>Ga0209128_1000123_pt1 | contig 52190 bp, 36 predicted proteins | sample ETNvirnome_6_100_FD_184072 | JGI IMG/M metagenome (GOLD analysis project Ga0209128, IMG submission 184072) | Marine viral communities from the Pacific Ocean - ETNP_6_100 (SPAdes) (version 2) | ecosystem: Environmental > Aquatic > Marine > Oceanic | place: Pacific Ocean | collected 2013-06-19
TGGCAATCCACGGCCCGGGTCAGGCCCTCGATTGTTGTACCGTTCTTCGCCAGTACCTGGCTCATCGAGTTCTTCTTCGAATGCTTCTTTAATGAGTTGCTTGAGTTTTGATTTAGTTAGTTTCATTTAATTTTTTCCTTGGAAATAACCGCTTTCCATTCGCGCCGTGCGAAAGCTCGGACTCGTATACTCTGTAGAAGGCGCGTATTTCTCTTCCTCTTCTTCGTATTCTTCTTCAGGGGCGCCCTCTAGTTCCTCTTCCCATTTGTTGAACGCGTCTTCAAATCCCTGTGTTAGGGCGCGCTTTTTGTCCTCTGGCAAACTATCATAAAAGGCCTCGGCGGTTTTCATAAATTCGTCTACTGTATCGATGGTCTCGCCTCCGAGATCTTCACCTTCTTCTTCACCTTCGGGAACTGTTGCGAGGAATTCTTCTTCGTCGAAGGCTTCTTTAATAAGTTGCTTAAGTTTTGATTTAGTTAGTTTCATTTGGTAAGCCCTTATTATAACAAACTTGTGGGTTCTGCTTTTTAAGTAAATAGTAGCCAGCTTTAGCAATTACCACTGAATCTGCCATATCATAATATTTAGGCTTCGGATTCTTTTTTGGTGTATATTCTACCTTAAAATCTGGTTCGTTGTCAATTAGCCAATGCATGACAGCCTTCTTTGCTTTCTGCCCTCTGTGTACTTTTATCCCACAAAGTTTGCGCGCTTCGTTTGCTCTAACATAATTTGGGGTGAGAGCAAATATATCGTAACAAAGCCAAGAAACAATTCCATTGAACTTCTGGAGAACCGCCATGGTTTTTGCCGAGGAGCCGCCGGAGTTGAAAAACATAAAGGGCTCTTCAACATAAATTTGGTTAATAGGGTATTGCGCTTTTAAGAAACAAAGCTCATCTTTTATAAACTTTGCCTTTCCAAAGTGGCCATTAAATTTCTTTTTGTTGCGCATGTCCCACGCATCACATCGAAGAATTTTGCCTTCAAGGTCCACTACTGTATAGCCAGTAATACTGGTTGAAATATCTAATCCTAATATCATAATTTGTTTTCTAAATATCTAGTTTTAATTTGAAAGTGAGTGCACGATCTTCAGTTTTCTTTACAGGGGTAGCTAAGTTTGCTACTGCTATAAGGTTTCTTTCTTCGTCGTATATTCCTATTTTACTAATAAATGTTTGCTTTGCAAAAGAAGCAGAAAAATTACAAAATGAACTGCTTATCGTATTTGCCATTGGTACCCTGGATGGTTCTACATATGAAAACTTATCTGTCAATGTGGGCAAAGAAGCGCTATCATATGATTTAAAAGTTGGGTTCATAGAATGATTTAGATTACCTCTTGGAGCTATTGCGTGCATAGTTAAAGTTGAAATCTCATTAGTTCCTTGAAATTGGAGTTGAAAACTACCAGAAAAAGTAAGACCATCATCTGCGGTATCGTTTGCCCCGACTGCGAAATCTCGCCAGGAACCAGTCCGAGGCAAAGGAGAAGCAGTTGAATTAAAATTATAGCTTTCTTCGGTCAAGTTCCAGCTGCCGGTTAATAATACAAACCCCTCATTATATAAAACGACGCCGGCGACGGATCCTGAACCGTTGGTCTGTGCATATGCGGTGCCGGTTACTTGTATTAGTTCGCCATTTTTATTGCTGTCTGCGACCTGTGCAACCAGTGTGCCACTATTATAGAATTTTAAATCGACGGTGCCGGGCTTAATTCCGCTATCAAAAAAGATAGATGGAATACTTATCAAATTGATTTCTTGCTGCGCTTTGTCGCCGAGTGAAGAAGAATATGCATAATGTTGACTTAAGTGTGTATAGTAATTTAAAGTGTTTTTTAAAGCTTCAACATGAGAGGCCGCGGAAGCTGGGCGTGAACTAGCAAATCTTTCTCTAATAATGCTGGCGGAAAAAGGATAAGATCCGCTGATCACATCCCCATATTGGATAGAACCGTTAAAAGCATTGTTTGTAACTGTCCCGATGGACGTTAAACCGCTATCTTTAACAACGAAAGGATAAATTTTATTATCAGAAACTCTATCAATGTTTAGTTCATACAAACTTATATGGCCGGTTGGGACCATTGTCGCATTATCAACATGGGCACCAGATATATTATATTGATTGTTTAGGTATATATTTCTATTGTAAATATTAAATGTATACTGCGGATGTGTTTTTAGGGTGTTCCGAAGAATGTCCTTTGTTTTAAATTCATAGTAAGGCATGTCATTAGTAATCTAATCTAACGCGCAATGTAAGCTCATTGCTGGGGGTTTTTTTCAAGGGCTCCGAAAGTTTCGCAACGGCTAAAAGTTCATTGTTTGGAGAATACATGCCGATGGTTGTAATATATGAAATTGGTTCATTAAATGGCATGTCGCCTTTTACTCTAATTTTACTCGCGGTTAAATATGTTGGGTTTGAAGAATAATTAAAATCTCCAACATTCGCCCTACAAAAATAGATTGTTGAATTTAATTCTGTAGTGTTGTTAAATTGAACATTGTACAATCTATTTCTCAAGCCATCAGAAAACGATTGAATTGTTGATGCTGACAAAACAGTCTTGTAATTAGTAGTGTCATATGCACCGGCTATCGCTCCGAATCCACAAAAATCTGTGGGGGCAAGAGGGTCATTACTAAAAATGCTAGCTGTTATAACTGCGATCCCTGCTTGATAATATAGATGCCCAATGGCCTTTGAAGTGCTCCCTGCATCTGCCGAGCCCGTATATAACAAACCATATTCACCAGTTGAAGAGTTCACTCTAAAACTACTACTACCTCCGAAGTCTGAAATTGTCATCAGACCTTCGCGCGCTGCTGGTGCTCCGCCCGTAAAAAATGTCACCGTGAAGGTGCCTTTCTTAATTTCGTCTTTGTTCAAGAGTCGAGCAAAATTAATGAAAAATGCATCGTGGAATTTGGTGCCGCCGGCTTGGATATTTCCATCTTGGTCGAATGGTTGGATGTTGCCGCTAATATCGTATGGGACTAAGACCTGTGCCATTTGATCGTACATATTCCGCTTCTTTGTAAACTGGCTTGAAACATAATTGGCCACACTGCTATCTGCACCAGACTGGCTGAGATCGCTATTTGAACTGAGGCCCACCGTGAGGTCAAAAATATGATTTGCAGAAGAGCTTAAATATGGATAATCATAAACTGACTGAAACATTCCGTGAGCATAGTTTTTAATATTATTATCACTATATGTGCCTGATACAATCGATCCTGTTATTGGAATTGCTTCGTGAAGCAATGTTCTTGTTGACGCAATGTCATTATTTAAAAATGTCTTAAATGTTGTAGCCATGTTTGCTTTCCTTCAAAATTTGTATGTTACTGTTTCTTCACGAACCTAACAGGAATGTCTAGTTTGTATCCTGTGGTCGCACCAGTAACTCTAACTATAGTATCTATATAATAAAATGTACATGTTCCGGAGCAACCGTCTGGGGCATCTACAGTCCCTGTGAAACCAAAGGTGCCCCCAAGCCTCTCGAACAAAAAAGTACTTGTCCGTAAATTAGTAGAAGATTGTATTCTAAATACCAAATGCGTACCTCTTGGCCCACCGACTGCTGTGTTGATCTCATCTCCAGTTTTGTTGGTGATCGGCTCGGCGTCAGTTGATTTTACATAGTCCGTTGTGGATAAGTAATAGCTGGCAACATTATCGTCGTCTATAAAAGAAAATGATTGAGCTACTTTGCCGGCCGCGGCCGGACCAACTAGGCTTCCACCAGTAGTAATGGCGCCAAAACGATTATCTATCTCTACAATATATTGGTTCTCTTGTAGTTCAGCATCAATTTTATATGTCGCCGGCACTTCTTTGGTATCTAGTCCTTGGTCACATCTAATATCGCGGCTGACATTGCTGCCTGGCTGTGTGCCATCAATGAAAAAGCCTAGGCCGGTTCCGCCGGTAATAAATTCTTTCTGAAACGCAACCGCTGTGTCTGTGTCCACGCAAACAACGTGTGAGCCGGATCCAATTGTAGTGTTGACTTGACAAGTATCATCTTTTTTGTTTAGAACTATAATTGGTAAATAAAGAATATTATTATTTGTTAACGTCATAAGTTTTGATTTCATGGAAGCAGTATTGTTTGTAAATGCTTCTAGCACTGGGGTCTGTAAGATTTCTAAATCGTAATACGCGCTGCCGCTGCTGTTTGTTGCATTGTAGTTACTATAATCAACTTCGTCGTCACCAAAAGCATACTTGGCAATTCTAAAAGAGCCGTTGCCTTCTGCCAACCTCTTCCGGCCGGCATCGGTTAAAACTGCATCTAGTATAATATCGCCACTATTATCCAAAAACCCCATAATAATACTCCTTTATTTTAAATAATTAGTAAGTTTTATTTGTTTTTCACTCTTTAATTAACATTTTCCTGAACTGTAATCGTCTGTTATACCCTTTGTCTTTTTATTTTCCCCAATAACAATATCTGGATTTGTTACAAGAATGTTTAAATCAAACTTTTTGCCTGTTTTTTTGCTTGTAAACCTAAATTTAAATTTCTGCCCAAATACGGTTTTGCCCTCATTAAGAATGTTTGGGTCTCCAAGATTCTGTCTAAAGTCATTGGATGTTACCAGATCTGCAGAATCGACTGACTCAACTAAAGCAGCATCATTTAAATAACTTTGTTTGAATGCTGGTTGGATTCTTATATATTTCATTAACTCTTTTCGTACAACTGGTTTTTTCTCTTTTGCCTCTTCAATGAAAAACATTTCAAAAATGGCGTAAGGAGCCTCTCCATCGCGAGCTTCAATCCTTACTCGATATACCGGGGAAGGATTAGAATAGTTGTTATGAACATCTTTAGCTCTTGCAACATAATAATAATCTTTATTTGGTTCCAGGGTGTCATCAATATAGCCAAAGGCAGAAGAGCCGCCCAAAATGGCCACGCGGTGGTTTATTACTGGCTCGAAAGCCGTATATGAGGTGGGCTTTTTGTCAATTCTCAAAACTTCTATTTGACCACAAAAATCATCGCTCTTAAAATTTATTGGCTTTGGCCACAGCTTTTTTTGATTTCTTCTTATTTTATCTAAACTTGCTTTTTGTTCGTCGCTGGCGACCATGGTCGGGGAAAGCTCGTATTCTCCGACATTAAAATTAGCATTTATCAATATTTTATTTTTTTCAGCGTATAGGGGAAAAAATGTTATATCGGGGAAAACGGGGGGCATGTCATGTATCGGAGTTCTTTCTAGTTTGGACGGATCCCAACTCCAAATATTGTCAGTGACTGGGTTGCCATCTTCTATGGTTGTATTCCCCATAGTCACGTAAGTATTATAATAAGGCACTCTCATTAAATAAACAGTGGGCGCCAATTTATAAGAAAAGGAGGTTGGTTCAAAAAGTCCCTTGCCTTCGATGTAGAAAGCGGGCCCTTTGAGACTATGGTTCATATATTCATATTGAGTACCAATAACGAATGTATGTGCGTAAATTTGATAATAATATTCTTCACCGTATTTAACTTGTGTGTCAACGTATTTAAGTACTTCCATTCCTGGTAAATTTGGTAAAAAGATGTTTTGCACAAATACTCCGCCGGCCTCTGGTGTGTCGGAACGAAATTTTACTATTTCATAAAATAGCACTTCGGAGTGTGCAAGCTTTCCATCATATATTTCTTTAACGCTTCTTGTCTTCTCTGCAACAAAATCCTTGATTTTCTTTTGGGCAGCTAACCATTTTATATTATTAATGAACTTGACTGGGCTTCCTTTTTTCTTACCAATTACAACTGGTCGTATAAATGAAGAATTACCAATTTGATCATTGAGTTTGTTCATAAACCCTGCAGGGTCATTATCGGCAATCCACCAACCATACTGCGGGTGCTGAAGGTTGATCTGCGTCGTGGTGGCAGCATCTAAATCCGGAGGTGGCGCGGCGCCCGGTGACACAAAAATATCATTTAACCACAGCTTAATCAGAGGTTCTTCGTAGAGGCTGTCTTGCCAGCCAGTCATGTTTAAGCCCCCCTCGGGGTCATCTACTATAAAAGAATCTTTTTTGATTATAAATGTTTTTCTAAAGAAAGATGGCTCTTTAGTGTTCTTAGTGTTCATTGTGCGCGGAAACATTGCTGCCATTATTAATTGCATAAATTGATCTGTGAGGCCGGCCTTATATAAGATGGCCCCCATTCTACCTTGATTGGCCGGAGGGATTTCTATATCAGCATACATGGGAAAATGCTTTTTAGTTTTATCAGCTTCTTCCATAAAATCTTTTATTTTATTAGATGCTATGCCAGTTGTATAATATCTTTTTGTGTCGATCTGCGAGCCAAGGGTTGTGTCTGCTACATTTTCTGCATTCGCTGAATTTTCAAGATGGATCCCCATGCTATTAAAATATTCTCTATTTCCTTTTGAGTTCCACTTTTTTATTGCTTCGGCTGCTGTGCCAATTGAAAGGGGGGCCCACTGGTCCGCGTATTGATATTGGGCATTAATGTCGGACCCTTTTGCTAGGTCAGATATTAAAGTGTATATATTTGGTAATACTGTTTCTGGCAGTAATATTTTTCCTGTGGTGTTTGTTTCTATCTTTGTAGTGTTGACAACAGTTTCATATGGTTGTAAGTAAAAATTATAATGTGCTTTAACTTTTACAGGGTCTGATATTCCAATTGCCTCTCCTAAAGCCTCTCCGTACGCGACTTCAACAAATGGTTTTTTTATTGAAAAAGTTGCATCGCGAAACGATTTTTCAATCAAGGCGTTGAACAGGGGCGAATCTTCCACACCAAACGTGACGGCTGGATACCCGGGCCACATTGCTTTCATAAACTCTTCAAATTGTAGCGTTTGTGCCGTATACGGCGTTCCGAATGGGGTGGGTTCGTACAGGGCCTGGATCGAGATGTTCTCTGTCCAGCCGGCGGTGGTGGGGCTCAGTTGTGTCTCGACATAAAGATGCGCATTTTCGTCTCCCCACAGCTCCGAGGGGGCGCCGACGCCGGGGGCGCTTTTGTCGTCTGTCAATAATTTAATGCCGGGTGCAGGAAAATTTACATCGGAATGGCCGCGGGTGTCGATAAATTTTGAAAAAAGATATTTTCTTAAAGGATCTACGATTGCGTTTGGTCCAATATTTCCGAGCGCGGGTGCAGTGAACTCATTATTGTTTGTTCCTTCTAGGACCATGTTTTGATCAACGATGTCAGTTGTGCTTTCATTATCGGAATCATCCATTAAGGGAATGGGTGGTGCCAGGCTATAAGGATAATAATTACTCATATCTGAAATGCCGCGGCCGCCGGGCCACCATGGTCGAGGCACAATTTTTTGTTGGTCCATCATTTCTGCGAATTGGGTGGCGGCGCCGGGGAACGTGGTGCCCCACGGTACCGGAAAGGGTATAAAAATTAATTCGGCTTGGGCGCCTTTCGCTAGCTCATTGTTGGTAATCTCTTGGGCGTATACAACACCATCTTTTCCGGTAAAAAAAGCCATGTTTTAGTAGCTTCCTCCCCCTTTCGAGCCGCCCATGTAGCCGGGGCCTGGGGCATCGGCGCCGGCGCCGGGTGCTGGCGCAACATAATTGCCGCTTTTACCAAGGCCTGGCTGCAGCGACTTAAATTTTTGTTGTGGCGTTTGCCCTTGTACATTTGCTGCGACTCCAGTAAGGGCTCCCCACTTGCCGCTGCCGGGTTTGACCTCGACACCATCAGAGTACACTCCGCCCATCATTCCGGTCAGTACTTGGCCGGCCATAAAGTCGCCGCCCTTTGTTAGTTGGTAGTCCATAGATTCCATCTCAGGGGCATCGAACATAAATCCAGTGCAAATATATTCGGTGCCTACTTGTGAAAAAAAGTCTGCATTATATAATTGTGATGTTTTAACTGCCATTTTAATTCTCCTCTCCTTATTAATTAGTATTATAAAAAAATAGATTTATCATTTAGGCTGTTTCCTTAAAGGGGTATGTTGTGGCGCTGTGTACAGCCTGATGGGGGGATATAGACGTGCCTTGGGCATCTAATTCAAAATCACTCGGTTTTAAAAAGAAATATTCATCATAAATGGGCAAATCTAGAATATCATAAACCTTCTGGTTAAATATTGGGTTCTTATATTTTTTAAGGCGACACATTAATAATCCATCCGAGACATTGTTTAGTTGTTTCGCTCGTTCCAGGGACAAAGGTTTCCAACTGGGGATTTTAACAGAAGAGTTAAAAGCTGTTTCATAGCTTGTGGCACCTTTTCCGGGCTCGACGTGGGCGTAGCCAGATAAAAATTCAATCTGTACTAAATTTTGATGCCCGAACCAAAAATCACTAAATTTGCTAGCAAACATTGTTTCATCATTGGTGTTCTCTGGCGTGATATCATAAAGATCCTGCAGGTACATTTGAGTGTAGTGAACCTTTTTATTTATTGCGGCGTGGAGAGGGGCTACATGGTTTGCCATTAAAACTTTTATTTGGTTTGGTAGTTCATTAAGTGCTTTTGTAACCGGCCACTGCCACGTATTTTTCGCGGTAGGGCTGGCGTCAGGTGGAACAAAACTGTTCAAATAAACTCCTATGGAGCTTTTACTTATATCTGCATTAAATGTTCCTAATTTTATGTCTTTAAACCCCAAATTAAAATAACCTTGTGCGACCAAAGCTGATAAAAATCTTAACTGCCCAAAGTTTGATGCCCATGGAACATGCTGGCCTTGATCTGAATCTAGTTCTTGTTCATCTTGTGCATTCGGGGGCAGCGGTTCGTCGTTGGGGCCACTTTCGCCGCCCAGCATCAAAGGATCTTCAGGGGATGCCCACTGTTCATGATCAAAAACGGCACCTTTGTGCGCCAAAGATTGATATGCGTTAAGAATTCCTTTCATTTCAGAATTAACTAAGTGTATGTCCGGAAACTGAGTGCTTTCAAAATAACCTAGGTAAGAATTGTCCCCGGGATCGCCAAATAAATCATACTTATAGCGAATTATATTATTTAAGGTCTTGTCCCACCACATAGAGGTACCTATGGTTTTTGGCAAATATGTATGATTCAAGCTTACCGTGAAGAACCTTCCTTGGGTCTCTTTAATTGATGTTAAAATGTTGTGTTGCGTGTTGTTTAGCCCCAATTCGAAAGGGATACTAAATGCTTTTTTTTCAATATTATCGGCATCTCCTGGTAGTTCGTTTTCAAGAAAATAATTTGAGGTTTGTGAAATCGATTTTTTTTCATAAGAAGAACCCGAGCCGTGGCCAACAATTGGTATAACCTTTAATCCAACATTATACTCAGAAAGATTTTTTACGTCACCAAAGAAATCATAAGCTGCGGTCATCTTCGTGGTATCTACTATTTCAGGGCCTCCATCAAAAGTGTATTCTACAGTAATTTTTCTTTGTGGGATGGAGGGTCCAGTTGGTACTTTAGTAAAACTTTTCATTATCGGAGATGTGGTACCATCTTCATTTACATGTTTTGCTGTAGCTGCTTTTGGAATTTTAGCAATAGCAAAAGACTGAATAAAGCTTTTTAACTGAAGTGCAATCGTACTAAACATCTCGTATACAGTTGTTATAGAGTCTGGGGTTGCTGTGTCCGGGTTTAACATATTTTTAATTGTGACATCCCAGACTGGCAATTGGCTGGGTTTAGAGGAGGACTTAGAGCGCATAACTTGTGTCATAAATTTAAGCGTACCTATGACATCAGAAATTGAGGACGGTAAAACTCCGTTGGTGAAGCCCAGGCCTTCAATCTCGGGGGTTCCGGGGCCAGCGAGTGTTTTAAACCCTTCTTCAAAATATCCTAAATGTGAATTATAATAAAGTTGATTACCATGAGTTCCATTAGCGAGATACATATATTTTTTTAATAAACTAAGAGCTATTTGTATTGATTTAAGCTGATCTTGTAAATAATACAATGTTGGATCATATAATTCAAATTCGATTGAATATTTAAATTTACCTTTTGTTGTGCGCTTAATATCATAGTCCGTAAAAGAATAGTGTTTTATTCGGCCATTGAAGCCTGAATTAATCTTTACTGGTGTTAGAGAAGAAAGAACAACATCGGGCCACCATTTACCGCCGGCGTATGTGGATGGAAGGTCGCCGGTCTGGTTCTGCTCGCCAACATGAAAATAAATATTTGGATATTTATCATAAATTAATTTTCTCCCCCCATCATTGACGATACTATTGGACACGTCTACGCGCTCCCTAAAAACCTTAAATGAGATGGGTTTCGGAGACATATCAAATACGGTTGATAACTCAGAAGGATTAAATGATAATTTATCTATTAATGCAGGAACTGCGCAATGCTTTCTAATTAATTTACCCCAATCAATACTAAAAAATAATTTAATATGATTTAAGTTATCAATTGATGAGATAAGGTTTGAAAATATTGCTGGTCTGTCTAAGCCTGCTACTTTAGTTGTTGATCGTGAATCAATATAGCTTCCTCCAAATATTGATTCTATGGCGGGATTAAAATTGGCCATTTGTTTCATTATTATTGTCTGTCTAAAGTCTTGTATGCGATGGTTTGGCACGACTATGTAATCTAGAAATGGCTGCGGGCGGTTGTACACGAGCCCATCTCCTTGTTCCTCATCAGATACATGGCTTTGGCCGGCCAGATATTTTAAAGTTTTATTATATGTCTGGTCAACCACAGTTTTATCGGGCTTTCGAACGTTCCCAAACCAAAGCTGCCCCTTGAGGTGATTAAACATGGCATCTCGTGTTGCAGAAAGCTCCGGATTGTCGTATACGCTTTGATCGTTTGAAACAAAAAATATCATTCCCGTGTCTTGAAGCTTCTTGTTCTGAATAATCACTTCTGTAGCCATGCGGCCGTGGGTTTTAGTCAGGTGCTTCTGACCGACCGCTTGAGCCGGATTACCGGGCACAAGAGCTTCTCCTGAGTTCCACGCCCCAGTCTCGTCTGATAACAGTTGCGTGGCGTCGAACCCGCAATATGCTATAGCAGCCAAATGAGCGGGAGAGGTGCCATTTAATTGTGCTTCCATTCTAATAGGAATCTTGTAGACAACAGTGCCGTCTGGTAATGTTTTTGAATATTTTTGCCTAATATATGCAAGCTTCTGTGATGCATCCCAGCCCGGGCCGTCAAGAAACTTGCCGGGCTGCATTAAATGAGTAAATATAGATTTTTCACTTTTATACTCAAAATCAATCTCCTTTTTTAAATTCCAGAAGTCTGTAACGCCTGCATCTAAATTACTTACTACCGTTACAACTGATGGGTAATCATAGGTGGTGCGACCGGACATTAACTTTTTATAATAATCTTTGCCGGCGGCGCCGCTAAAAAGTAATAAATTTATTGATAGATGTTTTGTTATATCGTCATCGAAAAGAAAACTCCAAAAATCGTCACTATCAATACTTGGTATTTCTAAAAATAAATCAAAAGTAACTTTTAATACATCTTCGTAGCTGCCATATGTAGGAAGAAGAGAGGGCACGTCGGCGACTTGGGCAGCGCCGTATCCGGGGATGTTGGTTTCTGCGGTGGCCAACACGGTCGTGGATTGATCAATATGAGGCGCCTGATCGTATTTATTGTTCGATAGCGGCTGAGAATTGAGTTGTTCTAAAGTAATTCTATTAATATAAACATTTGGCAATACAGAATCAAGTAGCCCATTAAATTCATAACTCATTAACAAGGATCTCCCGGAGGTTGATTTTCTTTTGTAGCATAAATATTTAATGCATAAAGAGTTTCTTTTCTAGCCTCACAGTTAAATACTTTATCGGCATAAATATTTTTAATTTTGTCTTCGGTGCGCCTGAGTTTACAATACTCTTCTTCATTTATCTCAAAATCATAATCGATATCAAAATAATAATCAACGCGGTCGGTGGACTTGACATCAGTATCATCGCCTGCAAAATATAATTTTTTTAACACTTCAGAAGCAGAGCCAGATATTATCTCGCCAGTTTCTGGGTCTTTTTTTTCTATCGGATCTCTCCTAAAAACTTCTAATTCAAAATTTTCTTTTAAAAATTCAGTATTTACTTCTTCTATTTTCAATAAAGCAAAATCTTCTTTATAAATTAAATATGTATTATCGCTAAATATAATGGGAGTGTCTTCATCATACATAGCTTGATGGGCTGCTACATCTTCACCCACTTGTGGCATTTTTTCCCACGTGCCAAGTGTGTTTTGTTTTTCTACATCTGCTTGATATCGTTCAAGGCGGTACATTATATTGCACTCTAATTGTGGAATAAAAGTAGTTGGTATGTCTGCGTTTGAGCCAGTAAGAACAATTGATGAGCCGGTTAGCTCGGCTTTATAAAATCCAATATCCCAAGCTGCTATATTATTAGAATTAAAAGCAGAATTGCCAATTGGCTCTAAAAAAATATATGATTTTTCAGGAGTCTGAGTTAGGCCCATTTCATTCTTTTTGTCCGGATAAACGCCTGGCATTAAATTGTGAGCCAAATTTGGGTTTACAGAAAAGACGCCGTACTCAGAAGGCCTATAGAGTCTTTGTGCCTCAAAGCGCATGGTTTCCTGTTGTATACGCCCTTCAATCTCGTTTTGTAATTCTTTTGTTTTAGTCGCTGAACCGCTTTGAGTGAAGCGTTTATCATAAATAATATCGCTGTCAAAGAACGCGTACATTGCTGGTTTAAACGTACCAACAGAAAGCTTGTATCTTCCATATGAAGTTAGTTGTAAGTCAATGACTCTCTCTTTTGGGTCTAAAAAACTCATCTATTAATACTCTCCACCGCCCGGGCCGGCGGGTGGCTTTGGCGTGGTACCGGGCGGTTCGTGTTGCTCTTCCGTGATCTGTGTATGGGGCTGATCTGCTGTAACCGTTTTAGCTGCCGACTCTTCAAAAGAAATCGCCGAGCCACTGGTAAGTGATAATAATGATGGATGTGGCTCTAGTTTGTATGTAGAATCTATTTTAGCTAACTCCACTAAAGAAAAGAAATCATATGGCCAATTAAAACTATAATTAGGAATTGAAAGAGGACCTTTAAAAGTTGGATCGAGACCCATAGCTGTTTGAGCTTCAGATTTTTCATTTTTTGCTGTTATATCAAAATAATTAGTTTTTGCTTTTTGTTTTACTTTAAAAACAATCCATTGAATATCACTTGGGAGGCAGTGTGGCAGACAGCCCGGGTCGGAGGGGCGGCTATTTAATAAATCAAATCCTTTCCAGCTTTCTCCTGTTGGGTCTTCATCAAAAGATTCATAACGTCGTAGAAGATCTAATGAGATTGTTGCTTGAGACCCTGTTACAATTGTGCTTAAACTTGTTGGTGGTAAATTTTGCCATATATTAGACAAATCTTGTTGTGACAGTTGTTGTGAAAACTCAAAAATCATCATTGCTAAGGGCTTAATACTCTTATTTGTTAAGAAGTCGAAACGAGGAGGGATGACATATTTTTTCATTTTCTTAATCATTTCATAAATACTTTGAGCGGGCTTAAGAGTTTTAAAAGGTTTTTCTGTTTGTATATACTTGTCGACCCAGTAATTAGGTTCGGCGGCATGCGCTGGTGGTGGTGGCCTTAGTGCAGCATTCGCCCAATCAATTGTTTGTCTGTGGATTCTAAAATATCCTTTAGTGTTACTACTCATTGCCCAAAACGGTATTGCAACAATGGCTTCGGAGATTTCTTTACCCTCTTCTGGGATTCGACCCAACTTTAACTGTCTAGCGTCCATGCCTACAAGATCTCGCAGTGATTCTGAGCCTGTTACATCCTGGAGTGTTAAGAAGACTCCGGAGCCAGGATTTGGAATAGAGCCGTATTGATGCCACATTCCTTTTGCAACCGATCCAGACCCAGTAATTGGCAATGTAATATCAGCACTATTAAAGTCTAGTATGGGGCATTCCCATTTGGGTTGTATCACCCATTTATGTGTTTCGGATACCGGGTCTGTAACAAGTTGATTCCAATTTAAAGAAGAGGAAAGCTGCATTGCGCTAGCGGCGGCCGTGGATCCAGCATAACCTAATCGAGTACATTCTCGGAAGTAGGTGGCCGTTTCTTGGGCGCCGGCCAATATTTCAGTTATTGGTGTTTCGCCCCCAATATCGGAGGTATATGTAACTTCAATATGGCTATAGCCGTTATAATAAGGGGGTGTAAAAGGCTCAAAACTAGCTTCATACCCGTATGAAGAAGAAGCGGCACAAGGAGGTCCAAAAGATGACCCATAGGCATGCATTGTTCCACTCACACCTACAAAGCTAGATGAATAATCTTGTTTAGTTGAACGATTAAAAGCACGGTTATACATCGTTATAGTGGGTGGGTTATAGTCGTAAGAAAGACTATCATATGAGCGCTGCTGAGAAGCTTCGAGGTACGAATTTTCTAAATTTTCTAAATTATCCCACTTTGAGTGGCCTACAACAATTCTCATCTTATATTCTTTATTTTTTTGAACAGTTATTATATCTGTGTCTGGCCTTGAAGATATGGTAGAGAGGCTACCGCCCTGTAAGAAAAATGATGGGGTCTCAGCTAAAAAGTTATTCATTGCATACCGATACAGTGGGTTCTTTGCGACGCCGATGCTAGCTGAGCCCCAGCTCTGCGATAAGTAGGGTCCAGATTGTGGATATGGTTCTCTGGATTCGATTAGTCTTCCACGCAAATAATAATCCGGATTGGCTAGCGCTTCAAACGGTACCCGAGAGGCAAACGAACCACTAAAGCGCGGATCGCCCCCATCTCCACTTCCAAACCGAGCACTACCTGTTACTGTAGTCGCGGAGACATCCGTTATAGGATAATCAACAGAGATTCCAGATTTAATTGAATTATATAATATTCCAGGAGATAATATGGGTTTCAGCACGCCCGACCAAATCCACCTGTGCCACGAGCCAGGGATCTTGGCATCAATTGTAATATTGTCCGCATAAGATGAGCTAAATAATGTTGCCAGTTGTAATGTTCTCTGGGCGGGATAAAAACCATCATATGGTAAAAACTTCATTAGTCCTTTGCATTCAAGCTTAAGTTCGGTGGGAACCGCGGTTTTTACGTAATCACTTCGAACTTGATTAAAATGTTCCATAAAATCGCTCGTTGAATATACTGTATAAAAAGAAGAGTCCCCGCTGCTAGAAAGAGTTGATCCAGTTAAAGTAAGAAAATTAGGATTATCGACTAAAAAGTTCTCTGTTGCTTTTGGATTGTTGTTAACATAAAAATCCATATGTTCACTAATTCTAAACTCTGGTATGATTCCATAATCTTTGCCTAGTCTTTTTAAATCTTCAATATAATATTCATATGAATCGTAAAAAGGATTGATGCCAGCTTGGGAGCCGGCTTCCCAAAGTGTTTGGCCTCCGTGTATTTCTCCCGGGGAGTCCAGCGCACCGGTAAAAAGAGCGCCTGGAAATAGTTCCGGAACCGCTCGACAATATGTGGCCGCGGCATTTCCAAGAGTGTACTGGTACAGGCCGCCGTAGTACATGCCCTGTGGGAAGATGGTATAAATATTTTGTAGCTCGCCGGGATCATTCGTTGTGCAGTTACTAAGAAAACCATACAATGATTCACAAGAAGCCATCCATGTGCCGCCAGTAAGAAAGTCTGTGCGTGCATCTAGTGGCCAGATACTATCGGATCGGTAGACCCCGGGAGAGAACGTGGACGCTGACGGGCCCTGTGAGTTGATGCTCGTGTTGTAGCGATATCGATCGGCCCTAGCGTCTCTCCAAAATCCATTTTGAAAATTGTCTCGCTGTCTTGTGCTTTTCAAATAAGTGTAGTGTTCCCGAGGATAAATTGTTTGTCCCAAAGTCATATTTACAAAGTTACTAACTGGATTTGCAACTGAGCCACTCATATCTTTTCTTAAAATAAAATGATTTAAAGAATCATAAATTAAAGTCTTTGGCACTTGAGTAATTGATTGCCCAATTTGCCCGGCTAGTATATAGACAAAACTTTCTTTATCTAAATCTAATGAGCCCGATACTTTTTGAGGAAACCAATTTTTTTCATTCCCGTAAGTGTGTCTAATTGTTATTGGTGCTGTGGGAGAATCAGCTTTGTAGTTTTCTTTTATTATTAGGTCGTGTTTGAATGGCTTAAACTTAGATGTAACTGGCGGCTCAATTTGAGAAACTATAGTCTTTTTAAACTTTACTTTCCCAGACGCTGTGCCTTCTAAAGCTAGCTTTAAAAATGATTGTCTGTTTTCTTTTCTGTGTGTTCGGATTATGGGGTTATCGCTTCCTCGCGTTTGTTGCCAAGAGGCCCATCCATAAGGGCCGTGTCGGTGGAGATTTAAACCATTTAAAATTTGAGATGGATCAAGGCCGGCGCCGATTAAATTGTTGCTATAGCCCAGATATCCATCAGATGAACTTAATGTATTCGAGGTGCTTGTAATCGGATCAATAATTAACGTATTTATTCCAGCAAAATCAACTTTATTTCCATTCGCATCTTCAATTTGGCTTTGCGATACAAATGTAATGTCTGTGGAGGCCAAGCTTGCATTGCTAAAATCTGGCTGTTCAAAACCATAAAGTGCTGCGCCATTATAGCCATTCATAACACTAGCGGTAATCCATTGATATTGTAAATCAGTTTGTGGAATCTGATGCTGCACAAACCAATTGTCATTTCTTTTTGGGCCTTCCTCGGTAAGATAGTGGGAGGCGCCTGTGAGATAACTTACAGAAGAAGAAGCTGGGTAATTGGCGTTGGGGACTCCTAGGTCGTTGTTGTTGTCATTTATTCCCCCGTCTTGTACACCATCGGGAATTCCAGGCGTAACGTCATCATAATAATTATCACCCATTCGCCACCACGAAATTAGATTTGCCGCTTTCGAGTGAGTGTTTAAATTGCCCGGGCCAGAAAAGGCGCCATAAAGACCAGAATCGCCGTCATGAATTTCTTTAATTTCCGCGGGGCTTAAATCCACATTCCAATAGCTCACTTCATCCATAGAGCCGTTATAATTGTACCCTAGAGCCTCATTCACAGCTATGGCTCCAAAAATCAGTGGCGCGCTGCTGTCAGCAAGTCTTGCTCTATTATCCTCTGTTGCAGTGTACGGAAGAGATGTGGCGCCGTTTATATAAATATTAAAGTCTTGAGTAACGCTATTAAACGTCACTGCAATGTGCTGCCATATATTATCAGTAATAGAATCTGCCGGAGTGAAATACTCTTTTCCGGTAGCTCCTCCCTGATGGGAGACCCATGCTGAAACTCTAGGGTTGGTATCATCGTAAAGAGCTACATAAAATCGCGAGTTTTGTGGAGTGCCGTAGTCCCCTAGAGACGCAATAACATTATACCCGTCAGTTGTCACGGTGGGATTGATCCAAGCAGAAAATGTAAACTTAGTTCCAACCCCTACATTGGTACCGGTAGAACCAGAAAGATACTGAAAACTTGAAGATACAAACTTAATATATTTCTCATTAGAAAAGTTGGCCGTATCCTCTGTCAAGCTTATTGTTCTTACTGCATTTCTGTTAACTTTATGAAACGACGCGGTACTTGCATAATTTAGAACGCTCACAGACCCGCTTGTGCCGGGATAAGTCTCTCCTGCTAAAACATAACTTGCAGAGTTTTGTGTATCACTAAAGTATCCAAATTGTTTTGTGTGGTCTGTTAGTAGTTCTTGGAGGCTCTCGCGAACAATTAAATTGCGCCATGGCAAAGAATTGTATACTGAATACTCTTGAGATTCGATATCCAAAAAGGCGAAGCCCATTGTTGATGGGTCTCCAGGTGCAGAGAACCTATTAACAATGATATAATCATTGCGCGCGGTGGAAGTTAAGCCATTTATAACAACTTCTTGTCGGCCTCTTTGTGATTGCGAAGTGCCTGGGAGACCGTAATCTAAAACGCCACTTATGACCTGGGAACTTACCGAACTCGCAGAAATGCCTTCATTCTTAGTGAAATATCGATTGTTGATTGAACGACCGTTGGTCATTAAAACTTCATAATCTTTGGTATAATTGCCAATATTTGTTAGATTTGAAGCCGTCGTTTGCTGAATGTTTCTAATATTTACGGGGCGTTTGGCTATTTCGTCTCTATAGTATAGTGCAAATGGATCCTGGCCCATTACGCCATGCATTTGGATCGTTGGTGAGGTCGAGGGTACCTTGAGGATCCACCCCTCCGCACGATTGCTCCTTTCATCTGACCCAGTGTTTAAAGCGGCGTGTCTGTACTGGAGGCCCCCAACAAACTTTTCTGTAAACGGGCTTTGCGTGGGGACTTCTTTGTCAAAACCATAAATATCGCTGTGGAGGTTTGTGATGTCGGCTCCCGACATAAAATTTGTTACAATTGTATCATGATACCCCCCGTCAATAGACGAACTATACAAACTGAATGGCATCAATATAGCACCTTTCGCTCTATCGTAATATCCCCGGGCAGTCCCCGGTCCCGTCGCTTGTGAGGTCCATTTGCGCTTTTTCCCTAAACCTAAGTCGTCATTGCAGTCTTTAAGGGGCGCCACGGAAGCAAAATTCTTAAAGTTATCAAAGTAGTTCAAAGACCAAACAAAAGACATCAAACCAGTCTCTTTTCGGGCCTTGACTAGGTTGAAATTATAATTTTTATTCGGATAATAATTCGATCCGCCCTTGATCGTACGAGATTCATCGACTTTAAGTTTGTATGGTTTGGCTAATCGGCGCGTTACAAATGTAGAGCCAGAATAAGTTGTGCTAGTTGCATTATCATAAAGCATATAATCTTTGGCGTTCGTCTCGTTGTTGATGGAATCAAGCATTGCTTGTTTGTCGCTATCAACGCTTGGATCGCCACTTGCGAGAGCGTCTGTTCTTTCTGCCCTGTCTTTCCACCAAAGACACTTATCAGATTGAGTGTTACTAAGAAGGGGATCGTGGCCATATTCCCAATCATATAAAAGTTCATTAATGCCAAGTATATTTCCTTCGGGTACTGATTGTTTATCTTCTATCGTTGGATATTGCCATTTATATTTATTTCTTTCTAGAACATGACTCTCTACTAGTGTGCGAATATTGCTTCCATGTTGATCACTAATATCTGCTGAGGCGGGTACCAAATAACCAAGAAGTACATCTAAAGTTTGGTCAACCCACTTATAAAAATCAATATATTTATCTAAATCTGGTGTGTTCCCTACTCTCTCGAAAAAAAGCTCACGAAGCTTTTCCATGTGTTTGTACTTGTCACGATATTTATTTACTGGCTCTCCAATCAAATTATTAAAATCTTTGATTGAGGAAAACATTCTTATCATTTCTTCAGAAATAGATTGGTACATGCTTTTTTCAATATACATGTAATAATTCGTTGGTCTAAGTAGGTCGCCTTTATTAAAAGAAATATCATCATCGGTCAAAACCTTAACCATATCTGAGCTATTAATAAACTCTGGTAATTGTTTTTTTGCTGAATAGACATATTTTCTGTTAATAGAACCAGAAAAACTGGCAGGAAAGCTGTGGCCTTTTGGTAAATACTGTTTGCCTATAATGTTTCCGATCCAATTATAGCGGTTTTGTAGACTGGTAGAACCAGATGAAAAATCTTCCCCAATAAATTCGCCGCTGGAATCAGAACCAGTTAAAGTATCAAAAGTCCAATTTAATGCTAGTGTATGAATTTCTGGTACGCGAGTTCCAGCCATCGAAGTTTGATATAGATATGCACTTTTATAAGGGCTTGGCACTCCATAATTTTGTACGTCCTGGGCATGCTGCTGTATTGTGCCTGTGGCTAAGTGTGATAACCAAACTCTAGTGGACGAAATATTTCCATCCGATTGTTCTTGCAGCGAACCAGAAAAGTTAAGGCGGTGGGCTCCGATATAAATACTTTTTGGATTGTTAAGAAACCTTTGGCCATCTGTGGCACTGATGGTGGATGTTAAGAAAAATTCATTTTTAGTGGTGTCTAATACTTTTTCTACTCCATAAAATTCTACTTGGTAGCCAGTTGAAGTAACATTGGTGCTGCTAGCAGACGGAAGATCTGCCGATGGATAAATATTGGGCCGGATCGCCACAGAAAAAGTCCAGCGGGTGTCATCGAATACTTCATCAAAATAGCTGCTTGTTAGAGTCGGCATAGTTGTTGATCCGACACCGGTTAATTTAAAATAACATCTCTTTGAAAAATCGCTATCTCTGATGGCATAAACTTGAAAATTTGCATAGTCGGTTGCTGCCCATGTTAAATCATTCTCGGTAGTCCCACCCACCTGGTGCATTCCGAAAAGAGAGGCGGTTCTAAACGGCTCATATGCTCTAAAAGACTTACTTGAACCCTCACTGGATTGGACTGCCGTATTAGAATCTGCCATGCTATGGCGGATCGGGAATGCAGTTTCTGTTTCCATTGTAAGCGCCATATAATCGCGCTCGTTGGTTGTTCCAGAGATGAATGATGTAGAGTTCGGATTATTGCTTGAAGAAACTGGAAACACTGTTGCTCCGTATGTTCCAGTTAATGTAAAATTTATGTATTTTTTGAATTCTGCTATTGATTTATAATTATCTTTTAGTTGATAAGTTACGCGGTTGCCATATAAATTTATTTTATAAACTTCGTTGTCGAACCCAAAGCAACGAATAAGATTTCTAAAAGACTTCTCTGTTCCTTTGGTCTTATAAATATAGACAATATTATTATATATATTTTGATAAATGAGGTTCTTAACCTCATATAGTTTTTGTTTGAAAAGTGATTTATCTTCTCTATTTCTAAACTGTGCTAGCGCGGTGGCATCAGAAAATAATTCAGGAAAATACGAAAAGCCAACAGATTCTAATAACCTATCAGAAAATGGAAAGGTCTTAAAGCTTGAGCTTAAATAATTTTTATGTTTTAATTTTGGAAGGGCCCATACTTGATTTGCTAAAGAATCAAAGTAACTACCAATAATTTGAGTAAGGTTTCTTAATGGAGTGTGTTCCTTGTTTTCATCCTCATCCAAAATCCAATTTGGCAATGTATGATAAATCGCTGCATTGTTTGAATAATCATAAACTTGCCCTTCGTTCTTTTTTGTTTCTCTAAGGGTGAGGACCTCTGGGTGGAAACTATACAAAATTGGGTCTTTAAATTCTTTTGTAACTTTTCCTGATTCAACCATAGCAGAATTAGTACTTCGAGCAGAAGAATTGTATCCTATAAAGTTACCATTACTAATTCTTCCGGAATAATCTAAAACAGTATTATCAACTGAGGATGTCAGTGTAATGCCTTCATTAAACTTATAATATATCCCTAGCGCAGTGTTGGCGTCATCTGTATTCGTGCCGCCTCCAATTGGCTCAATATAATATCTACCAACTTGTTGAGATGTGCGCGCGGTTTTCCAAAATCTGAATTCATCTAACGAGCCGGATAGCTTGCCCCATCCCAAAGTAGGATAGTTGGTGCCAGAGGGGGCCGTGGCCAAGGCGCCTATAACTGCATTAATGTTGCCGCTAACATAATCAATCGATGAGCCGGTGATGATGGTTTCATCACATACCCCGTCAACAAATAAATTAACTTCAATGTTGCTACCAGTGTTCTTAAAAGTGAATGCATAGTGATGCCAACTATTGTCTGTCACCGATGAAACTGTTATATTACTGCCGATTATTTCATTTGAAAAACCAGAGGTGCCAGACATATAAGTAGCTTTAAAAGGACTGCCGCTCGCGGCCGATGTTAATTCTATAGTCAGGCGTCCATAGTTTGCGCTTGAAGAGGCAAAATTGTTTGTATATAAATCAAAAAGTACTTCTTGATTAGTTAATGAGGCACCTAAAAATTCATCTTTTTTCAACCAAAATTCAACGGTATTACCATCAATGCCACCTATTTTAAGATTTGATTCTCTATTTTTAGAAGGCTCCCATATATTTGCATAGCCGCTTTTGTAGTCACCAGTGATATCTTGAATATCTTTTCCTTTTGTTCTTTGGGAAGTGTTTGGGCCGCCCTGTATAGAAATATATTCATATGAAGATGTGGGTGGGGCCCCGTATCCGTCCGATAAAGCCGCTTGGGTGCCCCATCCTTCACTAGAAAAAACAACGTACCCATTAGTTCGAGGATAATTATTTTCAAAAATATAAAGATCTAAATAAGATGAACTTAATTCCCATTGGATGCGTTCTTTTAGCGAGCCATCATAAGGATATGTCTTATAAATTGAATCGATTGCGTCAATATAATATTTTTCTGCGGACCCAAAGCGAGCAAAATGTTTCGGCTGAGAAAAATCAATAGGGGGAATAAATTTTTCTTTCTTGTTGAAATATTCTGTCATATACGCAACAGATTCTACTTCAGACCCTAACGCTTCTCTGCTCTCATTTGTTAAAATAATATCTTTTTGACCAAATAATTTTTTATAATTTGTGCTCATATTAATCTACTCTAAATATAAATTCTTCTGGTTGCTCAGTATATTGGCTATTGAGATAATAAACGAATTTAATTGCATATGTATTGTCCGGCTCTAACAATGACATGTCTATATCAAAATAACTTCCGCTAATGTCGTATGATATTCTTGTTTGGTTGGCGCTGCCGGTTCCGTAAGAGATTGCTTCTGTCCCGTCATCAACCCGAACCACTTTATAATAGGCGTCTTGAACCAAATCAATAGGTGCAACAACAGACGCTACGGTATAAATGTTTGGATTCCAATCTTTCTTGCGTGTATACAATCTAAATCTAGCTACTGTGTTTGTATTTGAATAAGAAGACTTTAAATTGGTAATCTTTGATACGTATTGTTGGCTCGGGCTATAGCCATGACCGGGCCATCCCTGGTTTAAACTTTTGGGTTCAATCGTGCCCGTGAAATATTGCGTGCTCCCACTGTGCCAAACATCAAATATTCTAGTTAAAGAAGTGGAGCCCGTGTAAGCAAAAGAGGCGGAATATATCCCAGTTGATACATACCCACCAGTTACATTATAAAGATCACTAGAGACACCGCCGCCGGCGCTTAATACTAATTTTGATCCAGAAGGTGACGCATTATCAGAGGAACCCGAATAGATGCTAATATAAATGTTTCCTGTCCCAATCGCCGGAATATTTTTTAATTGGCCGCGGACATAGTTATAAAGATAAATTGTATTTAAATTGTCAGCAGCTGGGGCCAGCGAACTACTATAATAAAAATTTCCCCGATTATCTCTTTTAGAAGAGTCCCAGCGCGCCTCAAGGACAGGCCTCTTAAAGAAAAATTGTGATCCTCTAGCAAAGAATTTTTTAGTATAATATGAATTAGTTGTGTCTTCTTCGGTTGAAGACAACTGAATACCAACACCGTAATTTGATTTTGAACCTAAAATACCTCCGGAACTGTTAATCCATTGTTCAACGAGCGGAGTAATATCTAATTCCATATCCTCGAAACCGGTGTCAAAAGAGGCGGTAAAAGAAGAAGAGGCGTCTGCATAATAGTCGCCGCCTTCGGTGGCCCACGCAGTATAAGCAGACCCGCCTGTAAAAAGGGCGTTGGCGCCCTCCTGTGATCCAGTTACGGTGACAAAGGCGGCTAAACTACTAGTCAATGTGTTGGTGTTAGCTGTGGTACCAGCAGCTGCTGCATAAATTGTTACCACAGCAGAATCCACAGAGGCTGAAAAATCAGCGCTCGCAGAGTTATTAATTATTGTCTGAATGTTGGTGGCCATGGCTGCTTCGCTAGTGCCTGTCAAGAAATAATTGGCTGTCCAGGCGCCGCCGAGCGACGTGTCCCAGGATGCTGTGGCAGTAAACAAATAGTTGGCCGACGCGCCGGTTAAAGTAATTGTTTCACCAGCAGCTGACGCTGTGGCTACGCTTGTTATTGAAGCGCTAGCTGCAACGTCCGTATCGCTTGCATAAATCCAATTGGCTTCGTCCTCGTCGGAATATTCTTCCATATCGAGGCCTAGGCCTTCTTGCCAAGTTCGGGACACCGCAGAAACAATTAAATTGAAATTTTTTGGAACTGTTTGTGAGTGTTTAGCACTAAACATTCTTAAATAAAAAGAAACGCTGCCTGATGCTGGAATATTTCCTTGGCTCCTGTCATAAGAAATATAGCCAGCAGTTGTTCCGGTGGATGGGAATTTAATAAGGATTCTCTCTAATTCGGAAGATGAAGTGCTAGCTTGTGCATAAATCGAAAATACTTCAAGTACATCTGACTGTCCCATATTCCCACTTACACCACGAGTAGACAAATTTGCTTTATAGGCGTTTGTTATTGTTGTATCCGCGTCTGCTGTATATCTTTTAATGGCCATTATAATATTGTTCCTAGTATATCTGAGTCGGGTATCTTAATCTCAAAAATGGTATCGGATGGCGGAGTAACATATCTCCCATCAGAAGACATGGCATCCTCGATGCTTATTGGTGAGTCTGCATAGGCGGCGCCGGATTTTACCACGATATCAACATTAATGACATCCATTACGTCGGGCACCGATTTTAAAGTTTGATAAACATCAGTTATCAATAATGGCTCGCCTATATAAAATGTTTTTGCAAAAACGCCTTGTAAAACTGCTATGCTTTCGTTTAAAACATCGTATTTATTAACACCAGGAAAAGCCAATGCTTTAAATTCGATGCCTATGTTGGCGATCTTAGCATCCAATATGTCAACTGTATCATTAATCATTTTATATTGATTAATCCATGTTTTTAAATTGCCCTTAAGGGTGCCATTGCTTGTAACCAGCTTACTATCAGTGTCTTCGGAAATAACATATATATTAAGATTTCGCTGATTATAGGAATCAGAATCTAGTTCAATGGTACACCTTTTAAGTTTTCCATATTTCGAAGGCATATTATAAGCTATACTAATATAATCTTGTTTTGTCACGGCTCTATATTGTGCAGCAAAATTACCAATCGCGCGATGTTTTAGTTCGTCTGGGCCTGTTAGCGCCATATCACCAATAATAGGCTCTTCATTCAGAACTGATAAACTATTAATTACAGCATTTTTCTTAGATGTGGTCAAAGTCTCTTGTGCGTTAAACTGAAAATTTGCAGTGCCAACTTTTGTTATAGTGTTGGCTGCGGAGTTGGCATTATCGTTGGTGTTAATTCTATAGATTATTGTTAAAACAGTATCCGCTGGGGTAACACCTAATTTATCAGTCTCGTTTAATATTGACGGGTCAAACGAAGTATCCGAAACGTAATCTTTACCATGTAGCTGCAACACAACATCTGCGGGATCCTTAAGGGCTATTGGAGCCTCTTGGCTTCCATACCCAAATTGTAAATAAACACCATTTGGAGTATTATCAACCATAAATCGACGGGAGACTGATAATGGTTTTAATATATACGGGACTGTATCTGAATTGGTGTCCCTATTTAAAACTGGAACGTATATTACATTTTGTGTAAGATAATCAACTTCAAAGTACTGATTTCCATTGGCATCAAAAACAGAAACTATTTCGCTAACGTTTTGTCCATTTATGGCAATTCTTAAAAATCTTTGAAATGGCCCAATTGTAACGTCTTGGACTGCCGTTTCACCGGAGACGACTTGGCCGGCGGCGCGGATTGCATATGAAATGGGGGCTCCTGAGTCTCCATCTTGTTCTGCTAATACAATCGGATTGGTGCTTTTTGAAAAATTTACATCCTCTAATAAAGTGAAAATAGTATTTGAAACAGAATAGAAAGTTGATCCTTTTTTAAGTATGGGCTTATAATCCTCATCTGGTGAAGGAAAATTAGTTTCTGCTGGAACTGTTATATAAAAATTGCACACTCCAAAAGAAGATGGGTGGGGCCTATATTTGTAACCAAGCTCCGAACTTAATTTTAATATATTTTGAAATTCATTAGCGGTGGCTAAGTACGACTCATTGGCTTGATAATCTACATAAAAAGATAAAATATCTCCGACATAAGAAACCGTATCCAGCATTAAAGAACCAAAGGAGGCCTCAGTAAAATCTTTGAAATTATCTGGGTAATATCTTTTTACATAGGATTCTAAATCTGATCTAATTGATTCAAAATCTCTACTAGTATAATTTATGGCTGGCTTCTTTTGTGGCATCTTTATTTTTTCCTCTATCGATTTAGCTACGCATTACTAGAAACAACTACTTCTAAAGTATCATTTAAATTTAAATTTGGAATATGATATACGACTTGAAGCCCTATGGTGTGTGCTGATGTACTATTATTTATTTCTGCGGCGTCACCTAAAGCGATATCAATAATTTCTATAAAAGGCAAATATTTTCGTACTTGTTTAAGTATTTCAGCAGTTAATGATTGGTATGTCTCTTCTCCTGTGTCAAACAAGTAATTTCGGGCGCCAACACCAAAATGTGGGCGCATCATGCGCTCTCCAGGTGTTGTTAATATAATCATTTTTAAATTTTGTTTTGCAACCTCCCCCAAAGTTTTATTCAATTTATAAAATCCATCAACTGGATCGGGCTGTAAAGGTAATTTTGGAGAAAAGCCAACTGACATATTTTATTCCTTTTTAATAAATAGATATTTACACAATAATAGCCATAAAAAATCAGTTATACTAACCGCACTGTAGATTAGTGGCTCCGGAGTCGAATTATGATTCGGGCCAGTTGGCGACTAAATCTGGATCTATCATATAATATTCAACAACTTTAGATGTTTCTCCGTTAACCCATGGTGCATTTGTATCGGTGTAGTCCATAGTGGGGTGCCAGCCCGGGCGATCTTCGTTCTGGGCAAATAGTGCAGGATACAACCACGATATGGAGACCTCCCAATCACAGCCGACCTTGCCATATCGAGGATCGCCACTTCCTGCAAACCCATATAAATAATAATACCACGCTTGGTTCCAGGTATTCCAAGTGTCGGCGGCGGTGACGGCGGATTCGACGATTTTGCGGTAGGAGTGGCCGTCTAAGCCATGTTGACTGAACCGATAGTTGTTGTTTCGGCCAGGATTCGGTAGCGGGCAGAACGGGAGGGTTACGTTGAAGCCGCCGCGGTGGCTCATAACACCTTCCGTGCCCAATGTCTTGAAAGCACAAACCTCCAGCCAACTCATCGGTTCCATCTCGAACAATTTTTCTTTATCATGATTGCTGTAGCCATTGCCTTGGGAGAAATACTTCGATGGGAGCTGTGTCCATCCGAATTGCTCTTGGGCAGCACATGCGTACGCTATGGCATTATATTTAGTATAAAAAGGTGGCGGTGTCGGGAAACCCAGATACGATGCTTGAAAATATTGCCATTGTCGTGCTTTCCCCTCAGCGGTTAATCTGTCGTAAGGTACGTAATACGGCGTCTCAGTGCTTTCGGGCCCACCAACGAATGGAAGCTTGCCTTCAAACTCATGAGGCTGACCATGGACGTATGGCGGGAAAATAAAACCATCGTATGTTGGAGGCTGCTCGTCGGCGGCCATTTGTTTTAGCCATTCTTGGATTGTCTCTGGGTCTACGCCCAGTTGCTGTAGTGTTGGTTCGGTTTCTCCTTCGGCGCCTTCCAGCACTTCCGCTAAATCCTCGTCGCCTCCCCACCAAGTTGGTAATGGGGGACATGCTTCTTCTGCTTCGATAGTGGTCTTATCATCATCTTCATCCCACTTCGTTGCCAACAGCTTAGCAACAACCCCAAATGGAGTTATTGGGCCGGGCAAGAACCATGGCGTGGTCCATGATGGGTCTGTCATGTTAGCAGCCATCTGCACAGTCAACGCTAAAAATTGTTTGAGGATCTGTTCATTCGAGAAGCCGGGGGGCTCTTCGGGCTCATTGGCGGCGGCGCCCTCTATATATTGATAATCTCCTTCGATGGTTGCGGCCATGGCTTGCGCCTGCTTGTTAAGTGAATCTTTAGTCGAACTAAATAAAGTATTTAATTCAGGATACGCAGACTCCATATAATATCGATACATAAGAACAGTAATAACTACTAACTCTTTAATGGGCAAAATTTCATTTAAAAATTTATTTGACTCTTGGCCGTCATATTGGCCAACGCCGAGAATTTTTTCTTGCAAATCTCTTTTTAATGAATCAAATATTTTATCTTTATTGTGATAAAGTTCCGTAGAAATAGCCCTTGAAAAAGCCCACAAGGTAGGGGCGCCACCAACGACATTACTATAAACTAAACCTAAATTAGAATCATTTTCGGCCATGGCCGCGGGATTGGTCTCAAAAGACATCTGCTCTATGTGATTGTTTATGTCAACCCAAAAATCTGTTATATCTTCTGTGGGGGCATAATCATGTTCTACACTCTCTAAAGGAAGGCAAAGATATCTGTCTCCGGGGCTTTTTTCCCAAACAAACATCTTTTCTTTATTATATTTACTAAAATCTTCAGAATCCATGGCTGCTTGTGCCACGGAAAATACATTGCTTTCAGCATTTTCATCTATAGGGAAAAGAAGATTTAATCTCATCCCCAAAGTAAAATCAAACCATGTGTCATATGGGCTATCTAAAATTATATCTCTTACTCTATACCAAAAAGCTGCAGCGTCTCCATACCAATATTTTTTTGGCATGTACACGCTGTGCTCGCCTTCCGTGTAATGGCCTTCTTGATCTTCCGTAGTGGCGATTACACCTAAATCAGTGTGTAGAAAATTTCTAAGAGATCCTAAAAATATATTTTCATTTTCAGTATACGACATGGCACCGATTTTTATTTCTTTAGCCAAAGCAAAAATATCAACATTGGAAGAAAACATATCATTCGGAATTATTTTAGTTGGGGAGCTGTTTAATTGCCCTAATGAATTTAATCTAGGGGGGTGATAGGGTGCACCATGCCGCGGGGGGACTGGAAATGTATAGCCTCCGATAAGGTTTCCCTCAAGGTATACTAAAGGATTTTTTGTTGGATTTCGCCAGTCTATTATATGTTGTGCGTCCGCTATAGCGGCGGTATTTCGTGCAATTGCTTCTGCTTCTTGGGCCATATCAATAGCAAAATCTGGTGATGTGGTCCCTCTATTGAGCCAATGATATTTTTCATTGGCCGCGGTGGTGCCGTGATCCTTCTTTTGCCAATAATAGTAAGCATCATACTCTTCTTGGATTGCTGGGTTCTTGTTCAAATAGTGGGAAGAGACTAGCGCCGTAAATGGTTTTGTAGATTTCCAATGGCTGGCGTTGGCATGCGGATTAAACAAAATATTCCAGAATGCTTTAAAGGTGGGACAATCTTTAAGAAGAACGGGTGGGACAAATATTTCCCCGCCGGATCCGGGGTGGCGCTCTGCATCAACCTTGTCTATCATGGCATTAATTGCGTTGTGCGCGAAGTGGTCCGGGTCTGGTGACTTTGGCCAATTAAAATTTTCAAGAACTCTTTTTCGGGCATTTTCCTCTTTAAATTTAGTCCAAAATTTGTTTAAAGCTGTCTCTAGCCTGGCTTCTTCAGCCGGTTCATTTTCATCTTCTACTTCTAATTTTGATTTAAGCCGTATATACGGCTGAAAAAATAGCCCGCCTTCCCATGGAAGATCTTCGTTTATAGTGTTTTTTCCTCTAGATGGCCAAGCTGAATGTTTTTCTAATAAATTATTTACTGGGGTTGTAGGCCATGCGTATGGTGTGTCAGTTGAGCCTTGGCCAATGTACCGCATAGCTGATAGATTATCAAGAGTTCCACCTTGGGATACGGGAAATAAATTTGGAGACCAATATTCTGGTGATGAAAGGGTTGCATAATTTAGTAGCCGACTTTCTAGAACTTCTTGTGGCTGAGGTTCGTCAACTTCTGCATATGTATAAAATTTCTTTATCCATTTCGGATCAGCGATGCTTTGAATGCGATCATCTAAAACATCATTAACTTCGCGCGCGGCTTCTTTAATTAATATCCCCAAACATTCTTCAGAGGGCCTGACTTCCTCTATCGGGCCTAGGCCGCCGGGGACCTGAACCATGGGAAGACTTTCAAATTCTTCCCCCAATTGTTGACGGCCGTTTATAATCTTTGAAGAATAATCTAATAAATTGTTATAACCATCTGCGCCTATAGATGTTTGTACCGCATTGATAATATTGTTGGTTAGCAGTGGCATATACATATCTGATTCTGTAATATCTGATATTCTTACAAACCCAAAAGCAAAAATATTTTTTAAATATTCTTCAACTATACAAACTTTTGCTATTGATTTGTAAATTCCATACATTAGTGCAATCTGTGGTGCATCGGGGGTTGCAAACATACTAACAACACACTCTAAAGCTTCGCGGGCTTTTGAAACATCATTGGTTATTTTTTCAACATCAAAAAGAGGTGTGGCTCCGGAGCCTTCCTGGCAAGACTTTTTTACCTCTTGATCTGTTAATGGTATTTTATCAAACACCGCACTCTTAAACAAATCATGATGTGTTGATTGAGTGAGAATTGTTTCGAATATAAGATTAATAATTAAAGGATAGTGCTGGGTTAAAGATGTTGATTCTGCTCCGAGAAGGGCTGCGAAAGCGTTGGCAGCCACAAGTGTATTCATAGCAGGAATTTTTTCACCAAGATTTTTAAAAAACCCAATAGATAAATCATTTTCATTAAAATCTTTCAAATGATGTACCTCAGAATCTTCTGGGTCGGGCCACTCATATTCAATCACTTTATTAAGCTTGTTTCTAACAACAATTTTTATTTGAAGAGCTTCTGTCTTTATCCCTTTTGTTGTTATGGTGTTCCCAGAAAAATTAAATGCTAATAATATTTCATTTGAACTGGCGGGGATATCATATATAAAAAGACGGTACTCGGGCTCATTTGTTACGATTGTTTGATTGGTGCCGGTGGTAGTTTCGAGTGCGCTCAAAAGTCCTTTTGCAACAAACTCTTCTTCTCCTTTGTCTTTTTCGCTAAGCAATTTTACGACTTCTGCTTGTATTTTTCTATTGGCTTCGGCGATTGCATCGAGTTGTTTATTTTCTACCATTGCTTCTAATTCTAATTCGCTAGGCATATGCTTGCCTTTGACCTCATTATATACTTCGAGATAAGTTCCGAACTTATCCCCGGTGCCTAACATAATTGTTTTATAAGCGTTTATATCAACATTAAACAACTGGCCAGTCGTTTTAAAAAGATTGTTATTAAACTGTTCAAGCAGATATAATTGTGTAGGATGAGTCTGGCTTGACATTAAAGGCTTTTGGCCGACTTTTCTAGGGCTACATGGGCCACAAAATAGTGGCGGCATCATTTCTTCTAATTTATTAGCATCAAGTAGCGGTAAAATATCAGTAATATCTTTAATAAGCGTGTCTTGATCTTTCTCTGCTAATTTTATTATACTATCTGCGTCCAGAGAATCGGCTAAAGTACTAACTGTTTTTGGATCGCATAAGTCAGCAATCTTTGCATTGGCTTCATCCCACTTCTCAATGGCATCATCCCACAAAGTAGGATCAATCTGGCCTCCCACACCAGATAAAAAATCTTTTACGGCGCCGGGGCCGCAAGCAGGGGCTGGGCATAAAGGAGGAATATCTAATGGATCGTGGTTCGCATCCCCCAAATCTGCTGCATTCATTTTCTCTTCTGCGAGAACGGCTGCATTGTGGGTGTCGTCGGCGTTGGTCCTTCTATGCAGGCATCAGACACGATACCATTGTCTTCGAAGATTTTGGCAGCTTTTGCAAACCCAACATCAAAAGAGTTGTCACCGCAATCTGTGGTAAAAAGACGCTTCATCTCGCTAGGGCTAAACCCTTTTCCTAGTTCTTTAATGGCCTCGATCAAATTTTGTATATCGCCGTTTAAACCTGATATTGTTTTTAGTTTCTCGTACTTTGCTTTTAATTCAAGATAGCCTTTGTCTACCCAAAGAGGAGAACTCATTATCATATCAGTAGGATCTAATAAATCCCACGGGCTTTTTGCAGCATTACAAACATCTCTTAAAAGGCCGCCTAATACTGATTTTTTAACATTATTTAATAAAACAAAAACGGCTGCGAACACCAACACGGTGATCAGTTTCCAAAATGCGGCGAGCATCTCGTCTCCGAAGCTTTGAACTCTATCTGTGGTCTTTTCACAGGGCTTTACTAGTGTTTTGAATGAGACTGTTGTTGTATTTTCTAATGAGCGTGCCCTATTTTGGCCAACTGTATCTACAATATCAACAACACCATCGTATGCTTCTTCTACAAAATCAAGTATTTGTTGCACCGGACTATATATGCTCATAATACAATCACAAATTACGTTACCGGATGTGTTTTCTAGCCACGCGAGCAGCTCTTCGGACATATCATCCGGGGCGCGGCCTAAAGATTTTTGAAGGGCTGGGTCGTTACAATAAAGATCATTAACAGCGGCCATTTGTCCTTCTGTCTTCGCCGCTGCAGACGCTGGAAATTTTTCTGGGAACCTGGCTCTTGCTTGTGCGTATATACTATTTTGTCGACTGGAGATCGCTCCTCCTAGCGAGGCGACTGCTAATTGCCCTTCAGGCCCTGCTTGGCGCAGACATGGAATGAGGCGTGTTTCAACCTCGACTCTTGGCATCGATTTTAAGATGGCCTTACATAATTCTTTTTTAAGTTTTTCTTCGGCGGTGCACTTATAAAGGGCGGTGGCCGCGAGTTTTACCAACTCCATAACTGGTACTTTGTGAAGCAAGCGCTTGTAAAGCGATTGTACATTAAAAACTTCTGCTTTAATAGCATTCATCATTATATCGTCACCAATATATGCCGATTCTGTTTTTGTTGCCCCCAAAACTGTTTTTCTTAAATCGGGAGACATGACCATGGTTGGGTCTAAAAGAAAAGCATCTCGTGTCATATTAAGGACAGACCTTGTGCCTTTTTTAATAGACTCCATTCTTTCAAGCCATATAGCCTCTTCAGTTTGATTCTCATCAAAAACTATTTCAGGCTCTGGATAGACAAAATTTTGTACAAATCTTAGCCATGACTCTTGAGCGGCGAAAAGATATTTGTTTTTTTCTCCATGCAAATATGAGGCGTATTTTCGTATAATTTCAGGTAAATAAAATAAAAAACCATTATTGGTTCTAGAATCAAAAGGGGGCGTGCTTTTAAGATCTTCGATGCCCTTTTGTAAAAAATATGCACTAATATTATTTTTGTCACATAAGCAGTCTGGCTCTTCACTATAAGCAATATATTGTAAATCTAAAGTTTCAGTAAATCCAATCTGAAGGGCCGCTATAGATTTGTCACTTAGCGCGGGCTTGTTATTTAATTTTAGTATACTATTTAAAATTTCTGGTATTTTTGGTATTTTACCGGCAGCACATGTAGCATCAAAATCTACTTGAACTCTAGAGTTCAAAATTCTATCATTAAACTCATATAATATTTGTTCTAAATCTCTTAAATCTCTTTCTAAATCTTTTACAAACAACATAACAGTACGAGATGCATCTGATGTACAAGTTTCTAGTCGGGGCGGGAGCGATTCGACCCAGTTTCTGTCAAACATAACTTTTAAAAACAAATTTTGATATTTCTTTGGGCGAGCATCAACATACCAAGCTTCTGCCATTTCGGCACCGGTACCATCGGCGCCGTGTGAATCAACAGGTAAAAAGGCGGCTTTTTCGGCTTCTCTTTTATTATCTTGACTAATACTTTTGCCCAAGTCAACAGCTAATTTTTCTAAAGCCCATATTTTTGCTGAATTTAAAAAGACTTTAGATTTTGGGCCCGGGCCAAGAATGCTGCCTGCCCCATAAATTTTCAACTTGCTTCCTTTGTCTAGGGGGTCATTGGGGTTTGTGAAGAAATGTTTTAAAGATTCATTTTGAGCTATCTTTTCATACACTACTGGTACAATATAATATTTTTCGTCTTTAGACAAAAATGTTTTTGTTTGTAAAAACCATCTATCGGGTGGGCGCTCCCCCTTTATTTCTTCGTATGTGGCCTCGGCGCCATAAATGCCATAATATTTTTGTCTGCTTGCAATAAACTGTTCGGGTGTTTGCTCTAGAGGATCGAATATAAGATTCTCTGCGGCAATAAATGTTGCTTGGTTTGGAACGTATTCACCAGTTTTGTACCCGGCTTGGCCTAATATTCCCACCGGAGGGCTCCAAGCAACGTATGATTTATTGTTTTCGCCTTTCTCTGGGGACTTCTTAAGCCTTCTATATAATATTTTTAATGCTTCTGTAAGTTGTTTATTGTTTTCAGTTGCCATAATTATTTCTCATATTGTTTAGCTAGTGCTCACGTGTCTACTATTAATCCAGCCGCGGCCGAATGGTGATAAATATTCCGCTATAAACCCACTCATAGCACACTTATGAAGCAAAAGATCCTTTTTAATTATTGTGCCCGCTATTCCATTCTTTGTTCCAGCCTTGAAAACGGGGGGGCTTAATGAGACTTTACCACCAAAATATGAATCCCAAGACTTTCCGCCTGATGCCCATAGCGACAGGCCCATTGATACAAAATCATAATGTTCGTGACTCATTATCACGGCGTTATAAGCTTGTTGCTCGGTAAGAAAATTATCAAGAATTCCACTTAATTGATTAATTCTATCTACTATTCCCTGTAAGGCGTCTCTTAAGTTCATACCCCTTGGAATAGGCTGCATCATTTCAGGCGGCGCGTTTCCAGCAATTAAATCAATCGGTGGTACAGTTTTTACTTTTTTTCCTCTGGAATTTATTGAGTCTGTGCCAGTTATAATTTTAATACCTTCCCTTGCAATTATTCTAACCTGGTCCCCTTTGACAACCACTGCTGATTTATTTTTTATATTCCCGACTGTTCCATCTGCACAATTAAATTGATTATCGACGTCACAATTTTGGGAAATATAAACACGGGCGGCGTCCCGAAAGGCGTCCGGATTAACGGGCACCTTTGGCACTCTTCCTTTGTATGTATCAATAGAGTCTAGACCAGCAACAATATCGACATGTGCGCTAGCAAAAACACCTTTAGTTCCTTTGCCGCCTCCAAACTTAAATCCTTCGCGCTGGTTTAGTCGATCTGCCCCAAGAGCAATGTGCGAACCATAAGGGCCAAAAAATACTGTTTCGCCGGCAGGGGGGTGTTTTAATTTGGGCACTTTTTGAGGATTTATATCTCCATCAATACCGCCAAAAAATACTAATCCAGCTTCATCCATCTGTCCCGCGCCTAGGCCAAGGTTTTTTGGCCTTACTGGGACTACTTGTTTTTCGTCTCCCATACTAATTTCCTTAATTGTTTATAAACATTTTATAGTCCATAATCACAACCCATTTTTTTCAAACGTTTAATTGCCCACCCTGGATAGTCTCTTGTTTCGTGGGAGCCCCACTTGCGTAAAACTCTCACTTGGAAATGGTCTTCGTACCGTCGTTTGTGGCGTAACAGCTGTATAAGCTCTTTAGCAAAGTTTGGTTTTCCATAAAGATGTTCTTTAAAAAGCGCTTTTAATGCTTGGTCCATGACTAAAATACTACTTGGTGTCGTGGCCGAAAAGCCATCTGTTGCAATAAAATTTGCTCGCTCTCGTAAGGGTTTAAAAAATTTCTTATCCAAAAAGATAACTTTTGCACCATAAAGCTTTGATAAAATCATAAATGCAAGTGTTTTATCCACATCAAGCTCCTGCGCTTTAAGAGTTTCTAATTTAAATGTTTGAACCGGGGTTGGCGCTTCTCCTGACATGTCTATTTTTGGCAATTTTATATCTAAATCTATGCCCTCTCTATGTGAAGAATGTGTACTGCTAACTCTATCGACACCATTAGCATTTTCAGGAGAAATATCTTTAACAACCCATGTGGTGCGCGGGCTTGTTTGTGTCCATATGCCGTCATCAATACCTTTTAAATATTTACCAGCTTCAACAGAACCCCACGAAAATCCTTTTTGTACGGGATCTATTGCAATATTAGTAAATTGAGATGTATCGTATTGCAACAGCCCTAATGGATTTGTTTTACAATTTTGAGTTGTTGAAAAAGTGTCCAACGCTGGAGTCTTAGTAGTGTACTTTATTTGGCGAGAGCCCACTTGACAATGTCTAGTTTTATCAATCTCTCCTGTTGATGGTGTGTGATTTGCTAATTTGCCTTTATAGAAAGAAGTAAGTTTTAAATCATATTCTGGCATAGCTTTTCCATAGTATGGAGGGCCGGCCGATGCATACGCTTTTCCATTGTGGTCAAATACTAATGATATTGGGGCCCAGGTGGCGGATCCGGGTGGAGACGAATCCGTTGCATACTGTGGAGTTTCTCCAGGCACTGGAATTTGTGGTATGCCAAAATTTAATTTAGTGGGCTCGGAAAAATATCTATACGGTAAAATACCATGATCCGCTGACGAATTTAGTATCCAAACCCCGGGGGTTTCATTCGCGATGTGTTTAACCGCTTGTACTTGCGCTGATATTTTATCGTCGCCGATTAACTTTGGGGTGACTATTAATCGAATTTCAAAATTTTCACCAAGCGCAATTTGTTGTTTGGTTTTTAACATATTCACTATAGCTAAATCTGGCCCCCAGTTGGCGTCATAAAGATCTATTCTTTGGAGTCTGTTCTTGGCGCCGGACCAATATTTTGAATTCATAGAAGTAACAGCATGTTTAAGCATGCGGCTTCCGCCTCCATGGGCCTTAATAGTAAAAAACGAAGGAGTAGCTGTTGACTTCGTGTACCCGGCGCCGGCAACACCGCCCCCACCAACAAAAAGAAACCATTTGTCTTCTATTTTATTTAATATTTCTTCATGAAAATTATTGAATGTCCCGTCATTCCACAATGTCGAAGAGGGTGACGAAGGCGTGGGATCTATATCCATTAAAACAATAATTACATTGCGTTTGTCTTCTATCATGAGTTTGAATTGGTTTTCTAGTGACTTGTTATAAGTCTTAGCTGCGCCGTTTGTTCCTATATCTCCATGTAAATAATAAATAAGCTCATAACTTTCATATGCAGAAGCTCCGTATGGCTCTAATATCGCAACAGTTTTAGATTCGCCAACAAGCTCAGATTTATATAATATTGCTCTTCCATTAAATTTTTTAAATACCTTTTTGATATTAAAAGGAATTTCTGGCCCTGCATCAATTAGTGTCTCAGACGCCTGTTTTTCTGTTTGTTGTATAGCGGCTTTAGTTGGTATGTTCTGTGTTACGGGAAGCCATGAAAGTGCCCCTAGTGCCGAATTGGTCCCCCATCCTTTATATACGACATTATCAAAAGGAGGTGCCATTCTAATTGTACTAGTCTGTTTTGATTTAAGGAAGGAATACCCAGAAAGAAATTTTTGTTGCAATTTTTGCTCGTCTGGGCGCCGGTTCTCTACGGCGCCGATATTCGTTGACCGCTTAAATATCTTTGGCGTGTTGGCCTCTCCCCCGCTGCGGGTATAATATAGAATTAACTTCTGTAGCGCGTTTGCAAAAGTTTTGTCTGTAGATGCATTTACCAACCCGGTCACATGAAAAAGCGTTCCTATAAATGCGCCGGCAGCTTGAGTTGGTAATTTCGGGGCGTCGGTTGCCCAGCTTAAATGTATTTCTAATTGAGTGTCTTTACTTATATTTTTTATGATTTCATATGCATCGTTATCATGAAAAACATTAGTTATTTTTCTCCCACTCACATCTTTTGCTATAGATACAGCACTATAATCGGCATGCATTAAAACTATTTTTGATGGATTTATCTGGTCGGGATCGGGGCCCAACTTCCCGAGGCGCGCCAAATTAGATATTGCGGTGCCGCCTTTGCCGCTAGCCATCAATGTGATATATGCAATATTTCCTTCACCCGCAACGGAAAAATGCTTCTGTAGCAAGCCCACAACTTCATTATGAAGAAGTCTCATGTCGCCATGGACAGCCGCTTTGCCCGATACCGGGCTGGGAAGTGGCTGCCAAGATATTGGGTAGCCTTGGTCCGACGAAAGCTGGCCCCCAACAAGATATGACAGGGATTGAATCTTGCCGGTGAATCCCCAGGCTGCCCATTGGCGATCAGTATATCCAGCTGTTCGCATAGCCAACTCTGCCTCTGTTTCATCGGGAGATAAAGTAGTAGCATTAGTTCTATTTCGAGGAATTCCGCTGCCGGCGGCTGAGGCTTGTTGCGACCACAACATCTCTGGTACCACGAGCACAAAATTGCGGCGTGAGTCATCAAGAGTTTTCTTTTTCTTTATCATCTCCTTTAGTGATCTCCAAAGCATATTCCATTCTTTTGGGCTGTTCTTAAAACCAAGGGCGTCGTGAAACCAATATATTATTTCTAATGGTTGTGTCGGGTCTGTGCCTATAGGCATATATATGACAGTGGAGCGGCCGCGGCCGGCGTTGGCGGTCTTTTTTCCGCTGTCTGATAACATTAGAAGATCATCTTCTGGGCCATTATATTGACAAACACCTGTCCAAATTAAGCCTTTGTATTTTCCCTCTTTCTTTAGGTTGCGAAACAAATTTGCAACCCACTCTTTGTATGTTTCTCCCACAATAATGGGGCTATCTGGAATTCCTATTCCGGAGACAAGCGGTGGTATACCACTGTTTGATTTCCATAAATTTTTATCGCTTCCAATTAAATCGCCTGTGGCGCCTCTGTTGGGGTATAGTTTTATGCATTCTTCTAGAAGTTTTCCATAATCGGCCGGCGGGGACGAAGGCCCATCTTTCTGTGGAAATGTTTCTACGCCAAAATTTTTATCGGTTGGGCCCAAATATTTAAGTTCTGTTAAATTATCTTTTGAAACATACTCAACTAATACAGGTTGACCTACTTTAACTGGCTTGTCTTGGGCTTCTCTGTTAACGGCCTGCGCAAGGCCCCCACAAACTTGATGGGCCTTAATCCACTTTTCATCTAATTCGCAGGGATTTTCTAAATTTTTAGGTACATCAAAAACATGCATTTCAGGAATACGAACTACATAATAATTTAATTTGGGTGCAGGGTTCTCCTCCGCGGTACATGCTTGGTTAACTATATCGGCTTCTGAACATTGGGCTTCTGGGCCGTCCGGATTTATTATTTTTAACAATATGGCATGGATTGCGCCGGCATCCCGCCATTTTGTTGACTTGAGAGCTTCCGCGTTGCATGCGGCTTGATATCCGTAGACATCTGCTTCGTCAATCTTAATAATGGGGTCTGTTGTGCCCTTGCCGACAAGGCCAGGATTAAGAGTTCCGACTGGCAGTTTTAAGAAAGCGTTGGCTCTCGTATCACATTCCGCCATATGTTTATTTTTCTCCCTGTATCAGATCGAAAATCTCTTGTTTGTCACTTTCGTCTAATCTGAATGGGTCTTCTTGTTTTTTGTTCAATATTGCGGTAATTTTGACTAATTGTTCATTTGATCGTTGAAGAGTTTCAACATATTTAGAGGCAATAAGCCCTAACTGTCTGTGGGTTTCGAGATCTCCTGCTTTTCGCATCTCTATTAATAGCTCAGTTAAAAGAGTAGAAGTAACGGCTCTGTCCTTTCTTATGTTACCAATTGATTCCTCAATGTATTCACTAACATTTTTTATTCTTCCTTTTCCCATTTTTCTCTAAACTCCCTGTATCTTGCGCGAATTCTATTTAAACTACTTACAACTTGTTTGGTGTTTAAACCAGTAATTTCTCTTATATACAGGTAAATAGCTTTTTTATTAAAAATTTCTATATTTTCAGACTCTTCAAACAAAATTTTAACGGCTTGGATAACTTTTTTTTCATTATTACGAACAGGTAATTTTTCCCAACTATTTATTTGTTCTTTAAAGGAAGTCCAAAATTCATTTTTTATACTATCGTCAATAAAAGTATTGTATGTGACCAAGGGGTGATCTAAAATTCTCCCTTGCGTGGCTGTTAAACAATAGCCATCAATTAGAACTTCTCTTCGGGCTTTTTGTGTATTTTTTTTGACCTTATGAATAAACCAGTTCTTTGTGATGACACTAAAATAAGAAAAAGCTTTAGAGCCTCGGTTTGGATCATATTTATTCAATACGGTTATTAACCAATTTTTGCAATCTTCTCTAAGGTAATCGCAATTTGGTAGATTAGTAAATTTATACGTATAAACAATTTTATCTACCATTTCACTAAAAGCTGGACCAATAAGCGTATTATATAACTCGTTTCTTTCTTTTTGGTCGGTTGATGAACAGTAATCTACTATAGCTTGTTCATGAATTTTAGTAAAATAATAATTCTTCTTTCTGGCCATATGTTATTCTTCCTCTGGGTCATATCCCTCGTCTTCCTCTTGATCGTAATTTACATCATAGATAGCTCGGAAATCCTTGGCTGAATCGGCCATAATTTTAGAATGTCTCATTAAGTTTTCTAATGTTGTGTCTCCATAAAATCTTTCTAAATTATACACATCATCTACATGACCTGCGTATTCTTCTAAAAGAAGAAAAAATTCTTCTAGTTCTTCAGAGATATTAAGAAACTTTCTTATCAACCTAATAACATACCATATTAAAAATCCATTAATTAAAATGGATACTCCTAGTAATATTTCAATCATTTTTGTTCCTCAAGTTGTCTTTTTGCTGTTTCAAGTCTTGCTGAGCTTCTGTTATAAAACTCTTGACATGGTCGCCAACTTTCTTTTTCTGTTTTGTTGCTCTTTTGATGTTGGAAAATATAGATGGTCTTCTAGCTAAAGAGCTGGAAACTTCGCACACTTCGCAGTCTTCCATCGTTTCAGTCATTGAGTGGCTGATCGTTATTTCGCTTCCACAATTTTCGCAACTATAAATATAAATGGGCATTATGATTTTTGGACTTCAAGGGGGTCTTCAAAATCTAAGCTTTCTTGAAAATTCTTTTGAGTCTCTTCATTAACTTTAACGATAGGCGGGTTCATTACAGCTAACCCTTGATCTGAAAGTTTAAATTTAAATCCTTTTAATACTGGAACAATATCGCTTTGTTCCATTAAGCTTTTTTGAAGAGCCATCATAACGGCCCCCACTGCTTGATCTGACATATTCATTTCTTTTGACATATTAGTCTCCTTTTACTATTCTATGGCTATCTTCATCAAAATGTTGCGTTGAAAATTCAAATAATTCTGTATCTTCCAAAGCAATCATTTGATGCCTTAGCCCTGTATATACGTGAAAATTGTCGCCCTTTGATAAAACTAGTTCTTTCGCGTCTTCTAAACTATCTTCGTCTGAATACTTGACTAAAAGTTTCCCTGACTGCAGATAAAATACTTCATCTTTAATTTTGTGATAATGCCAAGAACATCTCTTGCCGCTCTTAAAATAAAGAAGCTTACCACAGTATTCGGGCTTGTTAACAATCCATTTTTCATGTCCCCACCCTTTCTCAACATGTTTAATCGAAAAAGGCGCCATCGTGTGTTCCCTTGTCATCTATAAAAATATCAGCCTCCGGTTTTCCCAAAAACAAATCATGGTATTTAACTCCCCACTCATCAAGCTGCTTTTTAGTGTAATCATAAAACAGCTTATAAGCTTTAATCACGTTGTTGTTAGTGCGGCCCATGCCGCGCGCAGTCTGAAAAATTATTTTATTTCCTTTGTCATATAGCTCGTTGACTTTTTTAATTCGTTCTTGAAAGGGTTCCGCCGCGTTGTAATCTCCATTTGAGTTTGTGCATATGGTTCCATCTATATCAAAAACGTATATCATTTTTCCCTCGTTTTATCATTGAAGTGGTAGAATACCCATCGATATAATCAAATATTTTTACTTCAGCAACATCATTTCCCACTACATCTTCTTTTTTATAATCACCACCTTTTACGATTATATCAGGCTTTAAGTGTTTTATTAAAGCATAGGGTGTCTTTTCATTAAAAACCACGACCCTATCTACAAACTTACATGATTCTAGCATATATTTTCTATCATTTTCCGCGTTCACTGGTCTACAAAATCCCTTAAGTTTTTTTACACTAATATCACCATTTAATCCCACAATAACATATCCAAGGGATTTACAATATTCTAAAAGTTTAAAGTGGCCCTTGTGCAAAACATCAAAACAACCATTTGTAAAAACCCTTTTCATAGCGTGCTTACTCCTCGCTTCTGCACTACCGTGGTGGCGCAATCGTTCGCAAAGCTTATGGACTTTTCCACGTCTCTTGTTTCTAAAAACTTATAAGAAAGCCCAGCAATAAACGTATCTCCGGCGCCGGAGACATCTTTTATTTCTACCTCTTTTACTGGATATACAATGCCGTTGTGCAAACAACCATTCGGACCCATTGTTACTATAATTTTACTTTCTATCTCTTGTGTTAAAGTGGGCTTTGTCTTTTCATATTCTTGAGAGTTGATTTTAATAAACTTCGCATCTAAACACCAGTCACCTAGAACTTTTTTAGTGTCTAAAAACGTATTTTCATTTTGAGAACATATGTGCTTAATATCTTCTTCTCTTAAAAATCCTTTGTTATAGTCTGATATAACGACGCCGGCGTATTTCTTAAAATTAATTTTATGAACTGAGCTTTTTCCATATAAATCATCACCGCAGTCTAATCTCATAAACATGTGATTTGTTTTTAGATCAATAAATCTATTTTTAGTTATTTGGCGCCAATTCTTATTGGTGTGCAAATTAACATCAACTCCTAAAGTTTCCAAATTGTTTTTAACATTCATTGCCATCCCACCATTCTCTATGGTCTTTAAAAGATTAAAAACTGGAACGGGGGCTTCGGGACACAATCGTTTACAATCGCCATAGCTAAAAACATCTTTACAACTCTCTCCAATTATGAGTATTTTCAAGCTTCTTTTCCTCTTACAACATCACATATGAAATCGATTTCTTCGGGCGTCAATTCTGGGTAGTTTGGCAAAAAAAATCCAGTTTCATGGATTTTGTCACTCGTTTCATCCTCAAACAAGCCATATTCTTTAGTCCAAAATGGGTGGCGGCCTAAGTTTCCAGCGCTGTATATTCTTGTTTCAATTCCATTTTTAACAAGCCTATTAACAATTTGCTTTCTATGTTCACTGGATGTTGCTAAAGCCCCGAAAGAAATGGAAACTGGGTAATTTTCACCCCAGTCTTGAAACTCTACATAGCCCTTGAGATTATCTGCGTATCTTAAATGGTTTTCATTTCTTCTTTTTGCTACCCAATTTGCTTTCTCTATTTGTCGCAAACCTATAAAGGCCTGAAGATCGGTTGCTCGTAAATTAAAACCAGGAATAAAGAAAGTAAAAGGCTTGTGAAAATCGTCCACTCCATTCTCATTTATCATGCTGTCATATGTTTCTTGATCTAAATCTTTACCCCAGCCATGAGACCTTAGCATCAAAAGGGTGTCATAAAGTTCTTTGTCGTCTGTGTTAACCATTCCACCTTCAATTGTAGAAAGCTGGTGTCCAAAATAAAAAGAAAAGGATGACATATCTCCAATTGTGCCAACTTTGCTTCCATCTTTATATCCAGCGCCGAGGGCGGCGCATGCATCTTCTAAAAGACAAAAACCGTATTTCCTTTTCAGTTCCAACAACCTTTTTTTATAATGTGGCACACCCAATACTTGAACAAATATTACTGCATCTGGTTTATCTTTTTTACACACTTCTTCTAGATGGTCTAGATCCATGCCATACGTATTTTTATCCGTGCCAATCATAATTGGGGTTAACCCGAATTGTATTGCAGGAGAAATTGTAGTAACCCATCCAACTGCAGGAACAGCAATTTTTTTATTTTCAATTTTTCCTGCTGCTATGGCGGCATAAACCATTAGTAAGTTTGCAGATGAGCCTGAATTATTAAAAACTGCGTGTTTGGTACCAATAAATTCAGCCCACTTTTCTTCTACTTTCCACGTTAGTTCGCCCTTTGTTAGTCTTGGGTATGTTTTCAACCAATCACAAAGTGCGTCGATATCATTATTGTTTATTGTTTCTTTTGCTAGTGGGTACTTTATCATATTTTTTCCTTTTTAGATATTTTGCATCTTGATCTCTTTTAGATAAAATTGGCTCTTTTGTTGGCCAATTAATCCCTAAAAGAGGGTCGTCCCATTTTACAGTTATCTGATTGTCGGGTCCATTATATTTTTTTGACCACTTGTAAAAAAACAAACACTTTTCTGACAAACACAAATGACCATTTAGACATCCTGCCGGCACTAATATAGTTTTTGGTTCCTTGTCTGATAGGTGAAAGGTCATGGTTTTTCCAAAAGTTTCAGACTCGCTTCTTATATCGGCAATGGCAAGAAATATTTCACCACTTAAACAACAAATCAGCTTATGTGTTTCTTTATCTCCGTGTAAACCTCTTAGTACATTTTTTTTCGATATTGTAATTTTATCCTCTACAAAATCTGGGAACATGTCACAGTTTTCATAAATTGACCATATTTGTCCTTTGTGGTCTTCAAACGGGTCTAGTTCTATTTCAAGGACTCCGTCTATATCTCGATGGTGATCATTAATTTTTTTTACAAATCTCATGGTACAAATTTACTTTTCATCTTATCATAGTCTAGTTCTTCTTTTGCTATATGAAAATCTATATATCATTTTCATCTCCTTTTAACCACTTTATAAAACTTAACGTTGGATCTTCGAAATATCCTCTCACATAGTTTTCGAAATACTCTTTAGCATTAATACTCATTTCTTTTAATTCTTCCAAAGGAGTATTTTGTATCTTTTGTAACTCTTTTAATATTTCAGTCGGTGAAAGATCTGAACTCATTTGAAAATAAAATGGATTTTTAATATGATAGTCGTGACCAAAGACTTGACAATTAGATATCACAACTGGAATCCTAGAAAGAAAGCAAGTTTCAAAAAATCTAACTGTGTCGACACCGGTGCCCCGGGGACATAGAGAAAAAGTATTACCTAATATCTCCCTACAATAATCAATTACAATTTTGCTACCGACTGAAGCTCTAGCCTCCCATTTATTATTAAATTTTATATTATATTTTATAGATCCCTCGCTCATTTTGCATGCCTCAAGCATTTTATACCGTACACCAAGGGGGTCCGGATGCCCTTTAAAACCAAATATTTTATTATCATTAAAGGTGTGTTTAATTTTTCTATTATTTCTAATAATATCCATCAAAAGATAAGTAAATGTTGGTCTTGTAAAAAATTTGATTTCTTTTTCTACATATTCTCTCCTTACCCCATTAATAGTTAATATACAATCTTCCAACCACTGTGGTATTGTTCTTCTAAACCAATCACCTTCAATATCGCAAATGTGTTTTTGTTCGTTGCCAACAATATAAGAAAAATTTTCTTTAGGGGGCGTTATAACACCATCAGATATTTGACCCATATAAAAATAATCTGCGTCTTCCGAAGAGACAATCTCACAATGCTTTTCTATTCCCTCGCTGCTTAAGGGCACCGTATTTCTGTATATCTCTTCCTGATCGTGTACGTGCTTTTTGGCATGTGGATAAATATATAATTTTATTTTTTTATTCATGAGTCCTCTTAAGGAATGGTTTTAGTTTTAATCTTATCATAATCTAATTCATTTTTTGATAAAAAGAAAAATTTATTTATAGCAGCGACTAACTTATCTGGGTGAAGTGAATTTCCATATTTGTCGTAAGCCGATGGGTTGTGCATCATAATTTGATTGCATTCTTCGTATCCCAACCCAACTGCTGTGGCCTCTTCATCGTTAACAAAATCTAAAGCATTTCTTCCATAAAGCAAGTTATTCCAACGATTTCTGTGAACTGCTGAAAAGTGGGGTACACAGAGAGTCGCCCCATCTAAAGATTTCTTGTGTTTTACTATTAAATCTTTCATGATTGCCCACTTTTTACCAACAGATGCGCAAAGATAATTAAATGTAGACTCTGTGCAGTGTGCTGCAAAAACGTCTGGTATTATTTTACCATAAGCCCTAAAAATATCATTATGAAAAACATTTAAATGAAGATTTATGGCTTTCCCTAGAGGGATAATATAGTTTTCTCCAATAATTTGTGCTTCTTGTGAATCATTTTTAAAATGTGACTCTAATCCCTGAAAGCCTGTATCTGTGTCTGTTTGGACGGACAATATTCCACAATTGTTTGCTAGAAAATTGTAATAAATTTTTTCCAGCAAATCGTTTTCTTCTGACAGTAAACAGCCCGAATCAATATAAAAATATCCTTCAAATTCACCAAATTTTTCAATTCCATGCTGAACTGCTTTATTAAATGTTATATTAACAGTGTGTGGCTCAGCATGGAAGCAATAAGAGATTTTATCACCATATCTCTGATAGATTTCCTTAAAGCATTTTGTAGAATTTAAACACGAAGACCAAATAATTTTACAATCTTCAAGCTTCTGGCCTAAGAACCTATCTAAACACTTAATATACCACTCAGTATTGTCTTTTTTAATTCCACACGTATTATACACTAATAAAACTTTATTATTCATTTTTTAAACCCATATAAGTCCATTATTTCTTTAAGTAAACTTTCTTTTCTAAAAATCATCGCTTACATACCTTTTGTCCGTTTTCTCAAAATTTGCAATTAATGTTTTAAAAACTTTTTCATCATGTTCATCGTGTATTGTATCACAAGAGTTGTTAAATGTTATCATATCAAATTTATCTACTTCAATAGCCGGTTCGCCTTGCTGACCAAGCCAGTAACCAAGCCAGTTATCAGAATAATGATGTTTAAACGAAGGATGAAAAACATATCCGTCTAAGTGTACCTCAATCGTTTCCCTACTATAAACAGGAAATCTGGCAATAATTTCGTCGCCGGATTCACAATATTCTGGTAATTTGCAAGGTCCATGGTTGTTAGTGGGCAAACAAGCCACCTTATATTTTCTATCTTTAAATAATTGTGATTCTAGAATATCTATCATGTTGCAACAATCAACATTAAAATAATGATCGTCTGAACACAAGAAGATATAATCTCCCGCGGATTTTTTAAAACCCTCGTTGATGGCCGAGACACAGCCATGGCTATCTTCCGGCTCAGGGACATAAACGACATTTTTACCTTTTATTTCGTTAGGACTAACAACGACGATTTCATGTGTTCTGCCAAAGAAATTTAAAGAATTTATGTTATTTATCACTTTTTGTGAATATAACGAATATTCCCTGTTTGTTGGTAAAATAAATGAAATATCAATCTGTATCATGTGACTCTTAAATTACCCCCTTATACATAGCATGGTTTAACAATCTATCAAAATTGTTTATATGATTTTCTCTACAATGGTTTGTTAAATACCAAGACAGAGTATTCTCTGATTTTTTAATCAGAAGTTCTCTATTGTTACACAAATTTTTAATCCTTGGGACAATATTATTTAAATAATCTTCATAGTGCCGATTTTTACTTCGCTCGAAAGAGGGTGATTCTATTTTATGCATCAAACAATTTAAATCATCAACACAAAATTCAGACATTCCCCAACCAGCACTAACAACACAAAGCATACCAAAAGAAAACGCTTCTGTCAATGAATTAGAGTGCACCTGTCGCGAGGGTAGCAGAAATATGTCTTGTCTGTACATAACATCCTCTAACTTGTTCTTAGGCAAATATTCATGAATAATGTTTGTGTTTTTAGGATATTCATTTTGAGATGATAGCAATCTAGGTGACTTATAGGTCAAATTAATATCAACATTATCACTCAACAATCTGGATACCAATTCATCAATTATTATACCGCCTCTATTAAAAAAATTATGATCATTAACATCCAGCCAGCTGCTCGAAGCAAATAAATTAACAGATCTACCCTCATGTAAAGATTCAATCCTTTGTCTGATTAGAGACAAATCTTTATCAGAAGAAGATAGAGGCAAATGATAACAATTTTTTTTATATCTTTCTGTCATTAAACGACAAGTATCTTTTATATGACTTATAAAACCCACAAAATTTTTATTATCCAAGAATAAATTTAATACTTCCTTGTCTACTGGGCTCCGCGGGGCTTCTTCTGAGGTTATACCATCAAAAGTGGTGGGTTCTTCAAGATATAAGAAAAAAGGTAATTCAAAGTTTTCTCGATTTAAGTAAATGGCTTCGTTAATGCCGCCGGGTGAGTCTAAGCCCAATATATTTATGTTATGATCAAAATCTTTAACAATTGATTTTAGTATTTCATACAGGGTATGATTCTTTTTTATAGATATTATATTAATCATGTTTTCTCCCCTCAAGGCTAACGTGATGGGCACCTTTTTTTAAGTTTTTGCACAGATCAACATAAAAGGCAACATTCCCGTTTTGCTGCTTGTTGTCCTTAATATATTTGATTCTTTTATCGGGTATTTCAAAGGGACAGCAAACCACTATTTCGCCGTTGTCCAAAGCACCACAAGATTCTAATTGATCAACAGCTATTTTAGCGTGTTTATCGTATCTTCTGTTTGTTACAATGAGGAATGAATTTTTTACTTTATTTTTCACCATAATAATCCCCATACTCAACAACCAAAGTACTTTTTCCATCTGTTCTGTTGTATGCTTTATAATAAGCCGGGAAAACGTCTTCTGGTTCTTCTAAGCGAATTACTTCAATATTATTAAGAATTAATTTAAATCCATCTGAAAAATCTCCCACATGTTGGGCTTGTGGGTGGAGCGGTCTTTCTGACCCAATCCCTGTTCTGATTATTGCTTTGGGGGCGTATTCTCCGTGAGAATACGCTTTCATTCGATCCAAATGATTAACTAATTGGTTAGCTGCTAATAAAAGAAAATTCCATCGTGGATAAATTGAAATGGGCACTTTTCCACTGCATGCCAGCCCGTTGGTAATCCCCATTTGCATTTCTTCATTGACAGGCATTTCAATAAGCCTATCTCTAGAGACGTCCACTAATGTATTAGTCATGGCAGTTCCTTTATATTCTACTGCCTGGCCTAAAAATACTGTGTCTGATTGGGATCCTAAATAATCCATGGCTCTTTTTAATTCATCAAAATAATTTCCCATTTTAAAATTGCACCCTTTTTCCTGCACCCGCATGCGGGTATTTGTCTAATGTATACTTATAATATGTCACATAATCATCATTAATATCTTCGTATGTTAATTTCTCTGTTCCCCACGTTGCCCGGGTGTCTGTGCAAACAGATTGGCTGTTATCTTCAATAATAAAATGAATTGGCAGCTTATGGTTTCTTGCATATTTGATGCACTCATGGGCGGCGCCTGTTTCAGATGTCATATCGCCCATAAAACAGAACACTCGATTAGATAAATTTTCTCGCTTAATATTGAGTGCAATACCTACTGCAATTGGAAGGACTCCAGTAACAATACCAGAACATAAAACTCTTTGCTCTTTAAAACAAAGAGATATCGAACGGCCATCAAGAATTGCCTTTTTAAGCTCGTCCTTTGGAACGCCCTTTAAAAGGCACTGATAGTGGCTGCGCCAAGAGCCTAAAACCCAATCTTCTTCAGAGATCTGATGATTTTTAAAAATAGCAATCATCTGCTCTTCGTTCCCGTTGTATAAATGAATTGGTGCCCGTATCATAGCCGCGTCAAAACATGCAGCCATTTCAGTTTCAAATTCAATTAAATCTTCTTTTGTCAAATCTGTTAACATATTAATCACCTAATAATTTTCTTTTCAATTTATGCTTGGTCATACGCACAATACCATCATGCGTATCTTGCCCAAATTTCTCCTTTACGTAAGAAAGGTATTTTTCATTTGTATAATAAATATTAAAAGCCTCATCTCGGAATCTAACTACATCCGCCGAAGAAATATATTTTGTTGGGAGCGGCTTCATTTCATAAGAGTGCTGTGAATATCCCACATAGTTATCTGGTAAGTCCCACCCTTCTTGCAGAGCGTCCAAATATAACCTAGATCCTGGGTACGCCATGGCTGAATAAAAATTAGCAAATTCACAATTTAACTCAATCGCCATATCAAGAGTCTCCTGCATCGTTTCTACTGTATCTTCTGGTAGCCCAAAAATATAATTCCCGATAACATTAATTCCCGTGTCTTGGATTTTTTGTACTAAGTCCTTAATATTAACTTCTGTGAACTTTCCTTTAACGACATCTTTTCGAACTACTTTATTGCCGGATTCAATTCCTAGTGCTAACCAATTAACGCCGGCCTTTTTCAAGGTTTCTAAATATTCCTCTTTTACGGTGTCGATCCGAGCATACGCCCAAATGTTAAAATCATATTTTCGGTCAATGAGCCGATTGCACACTTCAAGGAAGTGGTGCTTATTCAATACAAACATTTCATCCGCAATTTTTACGTTTCGAATTCCCATTTTATGAATTTTATCAAATTCTGTAATAATAAAATCTGGGTCCCAGTATCTAAATTTATTACGCCCATAGTCCCAATTCTCTATATTATTGTTGCCAAAGGGGGCGTTGATGCAACAGAAGCTGCACTTAAAAGGGCACCCTAGGCTTGTATACAAAGATGCAAAGGGCTCTTTTTCATTATCATTGGACATTGCATGCCAATTAGATGTTCTATATTTATCCATTGGCAAAAGATCCCAAGCCATCCCGGGCAATTCGGACTGCATCTCTTGTTGCCCTATGAGTGGCGCAGGTTTTGTAAATTTAATTTCTCCTGCCTCGCGATACCACAGGCCGGGCACATTTTTTAATTCTTCTATCGAATCCATATTCGATGTTGCCAGCAGTCCCACAATAGTTTTTGGGCCCTCTCCTTGGCAAACAAAATCCATTTTTTCAGATTTCATAGTAATTCTAGAAATAGCGGAGGGGTGCAGTCCGGTTAAAAGAATTTTTCTGTCATTATAGTTTGTTTGGTCTTTAAGAATTTCCAACACATCGTGCACTCCTTGCATGTTCTGTGTTGAGGCTGATGGTTGTTGGCCATAAACCACAAATACTGTAAGTCTGGCATCCATCTCATCGATGGCAGCTGCGCTTTCCGCTGCGGTATACCTTTCGGCTTCACAATCTAATATTTTTGTATTGTATCCCTTATTTCTGGTGTGTTGTGCCAACAAAGCCGCCCAAATTGGCGGCTCAATCGCGGATAAATCTTTACTTAGCCCCTGATACACTTTTTTTGAAGCATTCGGGTGTACAAATAAAACTTCTAATTTATTCATCTTTCTCCTTAGTAATTAGCGTACCATGGTTCTTCCAAAATTGAATATGCCTTAACTAATTGTATTATACCATCGTCTAAATCAAATTTGCAACTAAAACCTTTATTAAATATTTTTTCGCTGCTGACCACATAATCCCGTACATCCGGATCGGTAGTGAATTCAGCTTTTATTATTTCCAGGGGCAAGTGTTCTTGAATCTTTTTTGCTAGTTGGAGTTTGTTCATATTTAAAGAATCGTTCCCAACATTATAAGTTTGATTCTTGCAGTCTTCCCAATTGTCAATAATGAATTTAAAAGCTCTGCAAACATCATGAATATGCACATAATTTCTCATGAATTCACACTCATAAAGAACAAGCACTTTGTCTCTGAGCGCTCTTAGCACAAAATTATTCACTAGCAAGTCAGTTCTCATTCTTGAGGAGGGCCCATATACTGTGGCCAATCTAAACGTTACGTGGTTTTCCGTTTGTTGATAGGCTTTTTCTGCTTCGACTTTTGTAATTCCATACAAAGAAACCGGATTGAGGGGCGACTCTTCTGTGCAGATTTCCTCGCTTGAGCCGTAGCCGGAGTTTGTACATGGATAAATTACTTTCTGATCGGTTCTTTTGTGGTCGGCGATCCACTGATTTATTTCATAATTAATCTCGTGTGCTCCGCGCTTGTCGCGCTCACACACTGGAAAGCCAACTAATGCGGCCAGAGGTATAATAACGTCCGCCTTCTCCATATATTTCCCCAACACTTCTTTGTTTCTAACATCTGCTTTCACAAAATTAAAATTGGGGTGATTCGTATACCTAAGCAACGAAGTTGCATCATACATTAAATTATCATAACACGTCACATTGTGTCCGTCTTTTAAAAGATAATTCGTTAATTCACTTCCAATGTATCCTGCGCCGCCTGTTATTAATATATTCATTATTTAATCAATCCTTTTACATACTTTGCTATAGCCAAACAACATGTTAATCCTGGTGACTCTATCCCAATTAAGTTTATAAAATTATTATACCCTTT
>Ga0209128_1000127_pt1 | contig 51587 bp, 46 predicted proteins | sample ETNvirnome_6_100_FD_184072 | JGI IMG/M metagenome (GOLD analysis project Ga0209128, IMG submission 184072) | Marine viral communities from the Pacific Ocean - ETNP_6_100 (SPAdes) (version 2) | ecosystem: Environmental > Aquatic > Marine > Oceanic | place: Pacific Ocean | collected 2013-06-19
GCGATCGACGTGCTGGAACCGTCAGCCCTTTTGATCGTTTGCCAAGTTCTTGATGGGGCGTTGCTTACCCGTTTAAGGGGCGTAAAGCCTGGAATTGGGAGTGCGGCGAATGTTCGCTTTTGTTTAAGGCCTCACTTTGGAATTGGCATCAATGGCAGACAACCTCAATTCCGCCCGGCCAATATATGGTGACAAACGGCGGCCAAATTATGGTGTCACTACCAATCCTCAACAGCGGCACCCCCCCTCTCGGCGTCAACCAACTGTCGACCGCTAGATCTTCCAATATCCGAAAAAGCTGATAATGTACCGGCCCTTATATAAACACTAACTGAGGAATTCGGATGAAAGGGATTTTTGCAGTTCTCCTTTTCAGCAGCCTACTTGTCGGCTGTACCACTACACCCAGCAAAATGAGAGACACGGGGCCAGACGAAGTTCACACGAGCTTCAGAACGCCCAAAGAGATTTATCTATGCATTGCACCACAGTGGGAAGAGTATGTTGTGGTCAATGCTAGAGAAAGCCAAAAGGGCTACTCTCTTACCGGCATGCTGGGGGTTGAGCTCAAGTACATGGCAGACATCGACGAGACTGAACGTGGAAGTAAAACCAAGATTTATACGTTCAAGATCATGGAAATAGGAAGGGACCCCTTAAAAGCGGCTGCAGCGAAGTGCCAATGATCTGCCTGCGCGAAACGATCTAACCTAGATAGCCGGACTTTTGTGCAATACTTCCGACAAGAAGTCCGGCGCCAAGTGCGCATAGCGCATAGTCAGCTTCAAATCTGAGTGACCCAAGACCTTCTGAAGCGTGAGGATATGCCCACCATTCATCACAAAGTGACTGGCAAACGTGTGTCTGCAGATATGAGTCAGCTGACCTTTAGGTAACTTGATGTTAGCCCTCTCCAGAGCCGATCTGAAGGCGCTGTAGCAGGACTGGAACGGCAGCTGCTCAATCAATTCTTCGTATAGATTCTTCCTGAGTGGAACCGAGCGACTTTTTACCGCTTTTCGTTCCGCAGTAGGTCACCCGATAAGGGTTGAATGCGGGCAGCTTAACTGACTCAGCTTCCGACTACCCGGGACCAGTAGCCAAGGCCAAGCGAGCCACGTCGTAAACCGATGGATTGGATGACGCCCTGCACTCCTCGAGGAGCCTTTCGATTTGTTCCTGCTCCAGAAATGCCAGCTCAGGCTCGTCGATTTTCAGTCGGCGCAGCTTTTTTCAGCAGACTCGTCCCTTTCCAGTGACCGTGCGAGATCAGCTCGTTGAATACAGTCAGCACCTCAAGAGAGATAAGCTGGACTCTCGCAATCTGTACTCATCCCCGTGTCGATATACTTTACAAAGACCAAAAAGGCGAACGAAGTAATCTTCTGAAAAACATAAACTATTTCCAAATGGAACGGAAATTGCTGACTTAAAGCGCAAGCACGTAAACCCAGGAGGGTTAAATAAATGAACAGGATCAAGCAAATAGTCTTAGCTGTCTCTGCACTGGCAGTCACACCGTTTGCCAACTCAGCTCTAATTACGACTCAGCTGGAGAATATGACTAATGGCGGCGGTTTCTTTGGCGAATTGACATTCGAGGATACCGCTCTCGATACGGTCAAAATCTCAGCCGATATAGCGGCACCGATAAATGCAGGCCTGACAAAAGGCGACATTCTCGGACTATGGTTTGACTTTGCTGATTTTAGCGCACTTTCAGGCGCTCCAACGATAAGCGGAGAAGATCCGTCCGGCATAGTTACAGAGGTATTCTTCGGGGAGAACTCAATTGGGAGCCAGCTCGCTGGTTATTCAAATGTAAACCTGCAAGGTACTGATGAGACAAATTGGGACCTCGCAATAGTCACTGGCAGTAATGGTGGCCCAGATTTTTATCAGTCTTTCAGCTTTAACTTAATAATCGCAGGTTTAACCGCTAACCAATTCTTAGAACAACGAGTGGGTATGCGGGTCCAGAGCATTGAGGGAGGCAGTTTCCAAGGGGGCTCAGCAAAACTAATCGGAGAAGGCACTCCGACAGTAACAGTCCCAGAGCCTGGCACTTTAGCGTTGATGGGGCTTGGAATTCTTGGGCTCACAATTCGTCGTCACAGCAAACTGCATTAAAGCAAAGTCCGACCAAACGGCAGACCCGCCCTGGGCGACCCTCAAAAGTTGTCCAGCTACACAAGTAGCCGCGACGTAGCTCGCGGTTATTTTTTGGCAAAGCGACTTCAGTGTTATCCAACGAAAATGACGATGCAGGAGTTTGCTTAAACAGTTCGAGAAGCTCAAATTATGTCAGTTTTTTTACACACACGAAAAGGTCGAAGCCTTAGAGGTCATTCCGGTTTTCATAACTGTCACCTGCAAACACTTGGTACGAGAAACTCAAACCTTCAGACCTAGCAAACTCCCCTATTCCTCCAATGAGATTTATTCCCTTCCATGGTTGTCGCGACAACAATTCTTGTCAAAAAAGCCAACGCTCCTTAAAGACAAGCCGAATACACTACCTCCTGAACAAAAATACCAGCCGTGTTCACCACCCTCACGGCTCGAGTATAAAAACAACGAAGTAATGGAGTGTATCAATGGCTTTTTCCTCCCGTTCCCGGTCAAGGGCACTTTCCCTTGCAATCGCCACCGCCTCTGTCGGTTTCTCTGTTTCGGTTAACGCCAGTATGGGCAACCTCGGCACCACCTATGGCGTCATGCCGGTGGATGTCGCTACGGCCCAATCCTTATCAATGTTCAATGACCAGGTGTCGGCCACCTATTACAACCCAGCCTATCTGACCAAAGATGAGCGTGGGGAGCTGACGGCTGGCATTCTGCATGCCGAACAGGAACTGCGTTCTGCCAATCCGAATGCCAATGGCGACATCCTGGCCAACTCACCAAGCCAGCAGGTGCTGATTGGCATGAAAACCAATCTGGGTTCGCTGACTCGCTTCAAGCACCCGATCTATCTGGGCTTCATTGCAGGCGTCGAGAAATACGGCAAGGAAATGCTGGCGTTCGATTCGCAGACCACGGAGAACGGCCAGTTCCTTCAGTACGGTAAAGAGCCCCTGTTCCTGAACATCGGTGGCGCTACGCCGATCTGGCGCGGCATCTCCGCCGGTGCTTCGGTGCGCGTCACCCTGGATGCCCAGGCAAACCTCGATGCGGTCTCTACTCTGGGTGGCGAGACCAGCCGGGAACGCCTTGCGGTCAATGCCGAGCCCTCACTGAAAACCATTCTGGGCACCACCATTGATCTGGGCAGCACGTTCTGCCCGGACAGCGACTGCTTCCTGAACGGTTGGGAAACCGCACTCACTTATCGAACCAAGTCAGCGGCCTCCACATCCGTGGACTCCAACATCATTGTCACCCAGACCATTCCCGATCCCGGCCTGAGTCTGGCGGTCTCTACCATTGATTCCTTCCAGCCGGAAACCTTCGGATTTGGCGCTCAATACATGGGCGAAAACTGGCGGATTGGTGGCAGCGTAGAGCAGCAGAACTGGTCAGAGCTGGAGAAGGAATTTTCTTCCGATACGATCAAGGATCAGCAGTCTGCGCCAGCGGGCAGCCGGATTCAGTTCGACGACGTGCTGATTCCACGGATCGGCGCCGAGTACGCACTCAACAAGAACTTTTCTGTGCGCGGCGGCGTTGCCTATGAGGAGTCGCCGCTCAAGTCCACTCGCAATCCGGAGATCAATTATCTCGATACCGACAAGATTGTCGTCGGCCTCGGACTGAGTGCCACCTACGACCGCACCCGTCTGCTGGCCTATCCCGTCCGTCTGGACATCGGTTACCAGTACCAGCAACTGCAGGAGCGCGATTTCACACTGGTGGATTTTGACGGCAACGAAACGCCGGTTACTGCAGACGGCGACGTTCACGTTGTCAGCGGCTCCATCACCCTGAAGTTTTAAGGAGGGCACGCCATGAAGTACAACAACACACTGGCACTTATACCCGCCCTGTTACTGGCCGCCTGTGGTGGCGACGAACAGACCATGAATGAGAAAGTCTCCTCCGGCTCGGTGGTGTATTCCTACCCTGCTGATGGCCAGGCAGATGTCAGCCCGAAAGCCGACATTGTTCTGCGCTTCAGCCATGCGTTGACCGATGAGGATGCAGATCTCCAAAACAAGATTCTGCTGCAATCTCAGGAACAGTCACTGCCCTTTTCTATCAGCCGGATTGACGGCGGTAAAAGCCTCATGCTGTCGCCCTCGTCGGAACTCGACACGCTCGGCGACTACACGGTGACGTTCAGCGAACCGCTGGCTGCGGAGGGCGGTCGCCAGATCGACACCCCCAACGCGGTCGGCGATGCCGGCATCCAGTTCGAGACTCGGGGAAGTTTCTCCGGACCCGCAAGCATAACCAACTCGGCCGCGGATTTTGATATCGCCTGGCAGGTTCCGGCAAACAACAGCCCGTTCGAGGCCATGAACTTTTCCACATTCCGCCTGGCCATGACCCACCCGATCCATCCGGACTGGAAGGCTCTCGGCGGTTCCATCCAGCTGCTGGATGGCAGCGGAGAGGTTGTTCCAGCGATGGTTCTGGTGAAAGGCAATCGGATAACGGTGGACCCTTGTGTGGTCGAGGATCCCAGGGACTGTGGCAGCAAGGACGATGTCCTGGACACCGGCCAGACCTATACCCTGCGCCTGGAAAACCTGGCCAGCCTGACTTCGCCCGAAGCAGACCGGTTCAGTGAGGAAATCGCATTCACGCCCCGCGAGACAGGCCCAACGGTCGTACTTCAGCAGTCTGCTGTTGATTCCGGGCTGGCCGCAGGTATTGCGGAGCAAGACGTCACCCGATCAGTCCTGAACGGCCAGGCCATTAACGGCGTCACGCTCAACTCGGTGCTCCAGGGAGAAGCAGGCCCCTCCCAACAGACCGGCGATCTGTTTGCAGAGCTGGCTTATGCGCCGGCCTTCGAGGCTGATGAAGCGCTTCCGTTGCGTATCGCCCGGGGCAGCGTGCTGAACAGTACCAGTCTGGATGTTCTGGTGGGCGGCGAGGTTCCTGTGCTGGATGCCGCCAACGGTCAGCTCCAGACTACTGGCAACATCAAGGTCACCATGTTGTCAGACGCATCCGGCTACCTGAGCCCCAACCCCTACACCAATGACATTAACGCGCCCAGACATATCACGCTGTTTATGGATGTCTCCATGAACACCGAAAACGCCCAGCCCAACGCAGCACTCTCCCAGGATCTGATGGGGGTCGAGTTGCGCGGCATCGCACTGGTGCAGGATGGCGTATTGACCATCGATGCCATCGGAATGGTGGAGCCAAACCTTCTCGGCCAGGAGTACACAGACTCGACCATCGCGTTCCATCTTCAGGCGGCCACCGATGCCGATTCGGTTCTGGATGCCGAGCTACTCCGCGAGCTGGACAGCACTTCGCCCAGCCTGATCAGCTGGATGCCCGGACCGGACAACGCCATTCCGGATACGCGCCAGTCCATGCAGCGCCCCGGGGATCCGGTCATTCTGTTCTTTGATGAGCCGCTTGCCGCGGACTCCATTGATACCGGAATTTCACTGTTCGCGGATGGTGTTCCTGTTGAGACACTTGAGACACAACTGGACGGAACTGCCGTTATCGTGAATCCGGGCGATGGCCTGCGCCATGGCGTTGACTACGAAATCGTCATCGATGGTTTGACCGATCTGGCCGGCAACCCAGCCACCGTGGCACCGTTACAGTTTTCACTGGATGATATTGGCGGCTCCGCTGTAACCCGACGCCCTGCCCTGGCCCTGACCACCTATCCGGGCTACCCCTGCGAAACCGATCATAGTCTGCTGGATCTCTCCGCCGGCGTACTGGGACAGTGCTATTCCGATGGAGGTGTGGGTGACACTCTACCAGTCAGCACCATGCCGTCAGATCGTCCCATTACCGTTGTCTTCTCCAAGTCCATGGACCTGAATTCCATTATTCAGGGAGACACCTTCATCGTCGAGAAAGTGAGGCAGGAACCCAGTGGTTCGGTCACGGTTGTGGAAAGCAACGTACCTGGCCGGCTTGAAAAGAATCTCCAGCGGATCCGGTTCTACCCGGACCAGCCCTGGGAAGCCGACGCACACTATCGGTACACCCTGAAGTCATCGGAGGATGCAGGAAGCTGCTCGACTGGAAGCTACACCTCAGTTTGCGATTCCGATGGCCTGGCACTGAAAACCGACCTGCTTGAAGGGCTTGATGACGGAGGTGGCAACAACGGACCGGACGACATGGTGATCTATTTCACCGGAACCGAGCCTCTGGACAGCGTTTTCACGCCTCTGCGAAACCTGCCAGTTCGCGACACCAATGCCAACTTCATTGTGGACTGTGACTCCAACACTAACCCGGACTGTCTTGAGCCGTTTGACCACCAGGGCAGCGACGCTGATGGCTGGGCCGCTTCAGCCAATTCAACGAAACTGAGGGTCCGCAATAACGAAGCATCAGCCTCTCCGCCCGTGATTGTAGCCAGTACCGCCGATGCGCGGGTTGGCTGCGAGACCGGCGAGCGTTGCCCCAAAGATAAGTTCATCTACCAGACCTACGCCCTCAACACGGAAGTTATTGGCCCTGGCGTTTATGAGCCAACCGGCGATGAGGGGATTCTGGTGAACCTGTATCCCACGCAGTTGGCGACCACATCGATCAGTGTGTTCACAGAGCTTAGGGTTTTTGGATTTATCCCACTCCAGGAGGAGTCCATTACCAATACCCAGGTCCTCCGCATGCGCTATGCCAAGGACGACCCGGCGTGTTCCGGCCCGGGCTGCAGCCGCTCTGGCCTGATACCCGGGGTTATAACAGAGGGTGAAAATGGCCAGCCGGTCTTCAAGACCCGGGCCGAATTGATGCTCGATGCGCCCGATATGGAAATCCCGCTGGGGGGCCGCCACGACCTGTACGGTCGGGAGTTTGTGCTTGAACTGGAGGGCAATATTACCTTCTTCGATGACGGCCGGATGCAGATTGAGCAACGCAATTCAAACCTGGTCGACATTAATGTCCGGGCGCGGGCGCTTGGGGTGCCTGGCGGCGAAATCGTGACGATTGATCTGCCGCTACAAATCCCCGAACAGGGCGTTTACCTCAACTTCATATCCAACCCGGTCAAAGAGATCCCGACAGAGCATTAAAAATGCTCTGAAACCATTGCAAGGGGCCAGCCTTCGGGTTGGCCCTTTTTGCACAGGGTACAAGCGGTGGTTATTTCCCCATCCAAGCCATTTGCTGCTAATCTGGTTGCAGATTGAAACTGCTATAGCAAAACAACAACCCTTCAGGAGAGCCCCTTCATGGAAAACGGCACCCACTATCGTACCTGTCACCTTTGCGAGGCCATGTGCGGTGTCGCGATCGAAATGAAGGACGGCCGGATTGCTTCCATCAAGGGCGATGAGAATGATCCGCTCAGCCGGGGGCATATCTGTCCGAAGGCGGTTGCGCTTCAGGATCTGCACGAAGATCCGGACCGCCTGAAAAAGCCCATACGCAAAACCGGGACCGGCTGGCAGGAAATGGAGTGGGCAGAGGCGTTTGACCTGGTCGCCGAAAAGCTCCACCAGACCCGCCAGGACCACGGCCGCAACAGCATCGGCGTTTACCTCGGCAACCCGAACGTACACAACCATGGCTCTCTGGTTGCCACCATGCCATTGCTGCGGGCCATCGGAACCCAGAACCGGTTTTCAGCAACGTCCAACGATCAGCTGCCTCACATGCTCGCCAGTCTCGAGATGTTCGGGCATCAGGTTCTGTTTCCCATTCCCGATATCGATCACACGGATCTGTTTATCTGCATTGGCGCTAATCCCATGGCGTCCAATGGCAGCCTGATGACGGTTCCGGACTTCCGCGGGCGACTCAAGGCCCTGAAGCAGCGCGGCGGCAAGATGGTTGTGGTGGACCCCCGCCGCACCGAGACCGCAAAGCTTGCCGACGAATTCCACTTCGTCCGGCCCGGAAGCGATGCCCTTCTGATGATGGCCATGGTGCATACATTGTTTGAAGAAGAGCTTGTGGATCCCGGCCCGGCGGAAAGACTGGTGAAAGACGCAGACCTTCTGCGCCTGGCCGCTCTCAGCTTCACCCCGGAAGCGGTCAGCGCCCACACTGGCATTTCCGCGGAGGACATTCGCGCCCTCACCCGACAGCTCGCCACCACGCGAAAGGCGGCTCTTTACACGCGCATGGGGACAAGCACCCAGACCTTTGGCGGTGTGGCAACCTGGCTGGCCTATTGCCTCAACATCCTGACCGGGAAACTGGACCTGCCCGGCGGCGTTCTGTTCTCGCAGCCGGCGATTGATCTGGTAGAGCTTGGTGCCATGGCCGGTCAGAAGGGTCACTTCGGCAAGCGCCACAGCCGCGTGAAGGGGCTGCCTGAATTCGGCGGAGAATACCCGGCCAGCACCATGGCCGATGAGATGTTAACCCCTGGCGATGGGCAGATCAGGGCTTTTGTCACCGTTGCCGGCAATCCCGTTCTCTCCAGCCCCAACGGCCGACGTCTGGAGGAAGCCCTGGGCGGCCTCGACTTCATGGTCTCGGTGGATTATTACCTCAACGAAACAACCCGGCATGCGGATATCATCCTGCCCCCGACCGCGGCGCTGGAACGCAGCCACTACGATCTGATTTTCAGCATGTTTGCGGTGCGCAATTTCGCCAAATACAGCGAAGCACTGTTCGATGCCGGCCCGGGAGCCCGCCATGACTGGCAGATTCTACTGGAGCTGGCCCACCGGTTGGAAAAGCTCCGGAAAGGTGGGCAACTGGCCCTGCGGGCGGAACTCGGCTGGCGCGCCTTCAAGCAGATTGGGCCAGACCCGATTCTTGATCTGCTCTTGCGATCCGGCCCCTATGGCGCTGATGCCGGGCGTGCGCGGGGCTTGCTGCAGCCTGCGGTCGATCTGGTGATGGATATCCTGCCGAAACGACATCCGCTTCGTGGACTGGCCAAGCTCAGCCCCCTGAACCGCCACTGGCAGGAGCTACCGAAAGGGCTTTCCCTGAGTGCCCTGAAGGACAACCCGAACGGCGTCGATCTGGGCCCTCTCCAGCCGTCCCTGCCTGAACGCCTGTTTACCCGCGATGGCAAGATCAACCTTGCGCCAAGGCGCTACCTGGACGACCTTGGCAGGCTGCATGAGGCCCTGGCTGCACCGGCCGGCGAGTCTCTGCAACTGATTGGCCGGCGCCACGTTCGGAGCAACAACTCGTGGATGCACAACAGTCAGCGGCTGGTTAAGGGCAAGGACCGGTGCACCCTGATGATTCATCCCAAAGACGCCAGCCGCCTGGGTTTGCAGGCCGCTGACTCTGCAGAAATATCTTCGGAATCCAGGCAGATAGTCTTGCCGGTTGAAATTACCGAGGATGTCATGCCCGGCGTGGTATCCATTCCCCATGGCTGGGGCCATGACCGCGACGGCACTGGCCAGTCAGTGGCGGCTGCCCATGCCGGTGCCAGCATCAACGACTTGCTCAGCGACGGTCGAATTGATCCGCTCTCTGGCACTTCCGTATTGAATGGACAGCCCGTTGCTGTCAAAGTCTGGCGCCCGGAGCGCCAACGCAAACGGGCCTGATTCATAAAAGGAGCTGAAAATGCCCCAGTGGCTGCAGTGGAGTCTGATTATTGCTGGTCTCATCGCCATCGTTCTGCTGGCGGTCTTCATCCGGCGTCAGATGGGGTTGCTTTCGGAAAATCGCAAACGGCAGGCCAAAGCCGAGGCGTTCCAGACCAACCGCAGACAAGACATGATCCGCAGTGTTCATGTTATTGCGATGGCGGTTGAAGAGGATCAGATCGAATACTCGGAAGCCTGCCTGAGACTCAAGGGCCTGCTCGATCACATTGCTCCGGAGTTGCTGGAGCAATCACCTTTCAGTGTATTCCAGGAAGTGCATGACCAGTTGCAGCACATGCCCACGCACCGGGCACGGCAAGCAACGGAGACAAAGTTCGTGGACAAGATGGACAAGGAACGTTTCGAAGTGGAACAGAAGCATGCCGATGCGATTCGCCGGGCCGCAACCGCTATCCGACACCACTCCTTTTCAGGTTAGAGTCAGCTATACAAGCATCCAGGAACTGGTCAGACCTTATTTTTGTAACATTTTGTAACTATTCGGTCGACAAAAAGAATAATTTAGCTCATCAAATCAAAAGGTTCTGACGCGGTGAAAAACTGACACGACGATCATTCCTTCCAGGTTACAACTGTTGACTTTTCTTTTTTCCATCAGGGTCTAAATTATAAGCAAGGGGGCACCGACCATCTGCGGCAGGTGCCACCTAACGTTGTTTTCTCCTGATAAGTTTGGACGACTCTGCAATAAAGCGGGTGAGCTTGCCGGCCTCTGAGCCGGCTTTTTTTGAATCAAAATATGGGGATGTAGACCTTACTGGCTCATCATACCGGCCATTGCCATAACGCTATCTTTATTGTGAACCAGTTCATCGAACTGTTCCTCAACCTGCCCTCGATCAAGACCCAACTCATCGAAGACTGCCTGATCAACCTCTTCACCGGCGCCGAGAGCTACACCTCGTGCCGTTAGCAACTGCCGGCCGAGCCAGAGCAAACGGGCGTAAACGCTGTTCGATCCACTGTAGAAGCGATTCTTTTGATAACGGATTGCCAGTGTGACCTCGTCGGGCATGCCCCAGTTTTCCATGAGCTGGGCTGCAATCTGCTCTCGGGTAATGCCAAGTAAATAGTGTTCAGTAACGGAGGAATCAATATCAGGATTCACTTCCAGCGAACGGCATACCAGCTTGAAATGTGGCGGAAACACTTGCGCCAGAACCAGGTGGCCAAAGTTGTGGAGAAGGCCTCCCAGATAGGCAAGACCAAAGACAGGACGCTCTCCGCGGGGCATCATGCTGGCCAAAATACCGGCGGACTGGGCTTGCCAGATAGCCTGCTGCCAGTAATCCACATAACCTTCGGGATGATCCTGAGGCTGCTTTAATGCCCGCCCCAACGAAAGGCCCATGGCCAGGTTCATGACAAGGTCGAATCCGAGAACTCGGGACACCGCATCATGGACTGATTTTACCCGGCCGGCGGCGGCATAGAACGAAGACGACGCCCAACTGACCACCTGCGCTGCCAAGCTTGGATCGCTCTCGACGATATCAACGAGGTCCCCCATCACAGCATTGGGATTTACTCGTAAATGGATGATTCTCTGCGCGGTTTCAGGCAGTGGTGGTAACTCAAGCGTATCTTCAAGTCTCTGCTGTATTCTTAAACCGGTGAATTTTTTGATGGCCGAATGGAATTGATCCCGATCTCTGTCGTGGTCATCATAATTAACCGAAATGGATTCCAGGGCGACTGCAAGAGAGTGTCGATCGGCGTTGGCTGTCAGAGCCTGAAAGTCCTCTGCAGGCATGACCATCGCGAGATTCTGTTCGCCAAGCTCCAACGCAACCGCAGAAAGTTGATCCACACGCTCATCAACAAGCGTCGGCCAGCCGGTCAATGAAGGCAGTGCTGGAAGCGCTTTAAGGCCAGCCCGCTCTCTCACCCGCACTTGCTCGCGGCGCTTCATCAGACGCAGATCACGCCCGAGTTCCTTGTTCATCTGTTCTAAATCAATCAGATCGTCCTTGCGACAAATCACCTGAAGGTTACCTTGCTCATCAGTCAGCAAGACCATGCGTAACAGTTCTTTTCGGCTGGCGGTGCTGACATCCCTCAAGGATACACCCGCTGCGGTCTCACCCAGAGCCTGCTGAACTGCGACAGGTAATTCCATAAATTTCTCCCGAATATTGCTGTTTCCCGCCGGATAACCCGAACCCGAAAATCATACTAAACCCAGTATAGGGCAAAGAAATGACTCTGACGTTGACTGAACTCTATTTCCAGAGCGTTTTCATACGCTTTCAGTGAATAAACGGACGCCTTTACACATCGCCGTAACGGGTTCTCTCACCGAGCCATCGTCGCACCAGAGCGCGGACAGTCTCCGGATGAACCATCAATCCCGGCGCCATTTTCCGAACTGGCTCAATCCAGCCCTTGTCGCGTTCGAAGTCCGCCAGACGAAACTGCATCATACCGGTCTGCCGGGTACCCAATACTTCGCCCGGCCCCCGAATCTCCAGGTCTTTCTCGGCAATAAAGAAGCCATCCTGGCTGTCCCTGAGCGCCTGCAGCCGGGCCTTGCCATTGGCGGACAAAGGCGGGTGGTACATCAGGACACAGAAACTTGCCTGCTCGCCCCGGCCAACACGACCACGGAGTTGATGCAACTGGGCCAGCCCCAGGCGTTCCGGGTTTTCAATGATGATCAGCGACGCGTTGGGGACGTCCACCCCAACCTCAATCACCGTGGTCGCGACCAGCAGGTCCAGCTCGCCAACTTTGAACTGCTCCATCACCGCCGCCTTTTCCTGAGCCTTTAGCCGGCCATGCACCAGCCCCACTTTCAGGTCCGGCAATCGCTCGGCAAGCTCCTGGGCAGTCACCTCCGCGGCTTGACACTGCAGAGCCTCGGACTCCTCGATCAGAGTGCACACCCAATAGGCCTGTCGACCTTCCCTGCAGGCGCCCCGAACCCGTTCAATCACATCTTCCCTGCGGCTGTCGGGAATCACGATGGTTTCGATCGGCTTCCGTCCTGGAGGCAGTTCATCAATCACCGAGGTATCGAGATCGGCATAGGCGCTCATGGCAAGCGTACGGGGAATGGGTGTTGCGGTCATGATCAACTGGTGAGGTGCCAGTGAGCCACCGACACCCTTTTCCCGCAAGGCCAGCCTCTGGTGTACGCCGAAACGATGCTGTTCATCGACGATGACCAGGGCAAGACGATGGAACCTGACGTCGTCCTGAAACAGGGCATGGGTGCCGATCACCACGGCGGCATCCCCTGACTGGACCGCTTCCAGCGTTTCCGTCCGGGTCTTTCCTTTTACCTTCCCGGATAGCCACGCGAGACGGATGCCCAGAGGCTCCAGCCATGCCCGGAAATTCTGAAAATGCTGTTCGGCAAGGATTTCGGTGGGCGCCATCAGGGCTACTTGTGCACCGGCGCCAATAGCCTGCAACGCCGCCAATGCCGCGACAACGGTCTTGCCCGAGCCAACATCGCCCTGAACAAGCCGGAGCATCGGCAGTGGCTGGCTCAGGTCCTGACGGATATCGGCCAGCACATGGCGCTGCGCACCGGTGAGTGCAAAGGGCAGGGAATCCAGGAAACGCTCGGGCAAATCCCCCGTGGGCAGGAGCGGGAGCGCTTCACGGGCCTGAATCTGTTCACGCACCTGGAGCAAGCTCAGCTGATGGGCCAGCAGTTCTTCCATCACCAGGCGCTGTTGCGCCGGATGGCGCCCTTCCATAAGCAGGTTGACCGGCGCGCTGGCTGGCGGGGAATGCACCAGCTGGACAGCTTCGGTGATTCCGGGCAGCTGATACTCGGCCAGCAGGTTTCCGGGCAACCAGTCACGGATCGGGAACCGGTCAAGATAGCCCAGAGCCTGCTGGCAGAGCGAGCGAACGCGTGGCTGCTGGATGCCCTCTGTCAGCGGGTAAACCGGGGTCAGGGTCGCATCACCTTCCGCCGGCATGGGCGGCGGATTGGTCTGGTACTCCGGGTGGTAGAACTCATAACCTGCGCGCCCGGGCCGGACTTCGCCAAAGCAGCGAACCCTGGCGCCCTCGCTAAACTGGTTTTTCTGGGCCGCGTTGAAATGAAAAAAGCGCATCACCAGAAACCCGCTGTTATCCCGGAGGGTTACTTGCAAACTGCGTCTGCGACCCATGATCAGGTCCGCTTTCATAACCTCCCCTTCCACCACGGCCACGTCACCGATGCGAAGACTTCCCATGGGTATTACCCGGGTTCTGTCTTCGTATCGGTGAGGCAGGTGAAACAGCAGGTCCTGCAGGGAGATAATACCCAGCTTGGCGAGCTTTTCTGCCAGGGCGTTTCCTACGCCCTTGAGCTGGGTGACCGGTATGTCATCCAGTGACGTCATAGTCAGGCTCAGGCGCTTTCGGCCACAACCGGTGTGTCTGTTTTCGCCTTTTCGATTACCCGGCACTGGCTGGCAGCCAGGGAAAGCACATCAATAGCCTTGGGCCGCGGGAACGTGACCCGCCAGGCCAGAGCCACCGTGCGGAACGGCACCGGGGGCGCAAACGGTCGAACGGCCAGAATGTCCTCGTGGTACTGCATGGCGGTGGCGGCCGAGAGCGGTAACACCGTAATACCCAGGCCGGAAGCGACCATATGGCGAATGGTTTCCAGAGAACTGCCTTCGGTCACCAGCGCCGGTGAGCCGTTGTTTGCCCGGTGGGTTACGGCTTCTACCAGGGGTGGGCAGGATTCCAGAACCTGATCCCGGAAACAGTGTCCGGGCCCGAGCAATAGCAATTGCTCCTTGGCCAGCTCGTCGGCAGTCAACTGCTCCTTGCTGGCCAGCGGATGTCCCGCGGGCAGCAACACTACGAACGGTTCGTCGTAGAGCGGCAGGGTAACTACTTCCGGCTCCTCGAACGGCAGGGCAATAATAATGGCATCCAGCTCAGACTGCCGGAGTTTCTGCCTCAGGTTGGCGGTATAGTTCTCTTCGATATAAAGCGGCATTTCCGGGGCCGCACGCCTCAATTCGGGGAGCAGGTGTGGGAACAGATAGGGACCGATGGTGTAGATCGCACCGACCTTCAGAGGCGAATTGAGCTGGTTCTTGCCATCCTGAGCCATGTCTTTGATCAGGCCGACCTGATCGAGCACCCGCTGGGCCTGCTCGATAATGCGCAGACCGGTTTCGGTCACGCGGATGCTGCTTTTGCTTCGCTCGAATAGAGGGATACCGAGCTCGTCTTCCAGCTTTTTCACAGCAACACTGAGCGTTGGCTGGCTGACATGGCAACGCTCTGCAGCCCGGCCAAAATGCCTTTCGCGGGCCAGCGTAACGACGTATCGTAACTCGGTGAGAGTCATGGTGAGCTCCGGTCAGATAGATGCGGGTCGAAGTTTCACGAATTTATGAGGTAAAGCATAAGGATTGAAATTGTCTATGGCAATCACTGAAAGTCGTAAGACGCCCCGAATTCTCGTTGCCGGTTGCGGCAAACTCGGTGGCGCCATTGCCAGCCGGCTGACAACCTCGGCCACCGTGTTTGGCCTGCGGCGAAATCCCGGGCTTGTTCCCGAGGGCGTTCACGGCATTGGCGCCGATCTGACCAGGCCTGAGACCCTAGCCCGCAAACTTCCTGCTGATCTCGATATCATCCTCTATTGCCTGACGCCCTCCAGCTACGACCAGCAGGGCTATCGCGATGCCTATGTGACTGGCCTGGAAAATTTGTTGGCGGCCGTCGGCAGTCAGTCTCTGAAGCACCTTTTCTTTGTGAGCAGCAGCAGTGTCTATTCACAGGATGACGACAGCTGGGTAGATGAATCCAGCCCCACAGAACCGGCCCGGTTCAGCGGCGAGCAGGTCCTGGCCGGTGAACAGACCGCATTGGAAAGCGGCCATCCGGCGACAATCATTCGATACAGCGGCATTTACGGGCCTTCACGGCGGCGTTTTCTCGAGGAGGTCCAGGAGGGGCGCATGAATCCGGCGAAGCCAGCACCGTTCAGTAACCGGATTCATGAGGAGGATGCAGCGGAGGCCGCTGCCCACCTTGTGAAGCTGGCACTTTCGGGAGCGTCACTGGAGACCTGCTACCTTGCCAGCGATTGCGAGCCGGTAAGACTTGATGAGGTAGTAGATTGGGTGCGGCAGCAAACGCCCTGCGCCGATCCGCAGCCTGATGCCCGGAAAGGTGGCCGGGCCGGGAGCAAACGCTGCAGCAACAAGCGACTGCTGGACACCGGCTTCCAGTTCCGCTACCCGGATTTCCGTGCCGGCTACCGCGACATGATTGATCAGGGGTGAGCCTTCGGCATTAAAAAAGGCGGCCAAGGCCGCCTTTTCTCAATTCAGGTGTTTTCAGGTCTTAGCTGAGCACCATCACCGCTTCCATTTCAATGGGCACTCCCTTGGGCAGCGCCGCGACACCTACCGCCGCTCGGGCCGGATACGGTTCCTGGAAATAGGTGGCCATGATCTCGTTGACCGTGGCGAAATTGGCCAGGTCTGTCATGTAGATGTTCAGTTTCACAATGTCCTTCAGCTCGCCACCGGCGGCCTCGCAAACGGCCTTGAGGTTATCGAATACCTGCCGGGTCTTGGCAGAGAAATCGCCGGCGACCACTTCCATGGTTTCCGGCACCAGCGGAATCTGGCCAGACAGGTACACGGTATCCCCTGCCTTTACCGCCTGGGAGTATGTGCCGATCGCCTGGGGCGCATTCTCGGTCTGAATTACGGATTTGTTGGTCATGACCCTTGGTTTCCTCTCTTCCAAAACGCCAATCCTCGCCCTTGCGTGGCGCGCCTGTCAACCGGGCTTTGGTCGGGGTCAGTGCCGCACACGGCTGATGTGGGTAATCGCACGAATGTTGCGGATCCGGCGCATCACCCGGGCCAGGTGCCGGCGACCATTAACGTGTACCACTAGACTGACAACGCCAAAGCGGGCGTTCTGCTCTTCCACGTTAATGCGCTCGATGTTGCCGTCCGCCATGGCAACCGCATTGGCCATCTCGGCAATCACACCGCGCTGGCGCTCCAGCTCTACCCGGAGCTCCACGGAAAATTCGTCGGTAATGTCCTTGGCCCATTTAAGATGCGTGAGGCGAGCCCGCCCCTCATCGTCCTCGGGCAACCGGGAGCAGGTATCGGAATGAATCACCATACCTTTGCCGGAATCCATCACCCCAACCACCGGGTCTCCCGGAATCGGTTTGCAACAGCTGGCGAACCGGACCAGAAGGCCTTCCGTGCCACGAATGGTCACCGGGCTATGATTGCCACCCTCGATATCCCTGGGAGCCTCAATGGCTTCGGCAACCTCTGAGCCGCTCGCGAGCTGACGAGCCACCAGATAGGCCATCCGGTTGCCGAGCCCGATGTCACTGATCAGATCATCAAAACTGTTCACCTGATTGTGGTTCACTACGGCTTGCTTCTGGGCGTCGCTGATTTCGGACAGTTTCGCACCAAACCCCTTCAGGGATTTCTTCAGCAGGGTGCGACCGAGCTCCAGCGATTCCGCGCGCTTCTGGCTCTTGAGCACGTGGCGGATGCTGCTCCGGGCCTTGCCGGTCACCACGAAACTGAGCCAGGCCGGGTTGGGGCGGGCGCCGGGCGCGGTGATGATTTCCACGGTCTGGCCACTCTGCAGAGGCTGGCTGAGGGAACCCAGGTTGCGGTTGATTCGACAGGCTACGGTGGCGTTGCCGATGTCCGTGTGGATGGCATAGGCAAAGTCCACCGGCGTCGCCCCGCTTGGCAACTCCATGATGCGGCCTTTCGGGGTGAAAACGTATATCTCGTCCGGGAACAGGTCCACCTTCACATGCTCGATAAACTCCATGGAGTCATCGGCCCGTTCCCGCATTTCCATCAGTCCCTTCACCCAGCGGTCGACCCGGGCCTGGTTGGCGCTGGTCACGCTGCTGGATTCATTCTTGTACATCCAGTGCGCCGCAATCCCGTTATTGGCGATATGCTCCATCTCCTCGGTACGGATCTGGATCTCGATGTTCACGTGCATCCCGAACAGAGTGGTGTGGATGGACTGGTAGCCATTGGCCTTGGGCATGGCTATGTAATCCTTGAAGCGGCCCGGAAGGGGTTTGTAGAGGCTGTGTACGGCACCAAGGATCCGGTAGCAGTCGTCTTCGGTATCGGTGATGATCCGGAACGCGTAAACGTCCATGATTTCATGGAAGGATTTCTGCTTGAACTTCATCTTGTTGTAGATGCTGTTCAAGTGCTTTTCCCGGCCCAGAATCCGCCCCGGCAGGCCGCGCTCTTCAAGCTTCTCCTGCAATTTGCCACGAATATCCTCGATGATTTCGCGGTGGCTGCCCCTGAGCTTGTCCACCGCTTTTGAAATGTATCTCGAACGCATCGGATACAGCGAGGTAAACCCCAGATCCTCGAGCTCGGTGCAGATCGAGTGCATACCCAGGCGGTTCGCGATGGGGGCGTAGATATCGAGGGTCTCGGTGGCAATGCGCTGGCGCTTCTCATAGGGCATGGGGCCCAGGGTGCGCATATTGTGAAGGCGGTCCGCCAGCTTCACCAGAATGACCCGAATATCTCTGGCCATGGCCAGAGTCATCTTCTGGAAGTTTTCAGCCTGGGCTTCCGCCCGGGACCGGAATTCGATCTGGGTAAGCTTGCTGACGCCATCCACCAGTTCCGCAACATCGTCGCCGAACTGCTCCGCCAGGGCATCCTTGGGAATGCCGGTGTCTTCGATCACATCGTGAAGCATCGCCGCCATCAGGCTCTGATGATCCAGACGGAGATCGGCGAGAATATGGGCGACAGCCAGGGGGTGAGTAATGTACCGGTCGCCGCTCTTACGCATCTGGCCCTCATGGGCCTGCTCGGCATAATAATAGGCGCGTCGCACCTGATTGATGCGAGTGGTATCCAGATAGGAACTTAGCTCTCGAGCCAGTCCTTCAACCGTAGCCTCTGCCGACACCGCGCCTCCACGACTTCATGAAATTCAGGGACAAAAAAACCCGAATGCACGCATCCGGGTCCTTCCAGAGTCCTTCCAGCAACGTTCTATAGCTACACTATAAAACCGCGGGGACAGATTTCAATGCTTCTCGCTTGCGGACAGATACTTATATACCTGGCTCCGCAGCTGGGTCACTCGTCGTCTTCTTCCTTGAGGAGATCACGAGTAATCTTGCCTTCGGCAATCTCGCGCAGAGCGATAACCGTGGGCTTATCATTTTCTTCAGCCACCATCGGCTCGGCACCCTTGGTAGCGAGCTGACGGGCACGCTTGGTTGCCAGCATTACCAGCTGGAAGCGGTTATCAACGTTTTCCAGACAATCTTCAACGGTAACTCGTGCCATAACTTCCCCGACTCATAAAATGACTGTTTCAGCAGACCGCACAGTTTACTGTGGCCGGTTCAATTTGTATACAGGAAAACCCCGTATCACGCCGGGCCGGACAATCCCGCCAGCAACGCTCGATGCCTTGGCTGCTGCACTTCCATGCGAAGGCGCTGGGCCCGGACAATCGCGAGCAGATCTCCGAGGGCCGCTTCGAAGTCGTCATTGACCACCAGAAAGTCGAACTCCACTGCGTGACGGCACTCTTCCTCAGCCTCGGCCAGGCGCCGCTCCACTATCTCCGGCGCATCGGTGCCACGCCCGACCAGTCGGTCGCGCAGCACTTCCGGAGAGGGTGGCACGATGAAAATACTGACACACTCGGGAATAAGCCGTCGCACCTGAGCGGCACCCTGCCAGTCGATCTCCAGGATCACATCCTGGCCTGTTGCCAGAGTTTCCCGAACCCATGCCTGGGAAGTGCCGTAGTAATTGCCGAAGACATCGGCGTGCTCCAGAAAGTCGCCCTCGCCAATCATCGCCTCGAACACGGTCCGGCTGACAAAGTGATAGTTCACCCCGTTCTGTTCGCCCTCCCGCATCGAGCGGGTCGTGTGCGAGACGGAAACACCGAGCTTCTCGTCATTGCGGAGCATTTCCGCCACAAGGCTGGTCTTGCCGGCACCGGATGGCGCGGAGATAACGTACAGAGTACCCTGCTCAACTGCCTGACTCATAACCCGAGAACTCCAAACCTGGACACGGCGGCCGCGTATTCCGGCCAGTAAAGCACGGAATTATACGGACTTTGGCAAAACACCGCACCCCACAAGGGCGTCAGCTGATACCATTTGCCTATCCACTGTTCAGCGACTGCAAGAACCCATGCGAACCACCATCGACATCACCGTGAAGCAGCCAGGCAAAGCCATCGACGCCCTGAGCGAGGCGGCCCCCGGGCTTTCGCGTCAGAAAATCAAGGACGCCATGACCAAAGGCGCCTGCTGGTGGACTCACAAAGGCAAACGCCTTCGGCTACGCCGTGCCACAAAGGAGCTGAAACCGGGTATCCGACTACAGCTTTACTACGACGAGAAGGTGCTTGAGAGGAAACCGGAAAAGCCGATTCTCCTGGAGAATGCGGGGCGCTACACCGTCTGGTTCAAACCTCATGGGCTACTGGCCCAGGGCTCCCAGTGGGGCGACCACTGCAGTTTGCTTCGCCTGGCCGAAATCCAGCTTGAGCAACCATGCCATCTGATCCACAGGCTCGACGCCGACGCTGCCGGGCTGATGCTGATCGCCCATGACTCGAAAGCGGCCGGCGCCCTTTCCCAGTGTTTTTCGGGGCGGACCATGACCAAACACTACAAGGCGCGAGTGGCCGGCCTCATCGACGCTCGGGAGCAGCTCGTTGATGCGCCCGTCGAGGGCAAGGCGGCCGTCAGCCGTGTCTCAACGCTCGAGCTGGACGAAACCGGGGAAACTTCACTGTTGGAAATCAGTATCGAAACCGGACGAAAACACCAGATTCGCCGGCATCTGGCGGGCCTCGGCCATCCGATCATCGGTGATCGCCTTTACGGGCGACCGGCCGGCGTACCCTTGCAGCTCCTCGCCTTTTACCTGGAATTCGACTGCCCCCTGAACAAGCGCAAGATGACGTTCGAACTGTCGGCGGAACTGAGCGACCTCACACTGAATTGACCACCGGCGTAGAGATCCGGCTTATTCCAGATTCTGCACCTGCTCTCGCATCTGTTCGATCAGAACCTTGAGATCCACTGCAGTACGGGTAACGCCGGCATCAATGCTCTTGCTGCTCAGGGTGTTGGCCTCTCGATTGAGCTCCTGCATGAGAAAATCCAGCCGCCGGCCAATGGCATCTTCGCTTTTCAGAGTATCGGACACCTCACCGATATGGGCATCCAGCCGGTCCAGCTCCTCGGCCACATCGCTTTTCTGAGCCAGCATCACCATCTCCTGGGCAACCCGCTCGGCATCCAGTTCCACTTTGGCTTTTTCGAACCGATCTCGCAGCGCTTTCTCCTGCGCCTCGAGCAATTCCGGCATACGCCTACGGACGTCGGCAACGAGATCACCCATGGTTTTCAGGCGATCTTCGAACAGTGGCCGCAGGCGCTCCCCCTCCCGCTCGCGCACCGATGCAAGTTCGGCCACGGTTTGCTCGAACAGTCCGACGGCAGCCTCTTTTGCAGGGCTATAATCCTGTTCCGGCACTGACAGCACGCCCGGCCACCTGAGTATGTCCAGGGCATTGATGTGGGCCGGATTATCCAGAATCCGGTTGATGTGGTTGGCCGCCTCATTCACCGCCTGGGCCATGTCTTCGCTGATCTCGAAACTTTGCGAGCCTTTCTCTGCCGACTGCAAGCGCATGGAGACATCCACCTTGCCCCGCTTCAACTGCTTTCTCAGTTCCTCCCGGAACCGGTTCTCCAGCTCACGGAACGCTTCCGGCAGGCGGAAGGAGGGTTCGAGATACCGGTGATTCACGGTCCGGATTTCACAGGTCAACGTTCCCCAGTCTCCCTGGACGTCCTTGCGGGCAAATGCAGTCATACTTCGGATCATGTCAGCTCCGCTTCGATAGTGTTGTATTGATGAAGTTTAACAGGCTCTTAACAGCAACGGCGAACCGGACAAAAGGCCAACCCCAACGTGATATACTGACCGGCCTTTTCGACAAACGTTCGCCCGGGACTCGCTCCCGGACATTCAAAACTGACTTCAGGAAAAACTATGCGTCCAAGCGGCAGAACGCCCGAACAACCCAGAGATGTTCGAATCACCCGCAACTACACCCGTCACGCCGAAGGCTCTGTGCTGGTGGAATTCGGGGACACAAAAGTCATCTGCACTGCCTCCGTCGAAAACAAGGTCCCTCCGTTTCTGAGGGGTGAAGGCAAGGGCTGGATCACCGCCGAATACGGCATGCTGCCCCGCTCTACCGGCAGCCGAATGGGCCGTGAAGCTGCCCGCGGCAAGCAGGGTGGCCGGACCGTCGAAATCCAGCGCCTGATTGGCCGCTCCCTGCGTGCAGCGGTGGATCTGACCGCTCTCGGTGAACACTCCATCACCATTGACTGCGATGTCATCCAGGCCGATGGCGGCACCCGCACCGCAGCCATCACCGGCGGCTGCGTGGCACTGGTTGATGCCCTGAACCACCTGGTTGCTGACAAGCGCCTCAAGAAATCTCCGCTCAAGCAGATGGTCGCCGCGCTTTCAGTCGGTGTTTACAAAGGCACCCCGGTGGTGGATCTGGACTACCCGGAAGACTCCGAGGCCGAAACCGACATGAACGTCATCATGACGGACCGGGGCGGTTTCATTGAGATTCAGGGGACTGCGGAAGGTGCACCGTTCGACCAGTCAGAACTGGACAGCATGCTGACTCTGGCCAAACAGGGTATTGAGCAGTTGTTTGAGATTCAGAAGGCGGCGCTGGCAGATTAAGTTTGTTGCCCGCGTGTCCGGAGGGGGAAACCTTTCCGAACCCGCTACTGTTCGAAAAACCTCACAAGCCTGGGGTGCCTGCGTGGCAACGCTTTCCCAGACTGTTGAGGGCCATGGATGGCCCGATTCAAGCGCACAGGGAAGTGCTTGTAGCGTGTCTGGGGAAGCGTTGCCGCGCAGGCGCCTTCCTCAGAGCTTAGAAGCCGATTTCGATGTCGTAATCCATGATCACCGGGGCGTGATCAGAGAAGCGGGTTGAGTCGTCAATCCAGCCATCTTCGATGGTCTTGCGGATTCCTGGTGTCAGCAGCTGGTAATCCACCCGGATGCCGGCATTCTTGCGGGAACCCTCGGCCTGCTCGGGCCACCAGGTGAACTGATTGCTCTGCTTGTTGATCTCCCGGAAGCCGTCAACGCAGCCCATCTCATCGAACAGACGATCCAACCAGGCACGCTCGTGGGGCAGGAAACCGGAGAAATCCAGTTTGTGGTACAGCGGGCTGGCGTCGGTTACGTGATGGGCAGTCTGCAGGTTGGCGCAGAAGATGAACTGACGGCGCTTACGAAGGGTCTTTTGCATGTGCAGACCGAAGGACTCCATGAATTCGTCCTTGTGGTCGAGAACCGTCAGGTCGTCCTCGCCAATCAGCTCGTCCTCACGACCCAGCGCACAGGGCGCCAGGACGCAGGCAACCGAGACCTTGTCAAAATCGGCCTGAATGAACCGGCCTTCCCGATCGGCCTGTTCGTTGGCAAATCCATACATGATGGCCTTCGGGAAATGACGGGTGTATATGCCGACACCGCCATCTTCATTCTTTTCGCCATCAATAAAGTAGGCCTCGTAACCTTCCGGAATCAGGTTATAGTCCTCAATCTCGTAGGCCCGCATGCGATGGTCCTGAACGCAGACCACGTCAGCGTCCTGCTCCGCCAGCCAGTCGAAAAAACCTTTTTCAACAGCCTGGGCGAGGCCATTGACGCTGATTGATACTACCCGCATACGTGTTCCCTGATTCGGTTTGTGTGTATGATACCGTTTTTACGAGCTAATTAAAGATCAACACCCGCCAGAAGCCTTGTCATGCACGACTATCAGCAAAAATTTATCGAATTTGCCATCCGCCGGAATGTACTACGCTTTGGTGAGTTCACGCTCAAGTCGGGCCGAACCAGCCCCTACTTCTTCAATGCTGGACTTTTCAATACCGGGGACGACCTGCTTCAGTTAAGCAAGGCCTATGCCGCCGCGATCGCGCGCAGCGGCCTGGATTATGACATTATTTTCGGCCCTGCCTATAAGGGCATTCCGTTGGCCACGGTCACAGCAATGGCGCTGGCTACAGACGGTAACAGCAAACCCTTTGCGTTTAATCGTAAGGAAAAGAAAGATCATGGTGAGGGCGGCAACATTGTTGGCGCACCGTTGCAGGGCAAAGTACTGATTGTCGATGATGTGATCACCGCCGGTACCGCGATCCGGGAATCCATCGATATCATCCGGGCCGCCGGGGCTGAACCTGCAGGCGTGCTGATTGCTCTGGATCGCCAGGAAAAAGGCAATGGCGAACTGTCTGCCATCCAGGAAGTGGAAAAGGAATTCGGTATTCCGGTCGTGAGCATTATTCGTCTCGAGCAGGTTTTGGACTATCTTAAAGCCAACCCGGAGTTTGCCGGGCATGCCGAAAAGGTAGCCAGTTATCGGGATCGTTACGGAGTCTGATTGATGGCCAATCGTCTGACCGCACTGTCTGTTAAAACAACGGCGCTGGCGCTTGCCCTGGGGTTTTCTGCCCAGGCGGCTGCCAATATGTACCGTTACACGGATGAGAACGGCCAGATCGTAATCAGCAGCACCATCCCCCAGGAAGCCACCAAGCGGGGCTATGACATCCTGAGCAACAATGGCCGCGTGATCGAAACCATTCCGCCGGCACCAACCGAAGAAGAAATTGCTGCCCGGGAAGCGGAAAAACAGCGCCAGAAGGAACTCGCAGAGCAGCGCGAGCAAGACCGCGCGCTGCTGAAACGCTTCAGCCATCCGGATCAGGCCGTGAACGCCATGCACCGGAAAATCCGCGAGCTAGAGGGTCTTATCCAGCTCAAGCGCGGCAATATATCGGTGATATCGAGCCAGCTGGATAACGAACAGAGTCGGGCCGCCAACATGGAGCGGGCCGGTCGCGAGATTCCCGAGGGCACGCTGGAGAAGATCCGGCGGCTGGAGGCCCAGATTCGCGACATTGAGCGGGAAATTGCCTCACAGACCCAGGAAATCGACGAACTACGAAAGGCTTTTGAGGACGACATCGAACGCCTGGAAGAAGTTACCGGCGAGGCACGAACTCTGCCACTGGATCACACCAAGACCGACAACTGATTCTGCACTGAAATTTCCGAGACCAAAAAAAAGCCACCGGTGTTAGCCGGTGGCTTTTTCATTTCACTCACCTACCGATGAGGTGCTATCCACAATTCAGGCGGATGCAGTGCTCTTCTTGGCAGTGGAAGTGGTCTTGCGCGCAGTCGTCTTGCGTGCAGCCGGCTTCTTCGGCTCAACAGACTTCTTGGCATCCTGCGCTGCGTCAGACACGTCTTCCGCGGCTTCTGCAACTGCATCAGCGCCTTCGGCTGCTTCTTTTTCCAGCTTGGCGACCAGGTCACCAGCAAAGCTGCCAAAACGGCTGTTCAGGTTGCGAAGCTGATCGAACAGGCTGTCACTGTAGCCGTTGTAACGCTTGCGCAGGGTCTTCACGCTGTACTCGCGCGCTTCAGACTCGAGCTTCTCGGCGTAATCGAACGGCTTGGAAGCCAGCTTCTTCTGCTGCTCTTCAGCAGCATTGATACCCTTGTCCACGATTTCCTGGAGCTGTTCCTGATAAGACTTGAGTTTACCCATGATAAATCCCCTTGGTTTACTGAAAGTTCCAAGGCCCTGTCGAAACCAGTGCAACGAGGGCCTTACTTCAATCTCACGACCCAAGTTACGCTCTAAAATTAGAATGTTCATACTAAAAGCAGGAAGTGAACGAATAAGGGCTTTTACGGATTATTCACTTGATCCTGAAAACCCGGCTGGCATAATGCCGGGCTGTCAAAGAAGCCCGTCTCCCCGTTTTATTCAGGCTCCATACGTTTAATCAACAAAGGCCTCGATCAGGCCCGTATGCGAGTAACCATGACCACCAGCAAAACCCGACAACCGCATTTCTTCATATTTCTTTTACCAGTGATTGCCGCCTCTTTCCTCCTTGCTGCCTGCCAGGAAGATTCCCGCGCCGTCAGCACCAGCTCTGACAGGGCCAGTGAAATCGCAGATTCGCGGCTGAACAAGGCGACCGACGGGCTCATGACCACACTTGGGCAGACTCGGGAAACCGGATATACAGCCACTGAGCCGAAGGAGTTGACATGGACAGCTCCACTGACCCGTGAGGACGGCTCGTCACTGGAACTTGGAGAGATTGCGGAATTCAGGGTCTACTACCGGTTCAGACACCAGGACAACTTCAAGGTTATCCGCATTGAGAGTCCTGCAACCACAAGACTCTCTCTGGCGGAGATGGCGCCAGGCGCTTACGAGTTCGCCATCACCACCGTGGATATTCAGGGGTTGGAGAGCCGGCGCTCAACGCCGGTCAACGTCGATCTGATCTGACTGCGGTTTACCAGCGGAAAATCACCCAGCTAGGCACCAACATGTCGGACTCGGTTTCACGGATCCAACCGCCGCCATCCGCCGGCACCAGGTAATACTCCGGTCCGACTTCCGGTACAACCTTGATTTCCATCAGCTGTCCGTTGACCCGGTATTCATAGAACACTTCCTGCTCACCCGGGCGAATAACAATCTCGGGGCCCTGGCTTGCAGGCTGGTAATCCGAGATCACCACTGGCTCGTCGGGAGTTGTCACCGGCGTCTCATCCAGAGCGCCTTCTTCCTGGGCCAGAGCAGCCAAAGGCAGACAGGCTAGCAACAAAGCCGGGCAGGCGATTCGTTTCATTTTCGTGATACCCTTTCGTCCATCGATTTCAGTACAGAGTTGCATAAGCCAACCCACGCTTCAATCAGATTCCGGACCTGTTTTGACATGACCAGCAAAAACACACCACCTGTGGTTCTTGTGGACGGATCGTCCTATCTTTTCCGTGCTTATCATGCACTTCCACCGCTCACCACAAGCAAGGATCATCCGACAGGAGCCATTAAAGGCGTGATCAGCATGCTCCGCCGCCTGGAGCAGGATTTTCCCGGGTCCAAGATGGTGGTGGTGTTCGACGCCAAGGGCAAAACCTTCCGGCACGATCTCTATGAAGAGTACAAGGCCAACCGACCTCCCATGCCGGAGGATCTCGCCTGCCAGATCGAGCCTATTCACGAGATCGTAAAGGCCATGGGGCTGCCGCTGCTAACTGTGACAGGCGTTGAGGCCGACGACGTGATCGGCACCCTCGCCAACGAAGCAACCAGCAAAGGCATCGATGTGGTGGTCTCCACCGGCGACAAGGACATGGCGCAGCTGGTCAGCGATCACGTTACGCTGATTAACACCATGACCGAGACCCGGATGGACCGGGACGGCGTGGTGGAGAAATTCGGCGTTACTCCGGAGCAGATTGTCGATTACCTGGCCCTGGTGGGCGATAAGGTGGACAACATCCCCGGCGTCAACAAGTGCGGACCGAAAACCGCGGTCAAATGGCTTCAGAGCTATGACAACCTGGACAACGTCATCGAACACGCCGACGAGATCAAAGGCAAGATCGGTGAATACCTGCGGGACGCAACGGAGACCCTGCCCCTGAGCCGTGAACTGGCGACCATCCGCACCGACGTGGAACTCGATTTTGGCCTGGAAGACCTGAAACTCCGGGAGCAGGACGACCAGCAATTGCTTGAGCTGTTCAGGGAGTATGAATTCCGAAGCTGGATCGCCGAACTCGAAGAGAACGAAAGTTCCTCTTCCAGCAATGCCAGAGCCGGCGATGAAACCCCCAAACCGGAAACCGGCGAAAAAGACTACAGCATCATCACCGACCAGAAAGAACTGGATCAGTGGCTGGAGCGCCTTGGGGCGGCGGAGCTGTTTGCCTTCGACACAGAGACCACCAGCCTTCGCTACATGGACGCCGAAATCGTCGGTGTCTCCTTTGCCGTAAAGCCGGGCGAAGCCGCCTATGTCCCGCTGGGGCACGACTATATGGGCGCGCCCGAGCAGCTGGACCGTGATCAGGTGCTGGACCAGCTTAAACCACTACTGGAGAACCCCGACGTGGCAAAGGTCGGCCAGAATCTGAAGTACGACAAAAACGTACTGGCCAACCACGGCATTACCCTGGAGGGCATTGCCGAAGACACCATGCTGGAATCCTACGTTCTGAACTCTGTGGCCACGCGGCACGATATGGACAGCCTCGCCATGTACTACCTCGGCGAGAAGACCACCAGCTTTGAGTCCATTGCGGGGAAAGGCGCGAAACAACTCACTTTCAACCAGATTGACCTTGAAAAGGCGGCGCCCTACGCCGCCGAAGATGCGGACATTACCCTGCGCCTGCACCAGACCCTGCGACCGAAGCTGAAAGAGACCGGAAAACTGGCCGCTGTGTACGAAGATATCGATTTACCCCTGGTGCCGGTACTGTCGCGAATGGAGCAGCGTGGCACCCTCATCAGCGCGAGTACTCTGCGCCAGCACAGCCAGGAACTGGCGGAGCGCATGGCGGAGCTGGAAAAAGAGGCCCATGAAGTGGCCGGGGAAACCTTCAACCTGGGCTCTACCAAGCAGCTGCAGGCGATCTTCTACGACAGGATGGGGCTGCCGGTCATCAAGAAAACCCCAAAGGGCGCGCCGTCAACAGCGGAGCCGGTGCTTCAGGAACTCGCCCACGAACACGAACTGCCGCGTCTGATTCTTGAGCACCGAAGCCTGAGCAAGCTGAAGTCGACCTACACCGACACGCTGCCGGAGCTGATTCACCATCGTACCGGCCGGGTACACACGTCCTACCATCAGGCTGTCACTGCTACCGGTCGACTGTCCTCGTCGGAACCCAACCTGCAGAATATCCCCATCAGGAGCGAACAGGGACGCCGTATACGGCAGGCCTTTCTTGCGCCCGAGGGATACAAGCTCGTCGCTGCCGACTACTCTCAGATCGAGCTTCGGATCATGGCCCATCTCTCGGGAGACAAAGGACTGCTCAAAGCGTTTGAGAAGGGCGAAGACATTCACAAGGCAACGGCATCGGAAGTATTCGGGGTCAGCCTTGACGATGTGTCCTCAGACCAGCGTCGGAGCGCCAAGGCCATCAACTTCGGCCTGATCTACGGCATGTCCGCCTTTGGCCTTTCCCGGCAACTGGACGTTGAGCGCAAACTCGCCCAGGAATACATCGATCGTTATTTCGAACGCTATCCCGGCGTTCTTAAATACATGGACAACATCCGCAAACAGGCCCATGACGACGGTTTCGTGGAGACGCTCTTCGGCCGCCGCCTGTACCTGCCAGAGATAAACGCCCGCAACAAACAGCTGCAGCAGGCGGCCGAGCGCACCGCGATCAATGCTCCCATGCAGGGCACAGCCGCCGACATCATCAAACGAGCGATGGTGGATGTGGAGAATTGGCTGCTCAAGGAGCACGCCAATGAAGCCCGCATGACCATGCAGGTTCACGATGAACTGATCCTGGAAGTGAAGGAATCGGCCCTCGACAAGATCCGGTCAGGCCTGGAGCAGCGCATGTCCGCAGCAGCTGAACTGGATGTTCCACTGCTGGTGGAAGCCGGTGCTGGTGACAACTGGGACGAGGCGCACTGATTCGACCCAGAAAAGGGCATGGATGCCCGAAAATGCACCGAAAACGCTCATACTTGCAAGCACTGAACCTGCCCTCAGCTTTCGCGGCTTGCCGCCAGGCCGCGGAGGTGCCAAGGCCGGCCGATTCTATCGCCTTTACGGCACGATATTCGCTACGATTCCAGAGTCGGCGCCGCCCCATCAGACACTCCGGGCTGCGCCATGTTGTGACACCCATCTCCGAGGCTCATACCATGACTTCTCTGGCATCTGAACGTAGCTGGCTGCTGGACCCCAGCGTGCTGAAACTGGTTCACCAGTGCCGCCGCCTGATTCACACGGAATTCGGCGTCAAACTGCACCTCACGGAAGAGCATCTGGAACAACAACTGGCCGATTACGCGCGGAAAACCCGCTCCAGTCAGCTGACTCGTGTTTGGGAGACCCTCAAAGAACGGGTTCCGCAGCTCAATATTGAGCCCGAGGAAGAAGATGACGGCCTCAAGCGTAACTACAGAGGCCAGGTCATTGCCGATGCTCCGCCCGCATCAGCGGAACAGGACGAGGAGGGACAGATCGACCCGCCACGGAAGAAAAAAGTCATCTACCGTGGCCAGGTGGTTGGCTGACCGGCCTTCAGCCGGCCAGATTCTCCGGATTTTAGAAGGACTTGCTTACTTCGAACGCAGCGCTCCAGGCGCTCAGATCGTACTCAGCAGCGTAAAGGCTTGGATCCTCGACACCAGGCGCCAGTTGCGCGATCTCGCTCGGGTTTTCATGCTGGTAATTCCGATCGTTGACTCGTGGATCGTCCGTGAACAAGAGCGTTCCAACCGCTACGTCGACCGTCCAGCCACTTTGGGCGTCAGCCCATTGGGCACCGAGAGTCAGCCAGTGACGATCACTGGAGGGAATTCGGGCGGTAACATACTGATTCACGGGCGACTCATCCCAGGCATATCCGGCTTTAAACGCCCATTCAGGCGAAGCCTGCCAGATAGCACCAGCGTTGATCTGCCAGCTGTTTTCCCATTGTTCGGTAACATGAGAAATCACAGCGCCTTCTTGCGGCGCACCACTAACGGCACCACCAGCTTCGGTGCTGACGATATCAAGCTCCTCGAATCGGCTCCAACGAGCGTAAGTTGCTCCAGCCAGAAGAGTAACGTTATCGGTAAGGCTGTGACGAAGCCCCAGGGTCGCGCTCTCAGGAATCGCAAGAGGCACCTTGATACTCTCTGAGGCGGACAGCGTCGGCCCCATCGGGTTGGACGGATTGGTTATGCCAGAGATTTCCAGGTCACCCTCCAGCTCGAGTTCCGTACCCGTCTGAAGCGTGAGGCCAATCTGAGTAGCGCTGGTCAGCTCATAAAGAAAGCCAACACGGAACGTCATGCCAACATCGTCACCCTCTGCATCCGCATAAGGCTCCTCAAGTGCAAGCGCCGCTGTCCCTACTTGAGCACTGATGTCCTGGTAGCGGCTCAAGCGTCCTTCCGCGTATAGGACATTCAAACCAACACCCATTGACAGGCCCTGGCCATTGTTAAGAGAAACCGAGGGCGTGAATGCGATCGCCGTGAGCTCTGTCTTGTCAGCGAAAAAACGCCCTGCAAAGTCGTTATCGTAATCCGCCGCCAAACCATAGGGCGCATGGATTCCAAAACCTACATCTATCGACTCGTTGATTTCATGACTTAGATAAAAATTCGGCAGCACCGCAGGGTCTGCAATATCCCCTCCGCTACTGGCCGGGCTTACAGGCACCGAGGGATTGTTTCTGGAGGTCCGGATACTACTTTCCTTGGCCTCAGCATCAATATCCAGAACCGCAGCACCAAACGAAATATTTGTGCCCGACAACTGGCTCATACCGGCGGGGTTAAAAAGAACGGTGGTCGCATTTTCGGGGTTGGCGGCGGCACCGGCGTTAGCGGTGCCCATCGCACTGGCGCTCTGCTCATTGAGGGAGAAGCCGCCTGCCAGGGTAGAGGCAGGTGCGGCGAGCGCCGCGAGGGTGGTAAGACGTACAGCTCGTGCAAGCGTTGAGGAACGGTGGTGCATGGTATCTCCTTATTGAATCGCGCGGAGTATACGCACCACCCCTTACTGGCCTCAAATGCCATCCCTAACGGTTCGGGGCCCTAACTTTCTACGACCAACGTCTTATGCTCAGCCGGTATTCAGTCATCCTGAATGGAAAGCTTGTCGACGGAAGACGAGAGCTTGTCGGCTCCCTGGGCGTCGGCACCCAGTTTGATCATCAGGCGCAGGTCGTTAGCAGAATCAGCATGAGCCAGGGCGTCCTCATAAGTAATCGACCCTTCTGCATAGAGCTGATAAAGCGCCTGGTCAAAGGTCTGCATGCCGGATTCGTTGGATTTGGACATCAGCTCTTTCAGCCGATGCACCTCGCCCTTCCGGATGAGGTCCGATACCAGCGGGGTATTGATCAGCACCTCGATAACCGCCTTACGGCCCTTGCCATCTGGCGTTGGCACCAGCTGCTGAGCCACGATCGCCTTGAGGTTCAGGGACAGGTCCATCCAGATCTGGTTGTGCTGTTCCGGCGGGAAGAACTGGATGATCCGGTCCAGCGCCTGGTTGGCGTTGTTGGCGTGCAGGGTCGCCAGACACAGGTGACCGGTCTCGGCGAATTGCACGGAATATTCCATGGTCTGCCGGGTACGAACCTCACCGATCAGAATAACGTCTGGTGCCTGGCGCAGGGTGTTCTTCAGGGCCACTTCAAAGCTCTCGGTGTCGATACCCACCTCGCGCTGGGTGACGATACAACCCTGATGCTGATGCACGAATTCGATCGGGTCTTCGATGGAAATGATGTGGCCACGGCTGTTGCGGTTACGATGCCCGAGCATGGCCGCAAGGGACGTAGACTTGCCGGTACCGGTAGCGCCCACGAACATGATCAGGCCACGCTTGGTCATGGCCAGTTCCTTGATTACCTCCGGCAACGACAGATCATCGATTTGCGGGATCTTTACCTCGATCCGACGCAGCACCATCCCGCACAGGTTGCGCTGGAAAAAGGCAGAAACACGGAAACGGCCAATGCCACGGGCACTGATAGCGAAGTTACACTCATGGGTTTCCTCGAATTCGGCGCGCTGCTTGTCGTTCATGGCGCCGTAAACGAACTCCCTGGTCTGCTCCGGCGTCAACGCGTTCTTGGTGACCGGTAGAACCTTCCCGTTCACCTTCATACTCGGCGGCACACCCGCTGTAATAAACAGATCCGAACCGCCCTTCTCCACCATCAGCCGTAACAGTTTTTCGAATTCCATTTTTGTACCCAGTCTTCTTTGTTTGGTGCCTGACTTCCAGGCACCAGGAACCTACCAGTTAAAAATTATCGGGCATCTTGGCCTTGGCCCGCGCCGCTTCACGGGAAATAAGCCCTTTCTGCAGCAGCCGCTCCAGGCACTGGTCCAACGTCTGCATGCCCAGTGAACCGCCGGTCTGGATCGACGAATACATCTGGGCAATCTTGTCTTCCCGGATCAGGTTCCGGATCGCAGACGTACCGATCATGATCTCGTGCGCCGCAATCCGGCCGCCGCCCATTTTCTTCATCAGGGTCTGGGATATAACTGCCTGCAGGGATTCTGACAGCATCGACCGCACCATGGACTTTTCCTCCGCCGGGAACACGTCGACCACACGGTCAATGGTCTTGGCGGCAGAGGTGGTGTGAAGTGTGCCGAACACAAGGTGGCCCGTTTCGGCCGCCGTCAGCGCGAGGCGGATGGTTTCCAGATCCCGAAGCTCACCCACCAGAATGATGTCGGGGTCTTCCCGCAGTGCTGAACGCAGTGCTTCGTTGAAGCCCAGGGTATCGCGGTGAACTTCACGCTGGTTGACCAGACATTTCTTGGAGTCGTGTACAAATTCAATGGGGTCTTCAATGGTAAGAACGTGTTCGTAGCGGGTGTCGTTGATGTAATCGATCATCGCCGCCAGCGTGGTGGACTTACCCGAGCCGGTCGGGCCGGTCACCAGAACCAGCCCCCGGGGCACTGAAGACACGTCCTTGAACACCTGCCCCATACCCAGATCTTCCATGGTCAGTACTTTGGAAGGGATGGTCCGGAACACGGCGCCTGCGCCACGGTTCTGGTTAAAAGCGTTAACACGGAAACGGGCGACGCCCGGAACTTCGAAGGAGAAGTCGGTTTCCAGGAATTCCTCGTAGTCCTTACGCTGCTTGTCATTCATGATGTCGTAGATGAGCCCGTGGACTTCTTTGTGCTCCATAGGCGGCAGGTTGATGCGTCGTACATCACCATCAACACGAATCATTGGGGGCAAACCGGCAGAGAGGTGCAAGTCAGACGCACCCTGTTTCGCCGAAAAGGCAAGCAGTTCAGTAATATCCATAGGAATCCTCGGAAGGCTTTTTCTTTTATCCCGGTAGCTTCCGCCCGGCGGGGCCCCGGCGAGGTTCACTTGGCATTTCAGTGACCTGCGGGTAACGTGTCACCGTACAAGTGACAGACCGAGCGTGGCATTTTCACACTATGAGCAGCATAGCAGACAACATCGGGAGCGTAACCCGACGCATACAAAAAGCAACATTGCAGGCAGGCCGTGCGCCCGGGTCTGTGCATTTGCTCGCCGTCAGCAAGACCCGACCACCGGAAGACCTGCGGGAAGCCTTCGCTGCCGGGCAGCGGGCCTTCGGTGAGAACTATCTCCAGGAGGCCCTCGAGAAGATGGAGGCGCTTGCAGATCTCGAGGGCGTCGACTGGCATTTCATCGGGCCGATCCAGTCCAACAAGACGCGACAGATGGCCTCCGCCTTTTCCTGGGTGCACAGCGTCGACCGCCTCAAGATTGCCCGTCGCCTGAGCGAACAGCGCGAACCTGCGCTGCCGCCATTGAATATCTGTCTTCAGGTCAATATTAATGAGGAAGAGAGCAAATCCGGCTGCACTCTGGATGAACTGCCGGATCTGGTGGCCGAAATCGGCGAATTGCCGAACCTCAGCTTGCGAGGCCTCATGGCCATTCCGGATCCGGATCAGCCCGAAGCAGGATTGAGAGCCAGTTTCCGGAAACTTGCCAATACCCTGAAACAGCTGCGGTCAGACCATCCCGACGCCGGCCCACTCGACACACTGTCGATGGGTATGTCCGGCGATCTGGAAGTCGCGATTGCGGAAGGCGCCACCTGGGTACGGGTCGGCACCGCCCTATTCGGCAAACGCCCAGTAAAGAGCTGAACCGGCCGGTTCCTGCTATGATCAGGGCCGGACGTCTAACCGATCAACCGGGGAGTTAACCTTGAGCACATCACCAACCATTTCTTTTATTGGCGCCGGCAACATGGCCAGCGCCATCATTGGCGGTATGCTGGATAACGGCTATAAAGCCGGCAATATCTGGGTCAGCGCGCCGGATGACGCGCACCTGCAGACAATCCGCAAGCGCTTTGGCGTAAGCGTCACCACAGACAACCGGTACTGCGCCCAGCAGGCTGACATGGTAGTTCTGGCGGTGAAACCTCAGGTCATGGCCGACGTCTGTCGCGACATTGCACCTGTGGTCCAGAACACTCGCCCACTGATGGTATCCATCGCCGCCGGCCTGACAGCGGATACCCTCGATGGTTGGCTTGGTGGCGGCCTGCCGATGGTCCGGGTAATGCCCAATACACCATCCCTGGTCGGCAAAGGGGCTGCAGGCCTGTTTGCCAACAAAGAAGTGAAAGACAAGCAGAAGAAGATGGTGGAATCGGTGTTTGAAAGCATCGGGTCAGCGCTCTGGGTTGAGGACGAAAACCTGCTGCACGCGGTTACCGCTCTCTCCGGCAGCGGCCCCGCCTATTTCTTCCTGATGCTTGAGGCGCTTGAGGAAGCGGCCACCGAGGCTGGCATTGCCGCCGGAACCGCGAGGGAACTGGCTATCCAGACCATGGCGGGAGCCGCGGAAATGGCCGGTCGAAGCGAGCACGATCCCGGCCAGCTCAAGCGTAATGTGATGTCTCCTGGCGGAACCACCGAACAGGCCATCAACACGTTCGAGGAAGGTGGTATGCGCGATCTGGTGGCCAAAGCGTACAAGGCCGCCTTCAAGCGTTCGGAAGAAATGGCCAAAGAACTGGCAGGCAAACAGTAACCGATAACGGAGACACGGCTTCATGCTGGCAGATATTCTGATTACCATCCTGCTCATCGCATCCACCTTTTACCTGACCATTGTGCTGCTTCGGTTCCTGCTTCAACTGGCTAGGGCCGACTTCTACAATCCCATCACTCAATTTGTGGTCAAGGCCACCAATCCGCCGCTACGCCCGCTACAGCGGGTTATTCCTGGCCTGGGCGGTTTCGATGGAGCTTCGCTGGTTCTCGCAGTCATCATTCAGGGCATCACCTTCTTCCTGATCCTGGTGGCGCTGAACGGCGGCATTCCGGCCATAAATCCGATTACGCTGCTGGTGTGGGCGGTACTGAACGTACTGGACCTGATCGTGAAGATCTATTTCTGGTCGGTGATTGCAGTGGTGGTCGTCAGTTGGATCGCGCCGGGCAGCGGCCATCCGGCCATCCAGCTGGTCGCCCAGATCACCGAGCCGGTCATGCGCCCGGTGCGCAACATCATGCCCTCCATGGGCGGCCTGGACCTGTCACCCATCATCGTTTTCCTGATTCTGAACGTGATCTCAGTGGTGATTGAACACATGAAAATGGCCGCAGGCCTCGGCTCCATCGGGCTCGGTATGTAAACCCCGTCTCAAATATACACTTTGTAACACTTAGCCACGAAATCCATCATTCCCGAGCTGCAAAGTCATGTGACTGATTTTGCAGCTTTTTTATTGAATTTCCGGCAAGTTTGGCCACTTCCTCCACTCCAGCCCAGCCACAAACTTATAAATAACAGGATAGTATTACCGGTAATTAATCCGTCACCCGTGAGCACCCCGTTCTGAGCGGGATACCAGGAAGTCGCGCAGAAGGAAAATCCGATGAACCAACAGGGAACTCTGTCGCAGCAGGTAGAGGCTTATCACAACTGGAAAAAAGAGCTGATCCGCCAGATCGGCAGGTATCGGTTGTGGCTGCAGGACAACAATCTGTTCTCCGACGATGTCAGCACCCGCATACGCCACGGGCTGGAGCTGCTCATTGAGGATGAACTAACCATTGCGTTTGTCGGCGAATACTCCCGCGGTAAAACCGAACTGATCAACGCCCTGTTCTTCTCCGAGTATGGCCAGCGCATGCTGCCGTCCCAGGCGGGGCGCACGACCATGTGCCCCACCGAGCTGTTCTTCGATCGCAGCGCCAATGAAAACTACCTGCTCCTGCTCCCCATCGAGACCCGAAACGGCGAACTGTCCCTGCAGCAATTGCGCAAGCAGCCGGAACGCTGGGTCAAACATGAGCTGGATGAGCGCGACCCTGAAATCATGCGGGAGGTGCTTGCCGAAGTTGCCCGCGTCAAGAGCGTGCCACCTGAGGAGGCCCGCGCACTCGGCTTCGACGAGGGCATGCTCGAGAATGATCGCAACAACCCGGGCAATGTACTTGTACCTGCCTGGCGGAACGCACAGATCAGCATCCGCCATCCCCTGTTCGAGCGCGGCCTGCGGATCCTCGATACGCCGGGCCTGAATGCCCTTGGCTCCGAGCCGGAGCTGACGATCAGCATGCTGCCCCGCGCCCATGCCGTGATCTTCGTGCTGAGTGCCGACACCGGTGTGACCGCCAGCGACATGACCATCTGGAAAGAGCACATCGACACCCAGCACGCCGATCATCGCGCCGGCCGCTTTGCCGTGCTGAACAAGATCGACGTGCTCTGGGATGACCTCCAGGGCGAGCGCCACACCAACGAGGCGATTGAGCGGGTGCGCGGTTACACGGCCGACCACCTGGGCATGCGACAGCACGATGTTATCCCGGTTTCTGCCAAGCAGGGGCTGGTCGCAAGGGTGAAGAAAGACAACGACCTGTTCGACCGTTCCAATATCAATCAGCTTGAGCAGCTGATTATCCAGCGCATCCTCATGCACAAGGAACAGCTGATCACCCAGAGTCTGATCAACGACCTGCTAGGCATGCTCCAGAACAGCCAGGCAGCCATGCAGTACCGCCTCGAATCCCTGGAGGAAGAACTTCAGGCGTGCGCGGGCGTTACCATGGACAAGGCAGCGCTGGGCCGCCTCGCAGAACGCGCCCAGAAAGACTACGACTTTTACTACAAGAAGCTGATCACCCTGCGCTCCAGCCGTCGCCTCATGGACTCCCAGGGCGACCTGCTGAAGAAGCTGGTGAGCGAAGACCGCTTCGAAGCCCATGCGGAACATGTACGTACCAGTATGTCGAAGAGCTGGACCACTGCCGGGATGAACCGCGCGATGGATCAGTTTTTCGAACTGCTCGAAAGCGACTTGACCAACCTTCTGAGCGAAGGGCACCTGGCCGAAAAAATGGTGGGCGCGATTTACCGTCGCTATAACGAAGACAACCGGGCACGTCACCTTGAGCCCATCCCGCTGCGGGCCGGGCGCCATGTCATTGCCATCCGCGAGTTGCGCAAGAAAGCGAGACGCTTCCGCATCAGTCCGAAGAATCTGCTCACCGAGCAATCGGTTCTGGTTCGCCGTTTTTTCAATGTCATGGTGGGCGAAGCCCGCACACTGCATGCCCGTGTACGCCAGGACGTTGAGCGCTGGCCATCGGAAGCCCTGCTACCGATCATGCAGTATTCCATGGAGCAGAAGCAGCTTCTGGAGCACCAGATCCGGCGCCTTCGCGATATGGTCCGCAACGACAAGGACAGCCGCACCGAGCGCCTGCGCCTGACCAACACCATTGCCGACCTGCGCAGGCAACTGGAACTGGCCGACGCGATGCAGCGCCAGATCCGCAAACCGGCCCCCACCCTGATCCAGCAAAAAGTGGTGAACATCTCCGGCGCTGTGTAGTGTCCCGCAAGCGCGACCATTCAGGCGGTTGCAGCCATCACGCCCCGGCTTTAAACTGCTGGGCTGGCGATGGCTTTGTCATTGCTTTTCCAGACACTTACGGATCGAACCAGGAACCATTCGCGCCGATGCCTGATACCCTGCCTGCGGATTCTGTCGGGATTGTCTCCCCGCAGACCTATCATTTCGACGCTCCCATCGATCTGGCCTGCGGCCAGTCCCTGGAAAACTATGACCTGGTGGTGGAAACCTACGGCACCCTGAATGCCGACGCCAGCAATGCCGTTCTTATCTGCCATGCCTTAAGCGGCCATCACCATGCGGCCGGCTACCACTCTGCCGAGGACCGCAAACCCGGCTGGTGGGACAGCTGTATCGGCCCCGGGAAACCCATCGATACCGATCGTTTTTTTGTTGTCAGCCTGAACAATCTGGGGGGCTGCCACGGCAGCACCGGCCCCAACAGCATCAATCCCGAAACCGGAAAGCCGTTTGGCCCGGAGTTTCCGGTTATCACCGTGGGCGACTGGGTCAAGAGTCAGGCGCTGCTGGCAGATCGGCTCGGCATTCAATGCTGGGCGGCCGTTGTTGGCGGTTCCCTCGGCGGCATGCAGGCCCTGCAGTGGAGCCTGGACTACCCCGATCGCCTGCGGCATGCGGTGGTGATTGCGTCCACTCCGCGATTGACCGCCCAGAATATTGCCTTCAATGAAGTGGCACGCCAGGCAATAACCTCTGATCGGGAGTTTCACGACGGGCGCTATTACGACTTTGATACGGTTCCCAGGCGTGGTCTTATGCTGGCGCGGATGGTTGGCCATATCACGTATCTGTCTGATGCCTCCATGGGCGAGAAATTTGGCCGCGAACTCCGTGACCAGGCTTACAAGTTTGGTTATGACGCGGAGTTCCAGGTCGAGAGCTACCTCCGCTATCAGGGCGAACGCTTTTCCGAATCGTTTGACGCCAACACCTACCTGTTGATGACCCGTGCCCTGGACTACTTTGATCCGGCCTACGAGTTTGGCGGCGACCTCTCGAAAGCACTGGCAGCGGCCAGTTGCGAATACCTGGTGTTGTCATTTAGCACCGACTGGCGCTTCACGCCGGCCCGCTCGGAAGAAATGGTCAATGCCATGATTGGCGCGCGCAGAAAGGTCAGCTACGCCGAGGTGGACGCACCCTGGGGACACGACGCGTTTCTGATTCCGACCCCGCGGTACACTGACATCTTTAAGGCCTACATGGACCGGGTAGCACGGGAGGTCGGCGCATGAGACCGGATCTCGAAATCATCCAGCAGTGGGTTCAGCCCGGCCACCATGTTCTGGACCTGGGCTGTGGCGACGGCACTCTGCTTGATTTCCTTCAGCGGGAACGGGGTGCCAGTGGCTTCGGCCTGGAGATAAACCCGGACCACATCACCGCCTGCATGGGCCGCGGAGTGGCGGTTATCGAACAGAACCTGGACACGCAGGGGCTGGGGAACTTTGAAGATGGCAGTTTCGATATTGTTCTGATGACCCAGGCGCTTCAGGCGGTCCGGCGCCCTGACAGGGTACTGGATGAAATGCTGCGGGTTGGCAGCGAAGGCATCGTGACCTTCCCCAACTTTGCCCATTGGCGATTGCGCTGGGGACTGACTTTGAGCGGTCGTATGCCCGAATCCGAGGCACTGCCGTATAAATGGTATAACACGCCCAACATAAGGTTGTGTACCTTCAAGGATTTTGAGGCACTGTGCCGTCAGAAAGGCATCAGAATCAAAAGCCGCCGGGTGGTTGACGGCCAGCACCAGAACAGCTGGCTGGCCCGTCTCTGGCCGAACTTGTTGGGCGAAATTGCCATTTACCGAATCACACGGGAGACCTAGCAATGATCGCAAACACCTTTTCCACATTCCGTACGCTGCTGGCAATCACGCTGATTGGCCTGTTCAGCCTGCAGGCACAGGCCGGCTCCAAGGATTTCGGAGACTACAAGGTACTCTGGAGTGTCCTGCCCAGCACCTTCCTGGCTCCGGAAGTCGCCCAGGCCAATAATCTTCAACGGAGCAAGGGCATAGGCATCGTCAATATCTCCATCATGGAGGAAAACGACGATGGCTCAATGTCCCCGGTGAGCGGCCAGGTGGAAGGCAAGGTAACCAACGATGTCCAGCAGGTGCGCTTCCTGGCGTTCCGCCGCATCCAGGAGGGCGACTCCGTGTACTTTATTGCCGAGTATCAGTATTCCTCCGGCGAACTGATGACTTTCAATATTACCGCACGCCCTACCGGACACCAGCAGGACCTGGCGGTACGGTTTGCTCACACACTGTTCAGCGATTAAGCCTCTATGACCAACCGACTTGTCATCGCCAGCAATAACAGGGGCAAAATCGCCGAGTTGACCGAGCTCCTGGCACCTCTTGGCATGACGCCGATTGCCCAGGGCGATCTGGGCGTCGTTGAAGCCGAGGAGCCGGCGGTTACCTTTGTAGAAAACGCGATTCTCAAGGCGCGCCACGCGGCCCGGGAAACCGGGCTGCCAGCACTCGCTGACGACAGTGGTCTGGCGGTGGACGCGCTTGAGGGCCTTCCGGGCGTGCGCTCTGCCCGCTTTGCCGGCGATGATGCAACCGATCAGGACAATGTGGACGCGCTGCTCGACGCCATGGCGGGCGTGCCGGACGGGCAACGGGGCGCCCAGTTTCACTGTGTGCTGGTATACCTGCGCCATGCCGAAGACCCGACCCCGATCATCTGCCATGGCCGCTGGCCGGGCTCGATCCTCAGATCCCCTCAGGGCGATGGCGGCTTCGGTTATGACCCGGTGTTCCTGGCACCAGAGCACGGCTGCAGTGCGGCGGAACTGTCCCGCGCCGAAAAGGGCAGCATCAGCCACCGCGGACGCGCCCTGAAGATTCTGCTGGATCAGCTGAAGGCCGGGGCCTGAAACAGTTGAGTAATACCAGCCCCGGGGACGATCAGCAGCCAACGGCGGTCAGGCCGCCGTTGAGCCTCTATATTCACGTACCCTGGTGCGTGCGGAAGTGCCCCTACTGTGACTTCAACTCCCACGCTTTCACCGGGACAATCCCGGAATCCGCCTATCTGCAGGCTCTGCTCGAAGATCTCGACCAGGACCTGGCCTTTGCCACCGATCGACCAATAGAGACCGTGTTCATCGGAGGCGGCACTCCGTCCCTGATGAGCGGCGACTTCTACGATCGCCTGTTCAGGGAACTGCGGGCACGCCTTGCCTTCGCCACAAATGCCGAAATTACCCTGGAAGCCAACCCCGGCACGCTCGAAGCCGGCCGGTTCGACGCGTTCCGGGCAGCGGGCATCAACCGTCTGTCCATCGGGGTCCAGAGTTTCAATCCCGACCATCTCAAAACGCTGGGGCGCATTCACGATGCCGATGCCGCCCACCGGGCCATACGCGCCGCTCGCCGTGCCGGGTTCGATAACTTCAATATCGATCTGATGCACGGTCTGCCGGGCCAGACGCCCGGGCAGGCACTTGAGGACATCCAGACTGCCCTGGACTACAAACCACCGCATCTCTCCTGGTACCAGCTGACCCTCGAGCCCAATACCGAGTTTTACAGCCGTCCGCCAGAACTGCCCGACGACGATCATCTCTGGGACATCTATCGCCGGGGTTCCGATTACCTGCACCAACACGGCTACGAGGATTACGAAGTCTCGGCCTGGAGCCTCCAGGGAAGGGCCTCCCGTCACAATCTGAACTACTGGACGTTCGGGGACTACCTGGCCCTCGGGGCTGGGGCCCACGGCAAGATCAGCCTGGTGGACGGGGGTATCAGGCGATACTGGAAGACCCGGCAGCCGGACGCTTACCTGAACCGGATCGGCAGCCGAACGGCCGGTTCTGATGCGATTGCCGTGGACGATCTGCCGCTGGAATTCCTGATGAACGCCCTCAGACTGAAAGAAGGAGTGGATGAAAGCCTTTTTTCTGAACGAACGGGTTTACCCCTGACAACAGTTGGAGTAAAACTTGAACAACTGCGGAATGAAAAGCTGCTGGTAAGCGATCGACTCCAGGCAACCGACCTGGGCCAGAGATACCTTAACAGCCTGTTGGAGCGTTTTCTGTAATGGACCCTGCACACGGAGTGGCAGCATTTCCCAAAAGCCTGAAAGCCAGCCTGGTCGTGGCTGCCGTGCTGCTGTTCGCTCTGCTTATGGTCAACCAGCCTCTGCAGACGGCATCAGCACCCCAGGGTATCGTGAGCTATCAGCTGGCCGGGACTGCCGATCAGGCCCACGCCATTTTTCGCAGCTGGGGAAGCGAAGGGGTTGCCTGGGCGAAGGTTTCGCTGTGGCTGGACTTCCTGTTCATTCCTGCCTACATGCTGGCCCTGATTCATCTTACCCGGCACTTTACCCGTGATCGCCCCGGCATTCGCGAGCGGGTGGGTGCCCGTTGGGTACGGGCCCTGTTCGCAACGGCCGGCCTGAGCGATGGCGCAGAGAACATCCTGTTACTGAATAATTTCAATCCGCCCACCGATGAAGTGAGCCTGTCTGCAACCCTGTGCGCACTCATCAAATTCACGGCGCTCACGCTCGGCATCGCCGGGCTGGTCATCATCCGGGCGTCACGGCGCCACCCGCTCGCGCATCACTGACCCCCGATCAACGCCTCTTAATTGGTGCGATAGAACAACAGGTCCCAGACACCGTGACCGAGGGTTTCGCCCCGCTTCTCAAACTTGGTAATTGGACGGTCGTCAGGGCGCGGTGAATAGCCACCGGTCTCCTGGGTGTTGGCAAAGCCCTCGGACTCGCTCATCACCTCGAGCATATGCTCGGCATAATTCTCCCAGTCGGTCGCCAGGTGCAGAATGCCGCCTACCCTCAACTTGTGACGAACCCGCTGGACAAACTCGTGCTGGATCAGCCGGCGCTTGTGATGCTTTTTCTTGTGCCAGGGATCGGGGAAGAACACCATCACGCGATCCAGGCACGCATCCGGAAGGCAGAGGTCAATCACATCGTTGGCATCAATACTGTAAATCCGGACGTTTTCCAGGCCACGGTCCTCGATCTCCTTGAGCAACGCGCCAACACCGGGCTGATGAACTTCAACCCCGATAAAATCCTGTTCGGGAGCGGCCTCAGCCATGTCGGCCAGGGACCGCCCCATACCAAAACCGATTTCCAGGTTCAGCATGTTGTCGCGGCCGAACACTTCCCTGGGATCAATCATTCCGTCCTCACGGGTCAGCCCGTACTTCGGCCAGCTCCGCTCGAACGCCTTTTTCTGGCCTTCCGTCATCCGGCCCTGGCGCAAAACAAAGCTGCGCACACCGCGACGGGTGGTGACCGGCGAATCGGCGGCCTCTTTGGGATCTTGCGGTTCTTTATGGTCTGTCATCTGCAATCCTTAACCGCAGGCAGCGGGTCATGGTTAACGGGATTTGCCAACAGTTTACCAGAGTGTTGTCGCTCAGGCGGAGACCACCGAGTTGCGGCCCTGCTGTCGGTCCAGCTGCCGGTAACCCAGAGCCTCAACCAGATGGCTCTGTCGTAGCTCCTCGCTGCCTTCAAGATCGGCAAGCGTTCGGGCAACTCGCAATATGCGGTGCAGTGCACGGGCCGAAAGCCCCAGCTTTTCCATGGCACCGGTGAGCAACTGCTCGCCCTGGCGATCCAGCCGGCACGCAGCCTGCAACGCACGCCCGGACAAGGCCGCATTCAGGCAACCCCGCTCTGATTGCCGGGCTCTGGCAATCAGGACACGCTCCCGGACGGTGGCGCTGGTTTCGCCATCCCCGCCCGACTGCATCAATACGTCGCCACCCTGCACAGGCACCTCCACATGCAGATCAAACCTGTCCAGAAGGGGGCCGGAAATTTTCGACCGGTAACGGGTAACCTGTTGCGGCGTACACTGACACTCGATGGTGGGATGACCACTGTAGCCACAGGGGCAGGGATTCATTGCAGCCACGACCTGAAATCGCGCCGGAAAATTCACCTGCCGTGCTGCCCGGCTGATCGAGATTTCGCCGGTTTCCATCGGCTCACGCAGGACCTCCAGCACCCGGCGTTCAAACTCTGGCAACTCGTCGAGAAACAGTACGCCCCGGTGAGCCAGTGAGATTTCTCCGGGCCTGGGGCTGCTGCCGCTGTAATATAATGAAATAAGTGCGACAATCGAAACGAGTTCTTGACGGTTGCGAAGCAGAAATATAGAAAATCATGCGACACAAAAGGCCACAATAGCTGCGATGAGACCTTATACGACTACAAATAGCTGCAACGCAGCTCAACCTAAACAAGTACGCCGAATTGGGCCAACACGCCGAAGCGTTTCTGGGCGTATGGCTTTTAGGTCAGAAACCTCTATACCGTTTGAATCAACCCTAGAACGGGATTTCCTTATTCGGATGGAGTTTTGTACCACCGTGCTCGATGTTATCCCTCAACCGATAACCGTCCCATTTACACTTCCTACCGGGCGCTCGTACCGCTATACACCAGATTTCCTTGTGTACTACCGCCTAGGAGATCGGAGCTACGACGACTACCCCAAGCCTTCGCTTATAGAAGTGAAGCCGGAAAAGGAATGGCGCGCCAATTGGCGAAAGTGGTTACCAAAATGGAAGGCGGCCTGGCGCTTCGCACAACAGCAAGGGTGGGCGTTTCACATCGTTGACGAGTCACGCATCCGCGGTGTGGCATTGGACAATATTCGTTTGCTCAGCAGATACGAGCGCATGGCCTTCTCTTATGCAGAAAGCCGCTTAATACTGGAAACGGTGCAGCAGATGGGCTGCACAACTATTGATTATCTTTTAGCGCGCCACTTCATGGGCGTTTATCGATCTGAGGGCATCTCCCATATCAGGCACCTGTTAGCAACGAGGCAGCTAGACTGTGACATTACTCGCCCATTAGATGAGCTGACTGAAACGTGGGTGCCAAATCATGAGTAACAGTGACCAGCAGGCCCCTTATAACGAATCTTTTGAGCCTAAGCGTGGCCGTGTCGAAATAGAGATAGGGGCTTTAGTTCAGAGCCAAGGCGTTGTCTATCGCATCATTCAGCTTATTGATTTTTATTCCATAATTGGGGTCAACGTAGAGACGGGCCGTAGTGCTCCGTTACGAATCGGTGAACTGAGAACGGTTGATATTACTGAGAACCCATCTCTCAACGCCCCTCAAGATCTCTCTGATATCGCTGATGACGATTGGCAAATAGCACAAAAACGATTCGCTGCAATCCAGCCGCTTATCAACCAACCACACATTGGGCGAAAGCAGGCGGAACAACGAGCCAAAGAAATTAACGTGAATCCCGCAACTATTTATCGTTGGCTCCAGCGTTTTAACGCTTATGGCTCCGTTACGGCCCTGATTCCAATGAAACGAGGCTGGAAGAGAGGAAACAGCAGGATTTCCAAAGAGACGGACAACATTATCTCCCAGGTAATAAGGGATTATTACCTTACCCGGCAGCGTCCCACAGTAAAAAAAACCGTCATCGAAGTTTCACGCCGCTGTGACGAACTAGGTCTCACACCACCGTCCCACATGACGATCAGGACAAGGATAACTCAAGTTTCAGAGAAAGATCGACTTCGGGCCAGGGGCTACCGGGAGAAGGCTTTAAACCGATTCACACCAGTTCCCGGTCGCTTTCCTAACGCAGATTATCCACTTGCCGTCGTTCAAATCGACCACACCCCAACTGACATAATCCTGGTGGATGACGTATACCGCAAACCTATTGGCCGCCCTTGGATTACGCTGGCCGTTGATATCTACTCTCGCATGGTGGCGGGCTACTATCTTTCATTCGACCCTCCATCAGAAACTTCGGTAGCGATGTGTGTAGCCAATTGCATGTTGCCCAAAGACGAATGGCTGCTCCTTCATAATGTGGATGCTCAGTGGCCTGTGTGGGGTATCCCAAAGACCATCCACGTAGACAACGGAGCAGACTTTCGCTCCAATAATTTTCAGCAGTCCTGTTTAGCCTACGGCATTGATTTAGAGTTTCGTCCTGTTCGGCAGCCTCGCTACGGGGGGCACATAGAGCGACTGCTAGGCACGCTACTCCGCGAGATTCATGAGCTTCCTGGCACTACCTTTTCCTCTGTCAAAGCGAGGGAGGGGTATGATTCTGAAAAGCATGCAGTTCTGACCAAATCCGAGTTTGAAGCTTGGCTAGTCACATTGATATGTAAGGTTTACCACCAACGCCTTCACTCAAGTATTGGCATGTCTCCGATGCGAAAGTGGGAAATAGGTATTTTTGGTGATGCTACTACGCAAGGCGTCGGAGTCCCCCCGAAGCCAGCAGACCGGATGACAGCTCTTCTGGACTTTTTACCTGCATTCCGCCGAACAGTACAAGCCTTTGGAGTGACCATTGATGGTTTGCGCTATTACGCAGAAGCGCTTAGGCCCTGGATCAATGCGACTGATCCGGAAACAAGCAAAAAGCGCCAGATGGTCTTTCGTCGAGATCCTAGGGATATTAGCTGCCTCTGGTTCTTTGACCCAGCCATTGGTCAATATTTCAAGATCACCTTTGCAGATCAAGCGCTACCCTCGATGAGTATCTGGGAGTACCAGCAAGCGCGAGAAAAGCTGAAGCAGGAAGGGCTCGCCAGCGTCAATGAAAGTCAGATTTTACGGGCGATTTCCGAGCTTAGAGCAAAAGTAGATGCCGCGACGGAAAACAGCAAACGAGCACGCCGTCAGGCTCAGAGACGCAAAGAGCATGAGCGGCAGCTCACCTCGCCAAAACCTCAAGAAAAAAGCACTCCTGCTCCTCAGCTAGCCGAGCACGAAGAGCTTATTGATGGCGATATTGACACGTTTGGAGACATTGCATGAATGAAAAGCATCATGTCCATCCCGACTTTCAGCATATTCTTGCTTTAACTGGGCAAGAGCGCATTGATTTTTTGGACGAACCAAGATGGATTGGTTACAACTCCGCGCATCGAATTATCGATTCTCTTCAGGGGCTGCTTCATAAGCCCAAGCGCCCTCGAATGCCCAATCTGCTGTTGGTAGGCGAACCTAACAACGGAAAGACAACCATTGTTCGTCGCTTTATGGATTTGTGTGGGAAAGGCTATGTAAACGAAGAGGCCGAGCCGGTAAAGCCAGTGATACTTGCTGAGGCGCCGCCAAGCGCTGACGAGAAAGGCCTTTACATCTCAATTCTAGAGCGTTTTTTTACTCCGTATCGTGCAACTGACCCTTCTGCAAAGCTCCGATATCAAATCATTCACCTGTGCAGGGCTTGCCACGTTCAGATGTTGGTTATTGACGAGTTTCACTCCCTGCTCACCGGAACACCAGTAAAACAGCGTGAGGTTATGAATGCAATAAAGCTTCTCTGTAACGAGTTAGCCATACCAATAGTCGGAGTCGGTACGCGTGAAGCTGTGAGAGTTCTGCACAGCGACCCTCAACATGCGAGCCGTTTCGATGTTCTGAGCCTGCCTGTTTGGCAGCTAAATCAAGACTTTCAACGTTTGCTTGCCTCCTTTGAGCAGGTTCTACCGTTACAGAAACCATCTCGCTTGCATCAGCCAGAACTCGCATCTGTCCTGCATACAATTTCTGGTGGAAATTTAGGTGATTTGCATAGACTGCTGGTCGAGTGCGCACGAGAAGTCATTCAGTCTGGAAGTGAACGGATTACCGGGGACATCATTGAGTCAAAGTCATGGCTCCGACCAACGAAGGGTATTCGAGAGACTGTTGCCTGACTATGCAATGGATGCTGCCCGTACCCGTGCTGCCTGATGAAACGCTTTCGTCCTGGTTGACCAGGGCTGCGCTGGAACAAGGTTGCGACCCGCTCGTATTAACCGGTTCGATTTGGCCTGGATGGCGAGCCTGGACAATGGATATTGATCGAGGTCTAGGTGATCAGCAACTATCGGAGCTTCCTCCCGTTTCCGGTATTCCAGCTGGCACATTCAAGGCTATGTCTCTACGCAGAGAAGCTGAAGTAATCGCCGGAGGTGATCTTGAAGTGTCAAGATCCTGGCCATGGATTCTAGCTCTTGGCTCCAAAAATCGGCGGCGACAGAGTGGGCTCCAGTACTGCCCTGATTGCCTCCAAACTGATAGTAAGCCGTACTTTCGGCGCAAATGGCGCTTTGCATGGCAAAGCGGCTGCGAAACGCATCAGGTTCGTTTGGTGAGCCACTGTGACCGGTGCTGTTCCCCCGTACAGCCTCATAGGCTAACGGCCGAGTCTATCCTACTCTCAAAATGTCCAATTTGCGGTTTCAATCTCGCCCGTGCTATCCGATATCCTATAAGCACCGGATCAAAGATCTTTCAAGCTGCATCCAATAACGTGATTCACTCTCGTCACGCCTTTTATGATAGCCAAGCATTCGCACCACACAACTGGTTTGCCATAGCGCGCTTCTTCACCGGGGTGGTCCGGCAGGCTTTGCGGCAGCCGTCATCACAACTTGCTGGAGCCTTACGCCGCCTTGAAGTATTGAGTGGTATAGATAATGCTCCGTTACTTGGACTTCCCTTGGAGCTCTTGCTGCCCCTAGAGCGAGACTTCCTATTCAACCAGGCATACCGTCTCATGCTTGTTGGGCGGAGTGACCTATTGCAAGCACTACTGGATGCTGAGGTGACGGCCAACTGCCTGAGATCTAACAGTGAATCAATTCCTCCAGGGCTTTCGGAGCTCTTTATCAACCTATCCACAAACGACAAGCGGGCCAGATCATCAAGATCAATACTTCCGCGCACACGTTCACGGCGCTCTGTTCTTATGGCTTGGGCTCGCCTACAAAGAAAGATGGGGCAGTAAAATGCTTGAGCTACAGCCGAAGTTTTGTGATGAGTGCGGTCGCCTTGTACAGAAGATTCATCGCGTCTTTCGATCTCACGGCTATTGCTCGACCTGCTACGCCAGAGTCTTTAAGAAGCGCCAGTGCTCAGGCTGCGGGGAAATACGGCGCTTGCCCAAAGATAACCTCAGCGCAATCTGCTCAAAATGTGAAACATCGAAACCCTGTATACGATGTCATAGAAGTGATGTCGAAACGGGTCTGATAACGCAATATGGCCGTGTCTGCAAAACCTGTTCCGTATTTTTCAGACCTCAGAGTCCATGCGAAGCTTGTGGGCAGCCATCATCACAGCTCTCCCGCGTATCACGCCTAGGTGGAGTATTGCGCCTGTGCCCTCGTTGTCAGCGGTCAGACTTTCGAACCTGCTCGGCATGTCGCCACTTCAGGCTCGTGTCTTACATATCTCCAACAGGTCATCCGCTTTGTAAGTCCTGCCATCATCTCGGTGAGATACCGTGTAAAATCTGTGGAAAGTTGATGCCGGCCGGTCGTGTGAGTTGCTGTATAGATTGCTACTGGGCCAGAACCGCCCGTAACCGCCTGGCCATTGATCGGGAAGCCTTTACCTCTTTTTATATGGCCAGGGAGTTTGATTGCTTTGGTAACTGGTTATTAGCAACCTACGGGAGCAAGGCGGCAGCTTTATCTATACACCGGTACATCACTTTCTTTTTGGAGGTTGAAAAAACTTGGGGGTCTTTCCCTGGCTACCGCTCTCTCGTTGACCACTTTAAAGCCGAGGGGTTGCGCCGGATACGGCGACCAATGAGGTGGCTCTCCGAAACACATAAAATCAAACCAAATCCAGCGGTCAGAGAAGAAACCTCAGAAAGGGCTCGATTGGAAAACATATTAGCTCGCCATCCAAAGCAGACCATCACTGGCCAGGCACTTCACAGCTACATGGCTAAACTCCAGGCGCGACTGAGTGAAGGAAAAACGACTATTCGCTCAATTCGACTTGCGTTAACGCCAGCGGAAGGCCTTTCCCGAATCGTGGCTCAAGCGGGTCTGGGTCTTCCTAGTCAGAACCTGTTGGATGCATATCTCAGGGATCGCCCTGGCCAAAAGGCCGCCATTACCGGTTTCATTAACTTTTTGAACAGCGAGTATAAAATTAACCTTACGGCGAGAGTTGATCCTAAGTTAACTCGGCAGAACCGACGCAAAAAACTTGAGCAAGCTCTCGCCACCATGATGCAAAACGAACTCAAAGGTGCGCAGTTTCTGGTGCAATGGGCACCCGTTGCTTTGGAATATTTTCATAATGTAAAAATACCCAAACGCTTGCTCCGATCGTTGTTAGAATCCGCCGAATGTGTAGACGACCTGGGTGTAAACGTTATCGTGAATGGTCAGGCCTGTTACATCCCTGTTCCAATAAAGGGTCATCCCACAAATCACGAAATTTTTCAGAAATCTCGCCTGTGACACCGTCAGGGTAAGCGATAGGTCCGCATTGAATCCGGATGACCACGGGTTTCGAAAGCGTTCAGAATCTGGCAGTTTTGTTGAGTTTAACAACCCATCACGTACCTGAGCTCAACGGATCTATGAAACACGTTGTTGTCTGTTTTCACCTTACAGTCTTCGTAGCGTTCTTGTGTGTCAGCGGCACGATCACTGCCGGCATCGTAAAGCAATCGACAAGCGGTTTGTGTCATCCACCGGAAAGCGGTTGGTATGACCGCACTCAGAACTTCACGCCGTTCGATACCGTTGAGGCATGCCTGGATGCTGGAGGGCGGCTGCCCAAAGGAATTTCGACTTTAGCCATGGGTGAGGAAAAAGAGCCCGTAGGTACGCCTTCAGGCGCTCTGGGCGACTATCGACGGTCGGCTTTTGGCCATGGCTGGGACGATGCGAATGGTGATTGCCGTAACAGCCGTGCAGAGGCTCTGGTTGCCCGTTCAACCACCAAGGTTCGCTTTGCCTCGGATCGCGGTTGTCGGGTAGTCAACGGCCGCTGGGTGAGCGCCTTTACCGGAAAAGTCATCCAAAATGCCTCCGACATCGACATTGATCACGTCGCACCGCTTGCCTGGTCTTGGGACCGCGGAGCTCGTGAATGGACTGACGAGACGCGATTGCGGTTTGCCAACGACCCGATCAACTTGCTGCCGGTGGAGGCCAGCCTTAATCGAAGTACTATAACAATATAAAATATCCCAAATGATCGTATGAGTGAGTGAATTAGCGTTTTTAGGTTTAGTAAGCATACTAATCTGAAATCCCAAAAGTTAGCTGAAAGAAACCATGGCATGACTTCTGTTCATGTAGTAGCACGCAAAAAAATCACCCCACTTTTGCGTCCACTCTGTTTTCAAAAGCGGACCTTTCTGGACGTTCAGTTAAGCTCAGGCTCTTAAACAAAAGCGAACATTCGAGTCAGAGCTTTCCTCCAGAGCCTCCAGTCATTCAGTAATCCTCTTCAAGCAGGCCAACAAGGTCCTGCCGAATGGATTGAGCGCTTAAATCTTCCGGCCGGATAAG
>Ga0209128_1000128_pt1 | contig 51480 bp, 40 predicted proteins | sample ETNvirnome_6_100_FD_184072 | JGI IMG/M metagenome (GOLD analysis project Ga0209128, IMG submission 184072) | Marine viral communities from the Pacific Ocean - ETNP_6_100 (SPAdes) (version 2) | ecosystem: Environmental > Aquatic > Marine > Oceanic | place: Pacific Ocean | collected 2013-06-19
CTTACAAAGCCGGAGCATTCAAGCGGGTAAAACCGGCATCACCCAAAGGGGCCTGGGAAGTTGTTGCCCGCTTTGAGGATGGTGACGGAAAATACAGTGATGTGGGGCTGGCCACGACCGACGGTGAGCAAACAACACTGGGCGTTAACTATTACGCCAACAAGAATGTTCGACTTGGAATGAGCTACATGGATGGCGAAGAAGCCAATGGCGCTAGCGGAGATGAAGTGCGTGCGAGGTTACAATATGCATTTTGACCGCATGGAGGTCGCTTGAATGAGTTTGCGGCTTGATATAGTTCTTGAGAGTTAATGAAATACTCAGGTTTTGGGCAGATATTAATCTGCCCATGCTTTTGTCTGCCCCCCCCCACCCCGCCCCCCGCTAATAAAGTTCATCTGAGGTTTCTGGTGTACATTGAGGTGGACCCCATCAGTTGGACAGCCTGAAGGTGCAGTTAAGCTCTGATCCGGCTGTATTCCTGAAAAAAGGAGGCCCGTATGGACGGCTTTGCGAGACGTATAAGGTGGTGGCGCGTTGTTCAGCTCTTTTTGCCTGTGAGCCTATGGAGGTACCCCTTGAGAGTCAGGTTCAATCTGACCGATATCAAGGTTGTCGCTGACATTGGCGCCCTAAACTGAATGAGCGACTTATCGATGAAATATTGACTCCATTCAACCGTTTATACGGCCGCTGAAGGTACCACTAGGATGAAAATGATGCTAACTCCGCTCACTGCCAGGAATGGCCAAAAAAATCAGAAGTCGTTGCTTGTCTTTGCCATTGGTTCGGTTCTGGCCTCTGCCGCAACGCCTGTCCTGTCCATGACCTTTACCGAAGCCTTAACCGGGGGAAAGGTTTCGCTTGATGTTCGTTACCGTTACGAATTTGTGGATCAGGACAACCCTCTTGATCAAGCCCATGCTTCTACCGTTCGAACCCGACTGGGGTACCGGACTGGTGATTTTAAGGGGTTTGAGGTGTTTGCCGAGGCGGAAGATGTGTCCGCTGTGGGGAATGAGAACTACAATAGCACCATCAATGGCATAACCGATCACTCAGTAGTCGCTGATCCGACGGAAACCGAAGTCAACCAAATTTACGTGCGTTACAAAGGTTTTTCGGATACCAGCCTGACCTACGGCCGTCAGCGCTTTGCTCTGGACAATCACCGGTTTATCGGTACGGTTGGCTGGCGCCAGAATGAGCAAACCTTCGATGCCTTTGTCGGCACCAACGAGTCGCTTCCGGACACGAAGATCACAGCGGGCTATCTTTACAATGCTAACCGGGTGTTCTCGGATGCCAGCCCTAATGGCAATTTCCCAATGCAGTCGCCGATTTTCAACGCACAGTATCATGGCTTGGCTGCCGGAACCCTGACCACTTACGGTTATCTTTTCGACTTTACCAACGCAGACGTCAACTCAACCCAGAATTTTGGTTTGCGGTTCGCAGGTGGCACCGATGTATCGGAAGACGCCAGGGTCCTGTACACCCTGGAGTACGCAATCCAGAAAGACTATGCAGACAACCCGCAAAGCTTTGAGGCCGCTTATTGGCTGGCGGAAGTGGGGCTCGCAGTCTACGGCCTGACCTTTAAGGTGGGTATGGAGACTCTGGAGTCGGACGACGGCCGGTCATTCCAGACGCCTCTGGCGACGCTTCACGCGATGAACGGTTGGGCCGACCAGTTCCTGGTCACCCCGGACGATGGCCTGCAGGATCTATACGTATCGGCGGGTGCCTCAGCAAAGGGGGTCAAGTGGCTGGCCGTTTATCATGACTACAGCAGTGACATCAATAGCCTGAGCTATGGCTCCGAGCTGGGGCTGCTGGCTGTCTACCCGATCAACAAGCACTACACGGTGGGTGCCAAGTTCGCCAGCTATGCCGCCGATGGTCGTGGCGTGGATACGGACAAGGCCTGGTTGTGGGGAGAGGTCAAGTTCTGACCTTATCACTGTTGCGGTGAACAGACATTCGCCTGATAGAGGGCGGGGTCGCCCCGACCGGGGGTAGACAATCCGAAGGATAAGGGTCGCTGACGAACGCTGCGGTTGAGGAGGTCTCAGGCAGCGTTTGGCTCTTGGAAACGTCGTAAATTTACAGAAATTGATGTGTTAGCTATGCTTTGGATGGAATCTAAACAACAAGGAGAAGCACGATGGGTAAAGCTATTAATGGTAAGTTCGAGAACATGGATCAGGCACGCAATACGCGAGACGATCTTATTGGCAGCGAAATCCCACAGGATGTGATCTTTATTGATAAGGAAGAGCAGACGATCCGGGTGATGTTGCCGCAGGAGGAGGCCGGGGAAGTTTATGAGATCTTCGATCGACACGGCGTCACGTATAAGTGAAGGCTCGTGGCCCTGTGCGTTGGGCTGTTCCTGGGATCACTCCGCAGTGGTCAACGCGCGGCTGCGGTCATGACGCTGATCCAGTCGGCTATGCGGAAAGGGCATGATCCCTATGGGTATCCAAGGGATGTTCTAACCCGACTGCCGACACAGAAGAGCAGCGCCATCGGCGGACGCTTACAACGGAATAAAATAGTGTTGGTCTTTTGGGAACGTATCGGTAGATCGTATGCCTTAATTTGTTAATGTCACAGACTGGTGCTTGAAAGCAGGATGGCCGCAAAGAATCGCCCCACTATCGTTGTGTTGCTGTCACTGCTTTTGGTGTTCAGCGGGCCTGCGTTTGCTTTGCCTTGCCGCCGGGGAACTTCACAAGTTTTACCGATACCGGTTCCCAGCTGATTTTTGCCGCACAGGCGGCCCACTACCAGGATCCCTTCCTGGCTTCTATTACACCCCCTCCAGAACATTACTCCTGAGTCTAAACCGGTTTTAGCCCATCGCGGCAAACTCATTAACGTTAGTTCTTGCAACAAAGTCTCGTACTTCGGTTCATTCGTAACGGGGCTTTATATGGAGTGAATCAAATGCGCAATTCAAAAACCAGGCTCACCATCACAGCGATTCTTCTGGCCGGAACCATTGGATCCTTCTCTGCATTGGCCCACGAGGACGAAGGAAAAGGCATGAGGGGGATGATGAATATGATGTCTGATATGTCCCCCGAAGACCGTAAAGCCATGACTGAGGCGTGCATGAAAATGATGCAGGGGCATGGAAACGGGCCGGAAGGACGATTATCAGGTCATCGCCTTCAACGCCAACGGCCAGCAGCGTGTTTTTCGCGCACACAAGGATTACTGAGGTCAGCTCTGTGAAAGTGATGCCTTTTCGCCTGAACTCCGCCACGGTGCGGTACTGGCAAGATGCTATGGCGGGCACGGGCCATTATCAATAACGGCAGGTCCAGGGAAGGCATCAAATTCGATTTCTGGGCAATTTGACAGACTCACCGAACTTGGAGGGCTAAATGCCTGATCTTGCAACTTGGGGAATTGCCGCCGCGTTTGCCGGTGGTCTCATATCGTTTTTTTCACCCTGCACGCTACCTCTGGTTCCCGGCTACCTGTCGGTCGTGACTGGAGGTGCCCTGACCGAGGCTTCGAATCGGTTGAAGGCCCTTTGGCTGAGCCTGTGTTTTGTGATGGGGTTCAGTCTGATCTTTATTGCCCTGGGAGCAAGCGCAAGTGCTTTAGGACAATGGTTGATGGCCTATCGTGAAGAGGCCAACCTGGTGGCCGGCGTGCTCATCATTCTAATGGGTCTGTTTATGCTGGGTTGGTGGAGCATGCCGGCGTTGCAGCGCGAATGGCGCATTGGACAGTCACTCGAAGGCGGACGTCCCACTGCCGCCTTTCTTCTGGGGATTGCATTTGCCATCGGCTGGACACCCTGTATAGGTCCCATACTCGGGGCTATATTGGCGCTCAGCTCCACCCATGCCAACGCCGAGGCAGGTATGTTGTATCTTGCTGCCTATTCGTTTGGGCTGGCTCTTCCCTTCCTGGGAACTGCCCTATTCATTGAGCACTTTCGCCGACGAGTGCGCTGGTTCAGTCGCTGGAGTCGACTGCTGAGAGTGTTTGCAGGCCTGGTACTCGTTGTCATGGGCGTGTTGGTGCTCACCGGTCAGATGACTCTATTCGCCTCGTGGATGTTGTCGACGTTTCCAGTTCTTGGAAGGCTTGGCTGATCCTCTCTAATTCTTTAATTTGTGGGGATCGTTTCAGTGGGTGCTATCCTGACGCAGCCAGTGTAGCTGAGTGTAAAAAGCCTATCCGGCCCTGGGCGCTGAGCGAGTCTGCCGGTGTTCAGGATTACGTGTTAGATGGGATATTCCTGTAAGGAAGGCGAGGCCAGGCTCGACCTCAGTGCCATGCCCGCGGTCATGTTTACCGATCCTCAAGTCGCCACCGTTGGCCTCTCTGAAGCCGAAGCAGTTGCTCGGGGTGCAGGTTGTCGCAGCGGAAGGCGGTGAAATTATCCAAACGGCGGTGATGGCGTTACGAGCAGGTTTGACCGTTCAGGAAATCGGCGATGACTTGTTCCCTTATCTGACCATGGTTGAAGGACTCAAACTCTGTGCGCAAACGTTCACCAAGGATGTAAAACAGTTGTCATGCTGTGCCGGATAAATGATTTGAACGCGGCTCTGGGGTTTCTTGACCGAGATCACAATCTGATTCGGTTTAAGCCGGTGATTCATTTTGGATTCAGGTAGATATGCTCTGATGATCTGGGTGGCGCTTATGCTGGGTGTTCTTCTGCCTGATAAAAGCTCCGGTTGGCCAATTAAGGAAAGGGGACCAAGGAATGAAAAATACCGTCGTGGAGATCCGCGGCTTGCTATCGGCACTGAGTGCCCGGGGCGTAGAGAAACAGCTATTGAGATTGCCCGGCGTTAAGAAGGCCGAGGTCAACTATGTGGCCGGCAGCGCGACCGTCACCTATGATGAGGCGACGGTGGACCTTGAGGCTATCAAGGCCCGGATACACGAGTGCGGCTATCACTGTTCCGGAGAACAGTTGCCCAGGCACGTTTGCGACCCGGGGGACCCGCCGACCGAAGCCGGGGCTGTGTCCATGCCCGTCCACGATGGCCATGCCTCCCACACCGGCCACGACGATACCGCGCATCCTGCTGAACACGGCGAACATACTGGCGCAAAGGACGAGATGGCTCACGAGATGGGCCACGGCGGCAGCATGGACATGCAGGCAATGGTGCGCGACATGCGCAACCGTTTCTGGGTCTGCCTGATCTTCAGCCTCCCGATTTTCATTTATTCGCCCATGGGTGGGCTGTTCGAACCGCCAGCACCGCCCTTCGGGCTGCGGCTAGACCTGTGGTTGCTATTACTGGCAAGCATCGCGGTGCTCTGGCCAAGCTGGCCGTTCTTTGTTGCCGCCTGGCGCGCGCTGAAAAACGGCGTGCTCAACATGGCTGTGCTGGTCGTTCTCTCGGTGGGTACTGGCTACCTGTTCAGCGTCGGTTCCACGCTCTTTTTCCCGGGTGTGCAGTTTTTCGAGGCGGTGGCGGTGCTGCTGGTGTTCATCCTGCTCGGCCATTGGCTGGAGATGCGCGCCCGTGCCGGTGCCTCGGACGCCATCCGCTCGCTGATGGATCTCGCGCCGCCCAAGGCCACTGTGTTGCGTGATGGCCAGGAACGGGAGGTTCCCACCGCTGAGGTTCTGAAGGACGACATCGTCGTGATCCGCCCCGGCAATAAGATTCCGGTGGACGGTGAGGTCTTGGAGGGCGAGTCCCTGGTGGATGAGTCCATGCTCACTGGCGAGTCCATGCCGGTGGAAAAAAAGCCCGGCGATAAGGTGATCGGGGCCACCATTAACAAGAGCGGCAGCTTCAGGTATCGCGCCACCAAGGTAGGTTCCGACACCGCGTTAGCGCAGATCGTCAAGCTGGTGCAGGAGGCGCAGAACTCCAAGGCCCCGGCGCAGCTGCTGGCGGACAAAGCGTCACAGTGGCTGGTGGTGATTGCCATCGTAATCGGCCTGCTCACCTTCGCCGTCTGGTTCTGGTGGATTGGCCAAAGCCTGCTGCTTGCCGTGACCCTGACTATCACCGTGTTCGTGATCGCCTGCCCGGACGCCCTGGGCCTTGCAACGCCCATGGCGGTGATGGTGGGCACCGGCCTCGGTGCCAGGAACGGCATCTTGTTCAAGAATGCCTCTGCACTTGAGGATGCCACCCGGCTGGATATTGTGGTCTTCGACAAGACCGGCACCCTGACCATGGGCGAGCCGCAGGTGGTCGAGGTGGTCGTGGTGGCGGGCAGCACCGAGGAGGCGGTCCTCGCACTGGCGGGGACGGTGGAGCAGGGCTCGGACCATCCTCTGGCCCAGGCGATACAAAGTAAGGCCGAAGGCTTGCAGCTCGATCCGCTGACCGGCTTCACAAACATCGAGGGCAAGGGCGCGCGGGCGGAGATTGGCAGCAAGACCGTGCTGCTCGGCAACCGCCGGCTGATGGACGAAGAGAAGGTCGACATGGCGAGCCTGAAGGACGAGGCCGCGCGTCTGCAGAGCGCGGGGCAGACCGTGGTGCACGTCGCCCAGGACGGGAAGCTGGTCGGCCTTATCGCCATTGCCGATGCGCCGCGCCCCACCGCTACTGCAATGGTCAAAAAGATGCGTGAACGCGGGGTGGAGGTGGCGATGCTCACCGGCGACAACCAGGCCACCGCCGAGCGCATCGCCCGGGAACTCGGCATTGAGATGGTGATCGCCGATGTCCTTCCGGGGCAGAAAGCAGACAAGATCAAGGAGCTCCAGGCTCAGGGCAAGAAGGTTGGCATGGTGGGCGACGGTGTCAATGACGCCCCGGCACTGACCCAGGCGGAGGTGGGTTTCGCCATCGGTGCCGGCACCGATGTGGCTATTGAGAGCGCTGACGTGGTGCTGATGAAGAGCGACCCCTACGATGTGCTGGGAGCCATCGAGCTGTCGCGCGCTACCCTGCGCAAGATGCACCAGAACCTGTTCTGGGCGGTGGGCTATAACGTCATCGCCTTTCCCGCGGCGGCAGGCGTGTTCTATCCGTTGGTGATAAGCCCAGAAGTAGCGGCGCTCGCAATGTCTGGAAGCTCCGCTCTTGTTGCGGTAAATGCACTCCTGTTAAAGCGCACCCAACTGGACGGCTTAGGGTAGACGAACACTTCCAATTGGAAAAATTGATGTTCATCAAGCCCACGCTATTGAGCGACTCTTTTTGCATCTTTTGTTGGGGTTTTTCAGTGTGAATTCAGGCTTATGAGTTTAAGTGGTAGGTAATTGCTGTTTGCTGACATGATTAATGACAACAAGGGGGAACGGGTAAATGGACATCAAAACCTTTGGAGAACTTATTAGCTGGACACGGGATTTGCATGCTCACCTTGCAAGGTGTATGTCACATTGCGCTACGAAGAATGAAGAGGAGCGAGCACGGGCGCTGCTGGACTATCTGGCGACCCATGAATCGGAAATGGAACGTATCGTGAATGAATTCAAGTCGCAGGGCGATTTCAAAGCATTGGAGACAAGGGTCTACGACTACCTGTCTCACCATCCCATTAAGACCCACAGAACCTGCGATGAGCCCTACGCACAGCTGGATTTTGAGGGCATATGCAGAGAAGTATTCGATTTCCATGATCAGATAGAGGACCTTTATCGCACCATGGCCGACAAAGCCGAGATTCCCGAGGCGAAAGAATTACTGCAATCGTTGCTAACCATGGAAGAGAACGAAGCTATGCGATTGGCCAGGCAGATAGGGCGTATGAACGACCTCTGATCAGAACACTGAAATTATTCTTCGACGCAGAAAAGGATGTTGATACATGGTGGCGTCTTCCAGTCAGTTACGGGTTTTCAAGATGGGTATCAATACTCATCAGGAGCCTGTCGTCTACATGCGTGATGATTGTGATGTGTGCCTTTCAGAAGGATTCGCCGCCAGTTCCAGGGTGGGAATTTCCTCGCAGGGACGTTCCATCATCGCAACTCTCAATATTTCGTCTGATGAAACGGTTCCCAAAGGGTATGCGGGGCTTTCAGATATCGCCATAGAGCGGCTCGGGGTGGCTCAGTCTGACCTGGTTTCAGTACATCATGCGCCCTATATCGAATCCTTGAGTCTGGTTCGTCGGAAAGTATTCGGACACAGCTTGCTTCCGGCTGAGATGGCCCGCATTGTCTCCGATATCTCCGCACACAAATACAGCGATGTCGAAATAGCCTGTTTCCTGAGCGCTTGTGCGGGTGGCAGATTAGGTTTCGATGAGATTGTTGCTTTGACCCAGGCGATGGTGAATTGCGGACAACAGCTCGATTGGCCAGGCGTGGATCGTGTGTTCGACAAACACTGTGTTGGAGGCCTGCCGGGCAACCGGACCACGCCGCTGGTTGTGTCGATCGTCAGCGCAGCAGGCTTAGTAATGCCTAAAACCTCCTCCCGTGCCATCACCTCACCGGCGGGAACAGCGGACACCATGGAAGCGCTGACCAATGTGAGGCTTGGGCTGAACGAGATTCGCCGTGTGGTCAGAGAAACCGGTGCCTGTCTCGCCTGGGGTGGGGCGATGAACCTCAGCCCGGCTGATGACCTGTTGATTCGCATCGAGAGAGCGCTGGACCTTGATGGTGAGGGCCAGCTCGTGGCCTCGGTGCTGTCCAAGAAGATTGCTGCCGGTTCCACCCATGCGGTGATTGATATTCCGGTGGGGGAGACGGCCAAGGTTCGAACGCCCGGCGATGCCGACCGGCTGGCCTCTCTTTTCACAAGCGTTGGGGCGGCCTGTGGGCTGAAGGTACGCTGCATCGCGACAGACGGCAGCAAGCCGGTTGGTGCAGGGATCGGGCCGACAGAGGAGGCCCGTGATGTTTTGGCCGTGTTGCAGGGAAAGCGGGGTGCGCCGGAGGATCTACGGAGCCGCGCCATCATGCTGGCTGGCCATTTGTTCGATCTGGCTGATGGTCGTGGCGTGAAAGAGGGGATGGTCAAAGCAGAACGACTACTTCAAAACGGCTCTGCCTGGGGGCAGTTCAAGCGTATAACAGAGGCTCAGGGAGGGCAGAGGAGCTTAGGTGAAGCCCGTTTTAGGCGCCCAGTTCTGTGCTCGGAATCCGGAACAATCGTGTCTATCGACAATCGTCGGCTTGCCCGTGTCGCCAAGCTGGCAGGCGCACCTGCCAGCTCTACCGCAGGGCTGCGGCTACTGGCGACCGTCGGTGATAGAGTCACTAAGGGAGAGCCTCTCTATGAATTGCTCAGTGACAGTCCGGGGCAGCAGGATTATGCGCTGGCGTTTAACGATATGGGGCCGGCAATCTTCACTGTAAAGCGAGAGGAATGATTGTGGGCATTACTGAAAAAAGTGTGTTGTTCAGCCTTGCTCCCCATCCATTACGGGAAAAACTTTGTGATCGGCTCAATCTGGAGCCGGGAAGTTTGGAGGTGCGGAGGTTCCCTGATGGTGAGTCCTACTTACGTGTGCTCACATCAGTCAAAGGTGCGAACTGCGTAATATTGGCCGACCTAACGCATCCAGACACCAAATACCTTGCTCTCCTGTTTCTCTTTGAAACTCTCCGGGAACTCGGTGCCAGGTCGATTGGGTTGGTGGCGCCCTATCTTTGCTATATGCGCCAGGATCGACGCTTCGAAGAAGGGGAGGCGGTCACTTCCAGGGTGTTTGCCCAGTCTTTGTCTTTACATATCGACTGGCTGATCACCGTTGATCCGCATTTGCACAGGTACCAGTCTCTTGACGAAATCTACAGCATACCCACGCAAGTTGTTCAGGGAGCACCGGCGCTGGCGGATTGGCTACGGGGGCAAAACGGTCTGTTGCTGGTAGGTCCGGACGCGGAAAGTGAGCAATGGGTATCAAGTATCGCGCAGGCCAGTAACCATCCTTATGTCATTGGCACCAAGCAGCGTCTGGGTGACCGGCGCGTTGAAGTCACCTTGCCGGATATCTCGGCGTATAACGGCCGGAAAGCCGTCATCATTGATGACGTTATTTCCAGCGGCCGCACCATTGGCGAGTGTGTCAGGGCACTTAAGGCACAAGGCACGGAGGCCATCCTGTGTGCGGCGGTGCATGGCATTTTTGCGGAGGCCTCGGACACCTACCTTCTGGGTACCGGCCTGCAGACGCTGGTGACCACCAACACGGTTCCACACAGCAGCAATGAGATCGATGTCAGCGAGTTGCTGGTGCCGCCGGTCAGGCATTTTCTCAATCAGGTGGAGGATGAGCGCCGATGAACATTACATTTCTGGGTGGCACGGAAACCGTGACCGGCTCCAAGTTCCTGGTTGAAACCGGCCAGACACGTGTATTGGTCGATTGCGGCCTGTTTCAGGGGTACAAGTGGCTGAGAAAGCGCAACCGGCAACCGTTGCCGCTCGATATTGCCTCGCTGGATGCCGTGCTTCTGACCCATGCCCATCTGGATCATTCAGGCTACATCCCCGTGTTGTACAAGCAGGGCTTCCGGGGGGCGGTTTATACCCATCATGCCACCCGAGAGCTATGCGGCATATTGCTGGCCGATAGCGGCCATCTTCAGGAAGAGGAGGCACATTACCTCGGCCGCCATAAGCTGAGCAGGCATGAGAATCCGGAGCCCCTGTATGATCAGGAGGATGCAGAAGCCTGCATGGAGCTGTTTCAGTCGGTGGACTTTCACCAAGTGATCCAGCTCGGTGATATACGCTTTCATCTGCGACCGGTCGGGCACATTCTCGGGGCGGCCTGTGTCATCATCGAGGCGGAAGGTAAACGCGTCGGTTTTTCCGGCGATGTGGGCCGCCTCAATGATATTTTCATGAGGCCACCGGCACCCCTGCCAGCACTCGACATGCTGATGCTGGAATCAACATATGGCGATCGTCGCCACGAAGACGTGGATTTGCCGTCACAACTGGCGGACATCGTCAACGAAACGGTCGACAAAGGGGGCAATATACTGATTCCAGCCTTTGCCGTGGGCAGAGCGCAGGTCTTGCAACATATGCTCACCGACCTGATGAAGGCGGGACGAATTCCAAGGTTGCCAGTTTATCTGGATAGCCCCATGGCGATTGATGTTTCTGAGATTTACTGCCGCTACGAAGATCAGCATCGGTTGAGCAGTTCAGAATGCCACGAAATGTGCAGCACCGTTCATTATAGCCGCAGCGTCCAGGACTCCAAGGCGCTGGCTGATCAGGCCTACCCGCACGTAATTATTGCAGGCAGCGGTATGGCAACGGGCGGTCGCATTCTTCATCACTTCAAGCGTCTCCTCGGCCAGCACCGCACAACCGTTATCTTTGCCGGTTATCAGGCAGGGGGGACACGAGGCGCCAAAATGGTTGATGGAGCGGAAAGGATCAAGATCCACGGCGACTGGATTCCGGTCAAGGCCCGGCTGGAGGTGTTGAGTGGGCTTTCCGGGCATGGAGATTTCACAGAGATTGAACAGTGGCTGGCTCAAAGTGACTTAGCCCCCGAAACGCCGATCAACTTGATTCATGGAGACCCTGATGCGCTGGAGGCCATGAAGGATCACTTGCGTCAGAACACCCGGTTTGAGGTGGAGGTGGCAAGCTACCAATCCATTTTGCGTCTTTGATGTGAGACCGGGCAAATACCCGGGGTAATCCGGATATTTACGGCGAGGATTTCTAATAGGCCACCATTAACGTCAGTAGAGTTATCAGGGAGAGATCATGAACGGCTATTCCATTGAGGATTCACATCGAATCCAGCAGCGTGCTGCCCAATATCGGCAGCGTTACCCCCAGTTTGCCAACTGGGCAAAAGGGCGTGGGGTGATCGAACATACCGATTTGACCCAGGTGCGCGTGTTCGACCTGTGCCAGGAACTCGTGTGTGCCGGGCGTTATGACTCGCTCGACGATGCCCTGATTATTTTCGAGGCTGCAGACACCCTCACCAACGCGGCCATGTGGCTGGTAGCCCACATGACTTATGCCAGCAGAGTGGACCTGTCCGGACAGCCGCTGGCGGCGGATGACTTCAAGGAAAATCCTCAGGGGCATACCGGTGGTTCGCTGAACATGGTGCCTGCCTATCTTGGCTACACGGCCGCCAACGCGTTGGCGGGGCTGACCCGTAGCTGGCTGATGGGGCAGGGGCACTGTGTGGCGGCTATCGAAAGCGTCAACATACTGCTCGGCAATCTGCATCCAGAACAGCAGGATCGGTACACGCTCGACGAGGCGGGGCTGTCCCGGCTGGTGAGTGACTTTTACAGCTACGCCGTCACTCCGGATGGCACACCGGGGGTTCCCCTGGGCAGTCACGTCAACCCCCACACTGCCGGCGGGCTGATCGAGGGCGGATATCTGGGCTTCGCTGAACTGCAATACACCCACATGCCGCTGCCGGGGGAGCGTCTGGTCGCGTTTCTCAGTGATGGGGCATTTGAGGAGCAGCGGGGCAGCGACTGGGCAAGCCGCTGGTGGCGAGCCGAGGACTGTGGCCTGGTGACCCCGGTGATGATTGCTAACGGGCGCCGCATTGATCAACGGTCAACCATCTTTCTGCAAGGAGGCACGGACTGGTTCCGGCAGCACCTGGAACTCAATGGCTTTTACCCCATACTCATTGATGGCCGCGATCCTGCGGCCTTTATCTGGGGCATCTTCGAGGCCGAATCGAGGCTTCAGGCGTGCAGCGAACAGGTCAGCGCCGGCCACATGAGGTACCCTGTAAAGCTCCCCTATCTGATTGCCGAGACGGTCAAAGGCTATGGTTTCTATGGTGCTGGCTCAAACGCGGCGCATGGTACCCCGCTTCCGGCAATACCGAGATTTGATGAGGTCTCGCGCAGGCACTTTAACGAATCCATTGCCCGTTTGTTTGTGCCCGAGATCGAGATTCACGGCGCCCGCGACGTGCTGGCAACTCACCGGGCAGACGATCGGCCTGCGGAAAAGGATCATCCGCTGAGTTGTCGTGACGTCAAGCTGCAAACTGTACCCGAACCGGTCTGGTTGCAAACGGCGGTATCAGAGTCGCCCATGGTTGCGATTGATCGGCAGTTTGTTGCCCTTGTAAAGGCCAACCCGGCGCTTCGTATTCGCCTGGGGAACCCGGATGAATTGCGTAGTAATCAGATGAACCAGTCGCTTGACCTTCTGAAGCATCGCACCCTGACGCCCGAGCCCGGCCTTGCGGAATCCCTTCACGGCTCGGTAATCACAGCCCTGAATGAGGAGGCCGTTGTCAGCGCCGCTCTGGGTAATAAGGGAGGTATGAATCTGGTGGTGTCCTACGAAGCGTTTGCCATGAAAATGATTGGCGCTCTTCGGCAGGAAATTATTTTTGCGCGACACCAGAAAAGTCTCGGTCGGCCCGCCCGATGGTTATCCGTGCCGGTCATTGCGACGTCGCACCTCTGGGAAAACGGCAAGAACGAGCAGTCTCATCAGGACCCGGCCTTCGGCGAAGTCCTGATGGGAGAAATGAGTGACACTGCCCGCGTTGTCTATCCTCCCGACTGCAATAGTGCTGTGGCGTGCCTTAACGAGTGTTTTCGAACCCAGGGGCAGTTCTGGGCCATGACGGTTCCCAAGGCAAAACTGCCTGCCGTTTTTGACGGCCGTCAGGCTGTGCAATTGCTCCGGGATGGTGCCATCGCTCTTGGTGAAGCCGGTGATGTGCAGTTGATCGCTGTCGGCGCCTATCAACTCCGGGTTTGCCTTGAGGTTGCCGAAGCGCTGGCTCAGAGAGGGCTTTCGAGTGGTGTGGTCTGCCTTCTCGAGCCCGGTCGATTCCGGAGTCCCCGGGATCCAATCGAGTCAGGGCATCAGTCTGGTAGTTCTTACAGGGCCGAGCTGTTTCCTCACGATACAAAACTCAGAGTGTTCGTGTGCCATATGCGCCCAGAGGCCTTGCTGGGACTCTGCCGTCCTCTCGATCTCGGGCCCGACCGGACGCTGGCGTTTGGCTATGAAAACCATGGTGGCACCCTGGATACATCGGGGCTGCTGCAGGCCAACAAATGTGATGCCCATTCGATAGTGCAGGCGATCCTGTCAAAAAGTGGCTCCTCAGGCGCTGATAAGGCGACATTGTAGCGATGGAGCGCGAGGATCGATTTACAACAGTCTTTACGGGGAAAACTAAAGCGCTGGTCATCACCGTACTGATTCTCACACTAAAACAATCCGGGCGGCAACCGATGCAGCTAGCCGCCCCACATACAGGTCAATCATGCTATGAATGAATCGTTCAATCACGCTGGGGCCTGGGGCATCACACTGATCGTTATCGTTCTGGTGTCCTGGTTCTTTTACCGTTATTTCGCGCCGAAAAACTGGCGGGAATGGGCCGGCGCCGGGGTGGTGCAGGCCTTCATCATTGCGCTTTATGCAGAAATGTACGGCTTTCCGCTCACTATTTATCTGTTGGTGCGCTTTTTTGGCCTCGACAGTGAGTATGTCAGCGCCAGCCTGTGGTCGACCCTGGTAGGGCTGGGTGAAACCGGGATGTTGGTCTCAATGTTGCTCGGCTATGCGCTCGCGTTCACCGGGATCGGCCTCTTTATTCAGGGGTGGCGTCAGGTCCACAAGGCACGAGGTGAAAACCGTTTGGTGAAAGACGGCTTGTATGCGTATGTGCGGCATCCGCAATATACGGGGCTATTCATCGCTCTGTTTGGAGAAGGGGTGGTGCACTGGCCGACGTTATTCTCGGTCGGCCTTTTTCCGGTGATCGTGCTTGTCTACACATGGCTGGCTCGACGTGAGGAACGGCAGGTGCTCAAGGAGTTCGGTGAGGAGTACCGTGCCTACCAGCGGCAGGTGCCGATGTTCATCCCCCGCTGGGGGCGGTGGCGTCAGCTCGCCGCTGCGTCACGAAATAGTAGTGAAAATGATACGGTGTGACGCAGGTATTGGTTTTGCCGGTCGACTGGTTCGCATCAGGCTCGATTCCGTTGAGACGGCGTACAGGAGCGATCATTCCCGGGTGTCTGACTATACTGCGTGGCGCCCCCACATACGGTGCTGGCTCAATCTCATGATATCCGGCCATTGTAAAAACTGACTTGCATCAAGATAAGGGCGGCACGACTGACAATTTCAGTTTCGTTTCAGGTCAAGGGTGTCTAATTGTTCATGTTTTGGATCGATGGCTTTATTCGAAAGCCTTTTCCGGAACAGCTATATACGTCTCTTCATCTAACCCAGAAGGGTGCACCTATGAAAAAACTCCATTTTATCAAGCTGTCGCTTGCGGCCTCCGTACTCGCCAGCGGGACTGCAATCGCAAACGAAGATACTGAGTCAAAAATTGCCAACCTTGAGTCGCAGATGGCGGCACTGCGGGAGGATGTAAAGAGCAACAACCTCGATACGCTGTCCAAGCTGCACATGGCCGGATACGCCAACGTTGATGCCATAGCGGGCTCTGATCGACAGGAAGACGGTTTTACGGCAGCGCGATTTGCGCCGATTTTCCATTTTCAGTTTTCCGACCGGGTGCTGTTTGAAGGCGAACTTGAAATCGAGACGAATGCGGACGGTGAAACCGAAATCGCAGCAGAATATGCGACCATCGATCTCATGCTGAACGATTACATGGCGCTGGTGGCGGGCAAGTTCCTGAGTCCGATCGGCCAGTTCCGCCAGAATGTCCACCCAAGCTGGATCAACAAGCTGCCGACCGCGCCCGTGGGCTTTGGTCACGGGGGCGCAGCCCCGCTCTCCGACCTGGGCGTTCAGTTGCGTGGCGGCATTCCGCTGAGCGGGTCGATGCGCGCCAACTATGCGCTGTTCACCTCGAACGGTCCGACCCTTGTTGTTGATGCTGATCCCGGCGAAGAAGTGGAAATTGAACTGGAAACCGAGGCTGCCGCATCCAATGGCGATGGTAATTTCGTCTACGGTGGCCGAGTAGGGTTCCTGCCGGTGCCTGCGCTGGAGCTGGGCCTGTCCGGCGCCCTGGGCAAGATCGGAGTGGCCGAGGGGCACGATGTGTCTGACCTGGCGGCGGGAGAGCCGGACCGTGACTACACAGTCCTGGGTGCGGACGCCGTTTACAACCTTGACACCCTGCAGCTGCGCGGTGAATTCATCCAGCAGACCGTGGGAAGCGAAGCCAACAGCGCGGTTGCCGGTGGCGCGGTGACCGAAGAACTCGAATACACTGCCTGGTATGCGCAGGCGGCCTACCGGGTGCCGGATACCAAGTGGGAAGGCGTTGTCCGCATAGGTGACCTGGACACCCCGGGTGCCGATGCAAACCGCTCCCAGTGGTCTGCAGGGGTGAATTACCTGTTCGCAAACCACGTTATCATCAAGGCGGCCTACACCGTGGATGATTACGATGACAACGCTATCGACGATGACGAGCGCTTCAACATTCAGTTGGCTTACGGCTTTTAAGAGGGTATTAACATGAAACTAATGAACCGCAACCTCATCAGTAATGCTGCACTCATGGCTGCGCTTTTCTTCGGTGGCGCAGGTTCAGCCGCTGCCCAGGACGCCGACGATCCCATGGCGTTCGTCCGGGGCGCCCAGTCATGGGCCGACAACTGCGCACGGTGTCATAACATGCGCGACCCGGCCGAGTTCCGTGACGATTTCTGGGAGCCATCCGTGCTTCACATGCGTCTCAGAGCGGGCTTAACCGGGCAGGAAACAAGGGATATCCTGACCTTCCTCCAGAAAGCCAATGATCCGGCAGATAATAAGGGGGAGAATAAATGAAACGATCGTCTTTTCTGATCGCCAGCCTGGTCGCCGGGAGCTTTGCCTACTCAGGCGGAGCCGCGGCTCAGGCGGACAGCGTGGAAGCCGGCGAAAAGCTCTATAACTCCACCTGCGTTGCCTGCCATGGCGCAGACGGAAAGGGCAAGCTGCCCGGCGTTCCTGACTTCACAAAGAGCGATGGCCGGCTGACCAAGAGTGACGATGTATTGGTTACCAATATCATGGAGGGTTTCAAGAGCCCCGGCTCATCCATGGCGATGCCCGCCAAGGGTGGCATCAGCTCATTGACCAAGGAGCAGGCGGAGGCCATGGTTCTATACATGCGCCAGGCCTTTGCCAGCAATTAGTAGTTGAAGTAGGGCAACTCGAAACTCCTTGTTGCCCTACTTCTTAGCATGCGTCGTTATCGCAGAACAGCTCATACAGAACTTCTATGATCCGGCGCGCCTCCTCTCCCGCCAGGGAGTAGTGTATGGTCCGCGCTTCGCGGCGCGCAGATACCAGGCCGTCCTTGCGCAGCAGGGCGAGTTGCTGGGAGACGGCCGCCTGGCGCATCTCCAGTGCATCCGCAAGTTCGCTCACCGCCTGCTCGCCGTCGACCAGTTGGCAGAGGATCATCAGCCGGCTCCGCCCGGAGAGGGCCTTTAGCAGATTGGTGGCCTGATCCGCCGCTTCCGACATCTGATTTTTATTCATACATTCATAGCTCTGCAATCGTGAACATGTTAGGCTTGGTTCAGATGATCGGCTGCTCTTGGCCAGGTAGTCAAGTGTTGCCCGTCGTCGTCTGGCAGGCCCCGGCTCTCCATGGTCCGGCACGTGGCCATGCCAGGTATTGTGTACGGGTGCTTTCAGTGCAGCCAGCGCAGTGCGCAATCTGCTGAAAGTGCCGGAACGCGCTACTATAACAGGAGGGGCATATGTCTATCGACCGCCTTGTACTCGCCTTCGCAGGATCTTTCATTCTTGTAAGTCTGGCTCTCTCCCAGCTCCACTCGCCTTACTGGCTGTGGTTCACCGCGTTTGTGGGCGCCAACATGCTGCAGGCTGCCTTCAGCGGATTCTGCCCTCTGGCGAAGATCCTCAAGGCCCTGGGCAAGAAGCCCGGCGCCGCCTTCGATTGACGCACGGAGGCACTGTAAATGTCTGAAAACACCGAGAGTTCGTGGCTACAGTTCGCCACTGACCGTCCTCGCCTGACCGTTTGGGCCATGGTGGTTGCCACGCTGGCGCTGGTGGCGCTGGCGGCGCTGCCAAGCGTCTGGCCCGAGCGGTTCGGTCTGCTTAATCCGCTGACCATCGATACCGACCCCGAGAACATGCTCTCTTCCGACGAACCCGTGCGCGTTTTCCACGACGATATGAAGGAGCAATTCTCGCTTTATGACATGGTCGTGGTGGGTGTGGTCAACGAAAGCAACCCTGACGGGGTATTCAATGTCGGTTCGCTGCGGCGCATCTATGAGCTGACGGAGTATGCCAGTACGCTCAGGTGGCCCGATCCGGACAACCCGGGCCGGCAGGAGGGCGTGGTTGAGGAGGATATGCTCGCGCTCTCGCGGGTCGACAACATTGAGCAAGAGGGGGTCGGCTCGGTTCGTTTCAGCTGGCTCATGCCAGAGCCGCCGGATACCCGCAACCAGGCGCTCGCTATTCTTGAGCGGGCGCAACGCATTCCGCTGTTCGACAATACCCTGGTCAGCGCCGATGGTAAGGCAGTCGCCCTTTACCTGCCGCTGACCAGCAAGGACATGAGTTACCGGGTCCGCGAAGCCCTGCTTGACAAAGTCGCTGGCTGGAAGGATACCGGCGATCAGGTCTACATCACCGGGCTGCCCGTGGCGGAGGACACCTTTGGTGTGCAGATGTTCTATCAGATGGCGATCTCGGCGCCACTGGCAATGCTGGTCATCTTCCTGGTGATGTGGTGGTTCTTCCGCCACGTCCGGCTCATTACCTCGGCGATGATCGTGGCCATGGTGGCGGCCGCGAGCACCATGGCGCTGCTGGTGATCAGCGGCAGCACCGTCCACATCATGAGCTCGATGATCCCCGTATTCATCATGCCCATTGCGGTGCTGGACGCGGTGCATATCCTCTCGGAATTCTTCGACCGCTATCCCCTGCATCGTGACCGCCACCGGGCCATCCGGGAGGTTATGGGGATACTGTTCAAGCCGATGCTGTTCACCACCCTGACGACGATGGCGGGGTTTGCCTCACTGGCACTCACCCCGATCCCGCCCGTTCAGGTGTTCGGCATCTTTATCGCGATTGGTGTGTTCCTGGCCTGGTTGTGCACGGTGACCTTCATTCCGGCTTACATCATGCTGATGCCGGAGCGGCGGCTCACCGGCTTCGGTCACGCCGCCGGGGACCCGGACCAGGATACGGTCATGGGGCGCTGGCTGCGTCGCCTCGGCGAGGGCGTGGTCAGCCACGCCAGGGCGGTGCTGGTGGTTACCATGGTCGTGGTGGTGGCCGCCGGTTATGGCATCAGCCTGATCCGCATCAACGATAACCCGGTCAAGTGGTTCGAGCCCGAGCACCCCATCCGGGTGGCAGACCGGGTGCTCAACGAACATTTCGGCGGCACCTACATGGCCTATCTGGCGCTGGTTCCGGAGGGGGATAACGCGGCCCAGGACAACCAGATCTTCAAACGCCCCGAAGTCCTGCGCTACATCGCCAGGTTGCAGCAGCGGCTGGGCGAGACCGGCGTGGTCGGCAAGTCCAACTCCGTCGCCGATCTGGTCAAAACCGTTCACCGCGAACTGCTGGGCGGCGATGCCGGAGCCTTTCGCATTCCGGACAGTCCGGCGGCGGTTGCGCAGACCCTGCTCACCTACCAGAATGGCCACCGCCCCCAGGATCTCTGGCACTTCGTTACCCCCGACTACCGCCGTGCCAGCATCTGGGTTCAGCTTACCAGTGGCGACAACCGGGATATGAGCCGGGTGGTTCAGGCGCTCGACGACTTCATCGCGGCCAACCCTCCGCCTGCGTCGATCCAGGCACGCTGGTTTGGTCTTAACTACATCAATGTGGTCTGGCAGGACAAAATGGTCAGCGGCATGGCCATGGCCCTGTTCGGCAGTTTCGTGGTCGTGCTCCTGCTGATGGCCTTATTGTTCCGCTCTTTGCTCTGGGGACTGTTGTGCATGATTCCCCTGACTGTGACCATCGGGGCCATCTATGGTCTGATCGGTATCATCGGCAAGAACTACGATATGCCGGTCGCCGTGCTGAGCGCCCTGAGTCTGGGACTCGCCGTGGACTACGCCATCCACTTCCTGGCCCGCGCCCGCGCCACCCAGGCTGAGACAGGCTCCTGGCGTCGCTCGGTGGCGCCGATGTTCGGCGAGCCGGCACGGGCGATAACCCGCAACGCCATCGTGCTTGGCGTTGGTTTCCTGCCGCTGCTGGCCGCACCGCTCGTGCCCTACCAGACGGTGGGGGTATTTATCGCGGCCATTCTGTTGACCGCCGGCCTGAGCACACTGCTGATCCTGCCGGCACTGGTAACCCTGCTGCAACGGTGGCTGTTTCCCGGTGCCCGCAGGGCCGTCCCGAATTCGCAAAAGCAAGAGGAAGGCGTGCAATGAGTAGATACTGGCTTGTTACCCTGTTCCAAAAGCTGGCCCTGATTGCAATGGCGTTGGGCATCACGCCCATTGCCCTGGCCCAGGATGCCGGCGCTGCGCCCGAGGTGGAGCGCATTGTCAACCGTGCCAATATGGTCTCCTACTTCCAGGGGCGTGATGGCCGCGCCAGGGTCGCCATGAGCATCACCGACCGCCAGGGCCGTACCCGCAGTCGCGAGCTTACCATTTTGCGGCGGGACGGTCCGGAGACAGATGCCGTTGAGGGGGGCGCCTATCTCGGCGAGCAGAAGTACTATGTCTATTTCCGACGACCGGCGGATGTGAGCCAGATGACGTTGCTGGTTTGGAAACACCAGGACCGGGACGACGACCGCTGGCTGTACCTGCCGGCGCTGGATCTGGTTAAGCGAATTGCCGCTTCCGACAAACGCACCAGCTTCGTCGGCTCGGATTTCTTCTACGAGGACATCTCCGGGCGCAGTATTGATGCCGACAGCCATGAGCTGATTGAAACCACGGATAACTACTACGTAGTGCGCAACAAACCCAAGAGGCCCGGGGAGGTTGAGTTCGCCTACTACGATGTCTATATCCACAAGCAGTCGTTCCTGCCGGTTCGCACCGAGTATATCGACGACAGTGACAACCTCTACCGGCGTTACACCGCGCTGGCGGTGGAGAACATTCAGGGTTACCCCACGGTCGTCAAGGCGAGGATGGAGAATCTGCGTAACGGTGGCACTACGGAGCTGACCTACAGCGGCATTGACTATGACCTGAGCCTGCCGGAAGACGTGTTTTCGGAGCGGTATCTGCGCCGGGCACCGAGGGAGTACTTGCAGTGACCACCGGTGCACTGAGGGCAGGAGGGCGTGGATGAACACCAGAAGCCTGCTCTGGGGCATGTTGCTGGCGGGTATCGTTCTCGGTGCAGCGCCCGGGGCGCTATGGGCGGCCGCGCCCGAGCTGCCGGAGGGGCTGGGTGCGCCAGCCAGTGATACCGCAGAACCAGCCCTGCCAGCGGGCCTCGGGGGTGAGACCGGAGCAGAACAGACCACCGACCGACCGGCTGCGGCGGCGCTGCCATTTCGTCTGCGCGGCTTCTGGGAGGCCCGCGGCGGAACCCGGCTGGGCGATGATCCTCACCAGCGCGATCTCTCCATCGCCGAAACCCGGTTGCAGCTCGAGGCGGAGAAGTATTTCAAGGGAGTAACGCTGCGCCTTACCGGCGATTTTCTCTATGACGACCTGGACGATGATCGGTCGGTGGACCTGGAATCGGGTGAGGGCGCGTTCGACCTGCGCGAGGCCAGCCTGGTGTTTTCGCCGAGCGCGGATACCGATGTCAAGCTGGGGCGCCAGATACTCACCTGGGGAACCGGCGACCTGGTGTTCATCAACGATCTGTTTCCCAAGGACTGGGTCTCGTTTTTTATCGGCCGCGATGTGGAGTACCTCAAGGCGCCCTCGGACGCGCTGAAGGTTTCGGCTTTTTCCAGCTGGGCCAATCTTGACCTTGTCTACACCCCCCGGTTTGACGCGGATCGCTTCATCGACGGTCGCCGTCTCTCTTTCTTCAACACAGGGCAAGGGCGGCTGACCGGGCGCAATGCGGTTGTACTGGCGGGCCGCCCGGCGGACGCGTTCGAAGACGACGAGTGGGCCGCCCGGCTGTACCGTAACCTTGGCGCCTACGAGGTCGCGCTCTACGGCTACGACGGCTTCTGGAAGAGCCCGGCCGGGGCCGAGCCGGCCAGCGGCAAGGCCACGTTTCCTCCGCTGTCGGTGCTCGGCGCCAGCCTGCGCGGGCCGGTGGGGCCGGGCATCGGCAACGTCGAGCTGGGCTATTACGATTCCCGCGCAGACCGCGATGGCGACGATCCCACAGTACGCAACAGCGAGCTGCGCCTGCTGCTCGGCTATGAGCAGGAAATTGCCCGTAACCTGACCCTGGGCCTGCAATACTACCTTGAGCGCATGGGCGAGTTTGAGGCCTACCGGCGGGCCTTGCCCCCGGGTGCCCCGGTGCGGGACGAGAATCGCCACGTCCTCACCCAGCGGCTGACATGGCTGACACACAGCCAGAATCTGGAGTGGTCGTTGTTCCTGTTCTACTCGCCCTCGGACCGGGACGCGTACCTGCGCCCCCGGGTGGGCTATCAGGTTGATGATCATCTCTCTGTTGAAGCCGGCGGAAACCTGTTTTTCGGCGCCCGGGAGGAAACCTTCTTCGGTCAGTTTCAGGACAACAATAACCTGTATCTGGGGGTGCGCTATGGGTTCTGAAAAGGTTAGATGTTGATATCGAAGGGCTGGCTACTGTAGGCCTTACTCGGTTTACCCAAAGAAAAGGAGATGTATATGTCTTACACAATGAATCGCGTAATTCAGAATGTGGATTTCGAGACCGTGGATGAGCGAACCCGTAAGGCCCTGGCCGATCAGGGATTCGGGGTTTTGACGGAGATAGACGTCAAGGCCACCATGAAAAAGAAACTGGACAAGGACATGCCCGCCTACCGAATTCTCGGTGCCTGCAATCCGGCCATGGCCTGGGAAGCGATTGGCGTGGAACCCCGGGTAGGCGCTATGTTGCCGTGCAATGTCATCCTGCGCGAGACCCCGGAGGGCGTTGAAGTCAGTGCGGTTGATCCCGTGTTATCCATGACAGCGATCGATAATGGGCAACTCAAGCATATTGCGGGTGAGGTGAGAGATAGGCTGTCGGAGATTATCAAGGCGGTATGACTCGACTCGCACCAAAGCACTCGCTGCGTCCTTAATCATTGCCGCACCGGGTGGCTGGGCCCCTGGTTCGGCATACCAGGCAAGTTGAGCCCCGATCTAAGTCGGCCCACGTCAAAGCCACTTGCGTAGCAACAGGCCAAGCGTGTCATACACGGCTTTTATGAAGCCGCGGTGTTTCCAGGCGATGCCAGTGATTTCACTGGCATCCTGCAAGTCAGTTACGAACTCGTTTCTTAACTGGCCATTCAAGGCTTCGTTTGTGGAAATCAGCGTCAGTTCATAGTTAATAAACAAACTTCTGTAGTCGAAGTTCGCGGTCCCTATGCTGCCCCAGGCATCGTCAACGAGCAGTACTTTGGAATGCAATAGCCGGGGTGTGTACTCGAATATGCGAACGCCGTGTTCCAGCAGTTCCCCGTAAATGGCGCGGGCAGCCCATTGTGCGGGGGTCGAGTCGGTCTTTTCGGTGGTCAGGATCCGCACATCGACTCCCCGGCGGGCCGCGAGAGCAAGTTGTTTGCGTAATCCCCGGTCCGGTACGAAATAGGGCGTCGCCAGCCAGATTTTGTCGGATGCTCCGGCCAGTTGGTCTTTGATGGAGCACCGCAGCTGGATGCGGCAGGCGCGTGTGGTATTGGGAGTGATCCGGCTGTCACCGATGGTATGACTCTGTGGGCTCCAGTCAGGGTGACCGCACCAGAAGGCGTCAAACAGAGCGTCAGCCTCCGCCGCCAGAGGCCCCTCGAAGCACACATGCACGTCGCGCCAACGCTTTGGGCCGTAATAGCGCCTCGAGCCTTCGCGATGAATGTTGAAGCCGCCGAGATACGCTGTTTTGCCGTCAATGACCAGCAGCTTGCGATGGTCGCGACGGTTGTAACGCATCGGTTGCCGCCAGCTCCAGCGGTGAAAGCGCTGTAGACGGACGCCGGCGGCCCTGAGCTGGCGCCGGTGCAGCCGCGTAAGGACGCCACTTGAGCCCAGCGCATCAACGTGAATTCGCACGTCGAGGCCGTGGCGAGACTGCTTCATCAGTTCATCGAGCAGCTCAGCCCCCACCTCGTCCGCCGCCAGGATATACGAAGCAAGAAAGATACGCTGGCTGGCGGTACGGACCGAGCGAATCATCTCCGCATAGAGTTCGTCTCCCTCACCGAACAGCCTGAACACACCCTTCACGGCCCCGCCCTCGGGTTCACAGGCGGCGTCGCCGGGGTTGCCGTCCATATCTATAACCCCAAAGAGCCGATACCCAGGCTGTCGTTGGTGTCTCTGATCGACGTTTCCGCATCGGGTTCGGCCCCGGTCAGTGCGCGTATGGCATCGATGGTTTCCGGAACAACAATCGCCTGGTTGTCGACCATATAGGCATAAAACAGCTCATTGCCCTGTACTTTGAGCATGTCTTCCCAAAGCGCGACTTCATACAGGCTGTCGTGAGGCCGGCCAAGGTCGGCCATCAACTCCTTGACGCTGTTGATCGCGCTGAGCCCGTCACTGATCCGGATAAGGGCGATGCGGGAGGAAGTGCGAAACGCGTCGAGCACTTCGTCCTTGCTCGCCTCACGTGTCAGTTGAACGGACCAGTAGTGCAGGTGGGCCAGTGTCTCCGGAACCTTGACCGCCATGGTTACCACATCCAGGTCCGGGTCGACACTTTGGGCATCCGGGCCCTGGTGACTGGGAATCTCCGGCTCTGGCACGAGGGTATTCATGATCCCGCCCTGATGGCTCTCCCAGGGATCGGTGGCCCGGCGCAGAAGGGTTCCCCGTGCCCGGTCCAGCAAGCCGTGGCGTTTGAGCGCTGACAGGGTACGAATGATCGACGTTGTGTTGCACGATACAACGCGCGTGCCGTCACGGCCGACAGCACTCGCGTAATTGGCCTCGGCAACGAATGAATGGCCCGTGCTTTCATGTGTCTCGCCGCCATGAACGATGTACTTGATGCCAAGCCGCCGGTAGATTTCGATATTCTTGCTGGCCAGACGTTTCGGTGTGCAGTCCACGACGATATCCGCAGCTTCAAGTAAGTCATCCAGTGTGCCGGAAACATCAAGCCCGGCTGCGCCCATGGCAACGGCGTGCTCTTCAGTCGCGCCGTACAGGGCATACCCTCTACTCAGCGCTGCTCTCACTCGCCAGTCCTGCGCGACATCAGCTACGCCAGCCACAGCCATGTCTTTTTGTACCGCAACGGCTTGCGCTACCCGTTTGCCGATAACGCCATAACCGTTGACCGCGACGCGAATAATTCTCTGACCGACCATCTTTTGTATCTCCAGCTTCTGAAAAGGGGCGAGCGAACTTTTATGTTGCTTAGTTGACCAGATTATAGGCAAAGACTGAATTTCAGCTGAAAGTCCGGTTTGACGCGTAGCTCAGGGCAATGGCTTTACCGAAAAGTTGATGGTGATCAAAAAAATGCAAAGCACAGAAATGCTTTTCAGGTTCAGTTCATCCGGGCGTAGTGGAATGGAGTGCAGTAGAGGGCAACTACATTGCTTATGACCAGGTCGAACCTTGAGAGGCTCGAATGGTATGAAACCATCGAAAGGATGATCGGAAGATGTCTGCCAAAGAAAATAGTTCTGCTATCAAAGATAGTGCTGGGAAGGAGTCGGAGGGCCAGTATACCTGCCCGATGCATCCGGAGGTCATATCTGATGAGCCTGGGAATTGCCCGAAATGCGGGATGCACCTTGTGCCTCTGGAAAACAATAAAGTGAGTTCTCATTCAGATCACTCTCACCATTGTTCTGGAGATCATGAAAAACCGTCAGGCGACGATCGAACATATGACCGTGTACCACCCGGGTATTCGGGGGTGGTTTACACTTGTCCCATGCACCCTCAAGTCCGACAGACAAAGCCCGGGGCATGTCCTCTGTGCGGTATGGGACTGGAGCAGGAATCGGCCACCGCGGAAGATGAGGGGCCCAACCCGGAGTTGGTGGACTTTTCTCATCGGCTCTGGGTTGCCCTGGCATTTTCAGTGCCCTTGCTGATTTTGACCATGACTCCCTATATCGGTGTCATGGCGGTTCGCGACTTCTTCGGTGAGCGTTTGTCACTCTGGATTGAACTGGTGCTTGCTACTCCTGTAATCCTATGGTCCGGCTGGCCCTTCTTTGCTCGCGGTTACATCTCGTTTCGGACAATGAACCTGAATATGTTCAGCCTGATCGGCATGGGAGTTGGGGCGGCCTATATCTTCAGCATCGTAGCGGTCCTTGTGCCAGGGATCTTCCCGGAAGGCTTCCGGGATTCTGAAGGAAACGTCGGCGTTTATTTTGAGGCGGCAGCCGTTATCGTCACGCTGGTTCTGCTGGGCCAGGTGATGGAGCTGAGGGCCCGTGAGGGCACAGGTAAAGCCATACGTGCGTTGCTGGACATGGCCGCGAAATCGGCGCGCCTGATCCGGCCCGATGGAACCGAGGAAGAAGTCGCTCTGGAGGATGTGAAGGTCGGTGATCACCTGCGTGTTCGGCCCGGTGATAAGGTGCCCGTTGACGGCGTGGTTGTTGAAGGTCGCTCTTCCATTGATGAGTCGATGATTTCCGGGGAGCCAGTTCCGGTAGAGAAGGTGGAAGGAGACAAGGTCACCGGGGCCACCATCAACGGTACCGGAAGCCTGGTTATGGAGGCGACCCGGGTTGGTGCGGATACTACGCTCAGTCAGATTGTCGAAATGGTTGCCAACGCCCAGCGTAGCCGCGCGCCTATCCAGAAGTTTGCCGATATGGTGGCCGGCAAGTTCGTACCGGCGGTTATTGCCATAGCCGCCCTGTCCTTTGTGGCGTGGGCCATCTGGGGACCGGCGCCAGCTTTGTCGTATGCGCTCGTGTCTGCGGTAGCGGTGCTTATCATCGCTTGCCCTTGCGCATTGGGGTTGGCTACGCCCATGTCAATCATGACGGCGACAGGGCGAGGCGCCCAGTTGGGTGTGCTGATCAAGAACGCCGAAGCCCTGGAGCGTTTTGCCAAGGTGGATACCTTGATTGTGGATAAAACCGGTACCTTGACGGAAGGCAAGCCCAGGCTCGTGGCTGTGCTGCCGGAATCGGGTCATGACGAGACCGAGGTCCTCAGGCTTGCTGCCACACTGGAGAAGGGGTCAGAGCATCCACTTGCCGAAGCCATCGTTTCCGGCGCCGAGGCGCGTAACGTAATGCTTGGAAAGGCCGATGACTTTGAAGCCGTTACAGGCAAGGGGGTTAAGGGTGTTGTGGATGGCAACCCGGTGGCATTGGGCAATGCCAAGCTGCTGGAGGAACTGGGCTTGGACGGCGGCCATCTGATGGAGGTAGCCAATGGCCGGCGCGACGAGGGCGAAACGGTCATGTTTGTGGTGCTTGAGGGCGCTGTTGCGGGCCTGGTCAGTGTTGCTGACCCAGTCAAGGAAACGACACCCGCTGCGCTGAAGGCGCTACACGCCGCTGGTTTCCGCATAATCATGGCAACTGGCGACAATGAGCGCACGGCAAAGGCGGTGGCGGGTAAACTCGGTATCGATGAGATTCGTGCCGATGTGCTGCCAGAGGACAAGGCCAGCATCATTCGCGAACTTCAGAGCCAGGGGCGCAAGGTAGCGATGGCGGGGGACGGCGTAAATGACGCACCCGCCCTGGCCCAGGCCGATGTTGGCATTGCGATGGGAACCGGCGCGGATGTCGCCATTGAGAGTGCGGGCTTTACCCTGGTTAAGGGTAACCTCGACGGCATTGTCCGCGCCAGGCGGCTGTCCCAGGCGACGATGCGGAATATCAAGCAGAATCTGTTTTTTGCCCTGGTCTATAACGGCGCGGGTGTGCCAATAGCTGCGGGCGTACTCTACCCATTTTTTGGCATTCTGATAGGACCGATCTTTGCCGCTTTTGCAATGAGTGCGTCCTCGTTGTCAGTGGTGATGAACTCCCTGCGTTTGCGTCGAGAGAAAGTCTAGGCGCGAAACGACCATATCGATGACCTCAGCACAGGTAGCCCCATCCTGTGGCTACCTGTGCTGAGGTCGGAGTAAAAATCAGTTTGGCCAGGGAAAACTAATGAAAATTGTGTTCTTTGAGGCAGAGAAGTGGGAGTGCGATATTCTGCAGCAGGCCTGCTGCAATCATGAGGTTGTTTTCACGGACGAGGAACTCGGAACAGCCAACGTTGGGCTATACAGGGACGCCGATATCATCTCCCCTTTCGTTCATTCGGTCCTGGACCACTCGGTCCTTGACTGTTTTGAGCATCTGAAGTTCATTGCTACCCGGTCGACGGGATACGACCATATCGATTTGGAGTATTGCACCAGAAATGCGATTCCAGTCAGCAATGTGCCCGTCTACGGTGACCAGACTGTTGCGGAGCATGTTTTTGCGCTGCTCCTTGCCATTAGCCACAAGATTCCAGAGGCGATCAATCGCACTCGCAAGGGGGATTTTTCTCAGAAAGGCCTGCAGGGGTTTGACCTGCAAGGCAAAACCCTGGGAGTGATCGGTACCGGGTCTATCGGAAAGCGTGTTGTAGAAATAGCGCAGGGGTTTCGCCTGAACGTTCTTGCCTGCGATCCCAGGCCGGATGACCTATTCGCGGATCAATACAACGTGTCTTACGTCGATTTGGATCGTCTTCTTGAGCAGTCCGATGTGGTGACGCTGCACGTACCTGGCAGCAAATCGGCCAAGCATCTTCTGTCGGACAGGGAGTTCGCCCGGATGAAGCGCGGGGTTGTCCTGATTAATACCGCTCGCGGCTCCGTTGTTGATACCCAGGCTTTGCTGTACGCGCTGGCGGATGGGAAAGTGTCGGCTGCCGGTCTTGATGTGCTGCCGGATGAGCCCTCCATCAGGGAGGAGGCGGAATTGATCCGCTCCTTTTTTGACAAGAAACATGATCTGGAAACGCTGTTCGCCAACCATGTTCTTCAGCACATGAGAAACGTCATCGTCACCCCGCACAGTGCGTTCAATACGAAAGAGGCTGTCGAAAGAATCCTCACGACCACCGGCGAAAACATTGTTGGCTTCATTGAGGGTGCACCCCGCAATCTTGTGAACAAACACTGAGCCAGGATGATTTTTTATGCCGATGCTCTATACCTATTTGATCTGGGGTGTGTTGTTGGTGCTGCTGTCGGGATTGGTTCTTGTTGTTACCTGCAATAAGAAGATGCTGAGGATGAGCCTTGGTACCGCTCCCCTGGGGTCGTGAATTCAGATAATAACTGCAGCATTTTTCGTAATTTATACGAGCATCGCTATTGGCAGACCAGGACATAATAAAAGGCTAATCATCATGTGGAACGAAAAAGGCAATAGCCATCTCCAACAACCCATCTTGCCGTCACTATTCAGCATTGGCGCCATTGGTTTGACCCTCGCTGGCGCGCTGATCTGGCAGTCTGAGTTTGCGTATGCGCTTGATTATGTTTCCTCGTACGTGGATGGTCTGCTGCGCTGGTGGTATGTGGCACTGGTTGCGTTTCTGACGGCATTTGTTATTTGGCTAGGGCTGGGGCGTTACAAGAACGTGCGCCTTGGTAAAGACTACGAACAACCGGAATACCGGCTTTTTCCCTGGTTGGCGATGCTGTTTGCGGCCGGCACGGGTGTGGGGCTGCTGTTCTGGAGCATCGCCGAGCCAATCATGCACTTTCAGGGTAACCCTTTTACTTCGGAGGGCTTTACTCCCTCCGCTGCGTCTACTGCAATTCAATTGTCGTTTTTCCACTGGGGGCTGAACGGATGGGCTATTTTTGCGTTGGTCGCGATTGCATTCGGATACTTCAGCTATCGCCATGATCTCCCGCTCGCGCCTCGATCAGCGCTGTACCCGTTTATTGGTGAAAGAATCTTTGGCTTTTGGGGGCACGTCGTTGACGCGCTCGCTGTTTTTGCGACTGTATTTGGTCTGGCGACGACGCTGGGGCTGGGAGCCCGTCAGACTGGCACGGGGCTCAAGTGGCTTTTCTCCGTGGAGGCGTCTCTTTGGGTGGAGCTGTCGGTGGTCGCCGTGGTTACTGTAATCGCGACGATTTCGGTGGTTTCTGGGGTCAGGCGGGGCGTGAAAATATTGAGTGAGGTAAATCTTTGGCTAACGCTGATTTTACTCGCCGCCTTTATGATTATTGGCCCCTTTGATTACATGGCAGGGTTGTTGGTGCAGGAAATTGGCGGTTACCTGGATAGTCTATTGATCATGACATTCTATGTTGGCGCCAATGAACCGGGAAATTGGCAATCGACCTGGACGGTGTTTTTCTGGGGCTGGTGGCTGGCCTGGTCACCTTTTGTCGGGTTGTTTATCGCCCGGATATCCCGCGGCCGCACCCTGAGAGAGTTTGTTTTCGGGGTTCTTCTCTTACCAACGCTGGTGACTTTTGTATGGATCTCGGTGATGGGGGGCGCTGCACTCCACAGCGAGCTATTCGGGGGTGGCGGAATTGTTGAGGCGGTCAATAAAGACATCGCCTATGCACTTTTCGCGACCATTGAGCACCTGCAGACGACTGACTCAATTAAATTTTTGATGGGTCTGGTGGCAACGCTCCTTATCAGCATCTACTTTATAACGTCTGCTGACTCGGGCGCATTGGTCGTCAATATCATTTTGTCGGGAGGAAAACTTGAGCCTCCGAAAGCGTCAAGAGCCGGTTGGGCCATTGCCAATGGGGTGCTGACAGCTGTGCTGCTGGTGGCTGGAGGGATTGCCGTCCTTCAGGATGCGGTCATACTTGCGGCTTTGCCGTTCTCACTGGTTATTGTTGCTATGACTGCCGGCCTGTTGAAGGCGCTGCATCATGAGCCCCTGGTAGCACCCAGAGAAGGTTGTAAGCAACATCGGGCTGCTGAGCCATGGACAGGAGCAGATCAAGCATGAACATCACCTGGCAGTATCTGCCCGTAGTGTGAATAGTCACACTTGGAAGACCGGTGCAAACCCGCCTCCTGGCGTGCGAAAGTTGGTTGTCTGCCCCTGATATATCCTCGCGGCAACCAGCAGACTTTTGCCGGCGTAGGTATACAGGCGAATGTCGACCTTTCTGGTGGTCACCGCATCGTCAATTCGTAGAGTTCGTTCTCCAGCGGGGACAAGATCTTGTGCGATATAGCCGCCATCCAGAATGTTTTCGAAAACACGCCGGGTCATCTTGTCGCCCCGGTAGACACCCTTGCTGCCGTGACCTGCAACCGGCTTAAAAAACAATTGGCGCCGAGCGCTCCACAACGCCGCAGCATCTTCACTCGAAACCAGCCGGGTCTTCGGCACGGCGTCTTCCAGGCAGCCCGCATCCGCTAAGCTCAGTCCCCAGTCGAGTAGAGTCTGCGGGGCTGACAACAAGGTCAGGTTTCGCTTATCGGCCAGAATGGCATGAGCTCGGGGGTTGGGAGTTACAACCACGGCGCCGTCCAGATACGCACGTCTTAATGCCGCATGAGCCGTGGCGTCCAGTGAAAAGTCCACCAGCCTGTTGTAAACCATACAAATGGGCTTACCACGGGCTGTCAGTCGCCCATCGGCATACACAAGCTCTGAGGGATCGAGTATCAACGCCTCAATTCCTTTGGTCTGGAAAAGTCGTTGGGCCAACTGGAATTCGGGAAACATAAACTGGGTCTTCGGGGCATCATCAACTATCGCCAGGCAGTTGGGTACCGAAGTGGCATGCTGTCTTTGCCACTCCTGTTTGAACATCGTCAACACTGCATCCTCGAATCCGTCGAGCTCGCTACGGGTTACTGCGGTCTGTTGAGATGGGTTACAGCAGCGATGCTGGGCTCTCGCCAGCACAACGTTCAGGAAGGCACCTCCGGCATTGGTGTTGATCTCTATCAGCCGGGGGCCGTCGGGACCCAGGTGAAAGTCGTAACCCATGAATGCCCCAATGGGGCCCGGATTGAACTGTGCGATTTTTGGTGCCCAGGACAGAACTCGTTCACGAAACGACGGAAGTTCGGTGGCCGATTCGATCGCTTGGACGATCCTTTCCATCGCAGCTATGTCGGATCTGGGAACAAAAATCGGTGTGTTTGAAAAAAGCTGGTCGAACTCGGCGAACTCTGACGGTCCACTTCCAGCATCGATAAGAATGCTTCTGAGGCTCTTGTTGAGCGCTTTACGGTCGAGAGTGATGCAGTAGCAATGGCGATTGAGCTTGTAGGCTCGACTGTCGGCTAATCGTTGGTTTTTGTGGATAGGTTCGGGCATCAGGAGTCCGTTGGTCGAGAGTTTCACTGATTGTAATCGCATACTTGAAATTCAAAAAAACCTATCTCCCATGTGTGATCTACGTCAAATAGATTCATACTTCAGATCTGTTTTCAGGTCTGTTTCAGTTCCGCGTGTTGAACTATCGCTAGGTAAGTTGGCTCTCTCTACCCATCTTAGACTCTCCCGATAGGTAGCAGACTGGTACTACACGATGATTCAGGCGGCGGAACTATGAAAAATAGATCGAAAAAAGGGTGGTTTACCGGATTCGCGATCATCGCTTTGATAGGTTTATCGACGATTGCAACTGCAGATAGCCGTCGAGCGTTTGTCCCGATGGGAGCTACCGATTCGGTGGGCATTATTGATCTGAACAGCCACCAGGCTTTGCCACCGATTACCGGGACAGTCAACACCCATGGCTCGGCCCTGACTCCGGATGGTCACTATCTGGTTGCCGGTAGTCTGACCGATCACGACAGCGAGGATCCAGTCAGTCGCCCGGAGGGCGTCACTGAAGAGGACCACGCAGCCCACCATGGGGGGGGCGCTGCTGCGGCGTCGGAAGGCGCCACTACCGGTAGGATTTACGTTGTGGATACCGCCAAGGGCGAGATTGCCCGCACTGTGAAGGTGCCAGGGCCGGTGCACCACGTAGTGGTGACACCGGATGGCCGATTCGCTGTCTCCACCCATCCCATGGGTGGTGGTATCAGCGTGGTTGATCTGGAATCGGGGGAGCTTGTAAAGACTGTGGCCACTGGCCCGGCGCCGAACTATGTGGTGGCGACTGACAACGGACAGTCCATTCTAGTCAGCAACACTGACAACGGTACCGTCAGCGAGGTGGATACCCGCCATTGGTTCGTCAAGCGTAATCATCGGGTTGGCGGTGGTCCGGAGCATATGGTGCTTTCTCCTGACAACGAAACCTTGTATGTGAATGATGGGAAGTCGGGGGACGTTGTTGTCCTGGGGCTTTCCAGAGGTGAGGTGCTGGAAAGATACGAAGTTGGACCGCAACCCCATGGCGTGGGTCTGAGTGCCGATGGCCAGATACTTTACGCCACCAGTAAGGGCGGCAACCAAGTTGTCCGTATCGAGCTGGCCAGCGGAACCCGCGACAGCATGCCTCTGGCGCCGGCCCCTTACCATCTGGCGGTCTCTCCCGTCGATGGCAGCCTTTTGATCACCAGTCGGGCCGAAGCCAGGCTCTGGGTGCTTGATCCGGGCTCTCTGGAGATTATCGATGACGTTTCTTTGGACGGGATAGGTCACCAAATATCGCTAGAGGCATACTAGCCAGTAAGCCCCACTGACAAGCTTTTCCCAAAGGGAATCTATATGGATAAGCGTTTCAAGATTACGTTGGCAATTTTTGCGGTCATCGCTTTGGTTTTGCTCTGGGGCGAACATAAGGTTCACCTTCTGGGTGCTTTGCCGTGGTTAATCCTTCTGGCATGCCCGTTTATTCATATGTTTATGCATGGAGGGCATGGGAATCACGGTGGCCATAATCACCACGATCAACCGGAAGGCAAGAGTGGAGGCCAACGCGATGACTGATGCTTCGTCCGATTACGGTCTTTGGGGACTGGTGGTTCTAAACTCGGTGATCTTTATTTTCTTCGCTTTCAGTTTTTTTAAGCCACAGACCCAACGAGACTGGCGATCCTTCGGTGCGTTCAGCGCGTTTCTCGTGGCATTATTCACAGAGATGTATGGGTTCCCGCTGACACTCTATTTCCTGTCCGGTTGGCTTCAGACCCAATACCCGGATGTGAATTGGCTTGCCCACGATAGCGGGCACTTGCTTGAAATGCTCTTTGGTTGGCAGGGTTCTCCCCATTTCGGCCCCTTCCACTTGTTGAGTACGGTGTTTATAGGTGGAGGTTTTTACTTGATTGCCGCCGGATGGCGAACCCTGTACACGGCGCAAAAAGAGCGAAAGCTGGCTACGACGGGGCTCTATTCGTATGTTCGGCATCCTCAGTATGTCGGCTTTGTCTTGATTATGTTTGGCTTCCTTCTGCAGTGGCCAACACTTATAACTCTGGCGATGTTTCCGGTTTTGCTCTGGATGTATGCCCGCTTATCGATCAGTGAGGAACGAGAGGCAGAGAAAACGTTCGGGGAAGCCTGGCGGCACTATGCCAACAAAACTCCCAGGTTTTTGCCGCGGTTGCGCGGATTGGGGCGGCAAGCTTGAACAAAAGCTCTACTCATCTGCCGGGTAGACAAAGGAGCTGTTGGTGAGCCTGTCACTTTCGATACGAGCAGTCGCTGGAATGGTTCTTGTCGCCTTTCTTTGGGCGATTTGCTTTCCATTTATTGTGGTGGGGTTGCCGGATGCGCCACCTTTGCTTTTTGCCGCTTTACGCGCATTGTTGGCAGGGTTGTGTCTGATTCTGATCGCTTTTACAAAAGATGGTCGGCCCAGTTATTCGCTTCGCCAGCTTCTAATGCTGGCCGTAATTGGCCTCAGTTACACGGGTATGGGGCTTGGAGGGATGTTTCTCGGTGCTGGCAAGCTGGGACCGGGGCTTGCAACGGTTCTGGCCAATGCGCAACCACTGTTTGCGGCGGTTCTTTCGTTTTTTATCGTTCGAGAGGTGGTGACCGGGCGTGTGTTTGTGGGCCTTTTGATTGGTTTTATTGGTGTTGTGGTGCTAGCGATGCCAGAGATGGAGTTTGGTAACGCCAGATTTTCAGGGGCCGTCTATGTTCTTGGTGGAGCCATCGGAACCGCCATTGGAAATGTGCTGCTTAAATACCAGGCCGGCAGCGATGATATCTATTGGTCAATGGGCATCCAGCTTGTCATAGGCTCAGTGTTTCTGGGAATAGCATCCGTGAGCCTGGGCGAGGGCTTCGAGATTGATTGGACCTGGTCATTTACGACGGTCATGTTCGTTCTGGCCATTCCGGCAACGGCAATGATGGTTGTGCTCTGGTATGCCTTGCTCGCCAGCGCGCCCTTGAACAGCCTCAATTCGTTTACCTTTTTAACGCCTGTTTTCGGTCTCGCTATCGGAATGCTTTTGTTCGGCGAAACTTTCACATCACTGGAGATGACCGGGATAGGAATCACAATTGTTGGCTTGGTGATCGTTGTTAAAGCGCCTGGGAAAACAGATGGCGGTTCCGCTGTCGGGGAAGAGGCAAAGGTGATCCGTAGCTCATAGTAGAAAAGGGAGTAGTCAATGAGAGTCTGGATCAGCGTTATCCTTTTGTTTGCCGCATCAGGCCGTCTTGTCGCGGGCCCTCCCTCGGCAGTTTCCTTGATTGAAGGCATGGAACAGACTCTGTGGTCCGACAGCAATCACGGGCGTTTCACTATGCGGATCGAGTCTGAGTACTGGACTCGCACACTGGAACTGGAAGCCTGGATGAATCGTCCGGAGCATACGTTGATTCGCATTCACGCGCCCAAAAAAGAGGCCGGCATCGGCTCGCTGCGCATCGGCGATGCCATGTGGAATTACTTGCCCAAAGTTGATCGCACCATCAAGATCCCACCGTCGATGATGCTCCAGCCATGGATGGGCTCCAACTTCAGCAACGACGACCTGGTCAAGGAAAGCTCGTTCGTCGAGGACTACACCCACGAATTGGTCGAAACCGACGATTCCGGTGAGGTGCCTGTGTATCGGGTTGTCTCGACGCCCCGACCTGATGCCCCGGTAGTGTGGAGCCGTCTTGAATTCAATGTTCGGGAGGACTCGATCCCGGTTTCGCTTGTCTACTACGACGAGCGCGATCAGATCGTCAAACGCATGACCTATGAGCAGATCAAAACCATGGATGGGCGGCGGATACCCACCCGCTGGACGATGGTGGACGCCGATAACCCCGAGTCCCGCACGGTGATCACGATTGAGTCTATTGAATTCGACCTGTCGATCGATGAAGAGGTGTTTTCATTGCGCCGGCTGCGCAACCCACAGTGAGGGCCCGGCATGAGCATCGTCAATGTGGAGAAAGTCTCGCGAATTTACCGTCAGGATTCCATCGCCGTCAAGGCCCTGGATGAGGTGTCGGTCGCGATCGAGGCCGGGGAGTTCACAACCTTGGTGGGCCCGTCTGGATCGGGTAAAACCACGCTATTGAATCAGATTGGAGCCCTGGACGAGCCGGATAGCGGGCGCATTCAGGTGGCGGGTGAGGAAATCACCGGGCTTAGCCGAAAGAAGCGGACCCTTTTGCGGCTGTGGAAGGTTGGCTTTGTATTTCAGGAATACAACCTGATTGGCGTGCTGTCGGCTCAGGAGAACGTCGAGTATGTGCTGATGCTGCGCGGAGTGCCGTTTCGGGAGCGCCGTGCCGAGGCCCGGCGTATTCTGGTGGAGGTCGGCCTGCAAGGGCTGGAGCGGCGCCTGCCCCATGAACTGTCTGGCGGCCAGCAACAGCGTGTTGCGGTGGCCCGGGCGATTGTCAGCAAGCCCGCGATTGTCCTGGCCGACGAGCCCACGGCCAATCTCGATTCCACGACCGGCGCGGCGCTACTGGACTTGATGCGTAAGCTCAATGCCGAGCATGGCATTACCTTTGTCTTCTCCACCCATGACCCGATGGTGATGGAACGCGCGCGGCGGGTAATCCATCTCCGCGATGGCCGCGTCGAGCGTGAGGAAATACGGTCGTGATGGCGTGGCTACGTCTGGCTTTTGGCAATCTTCAGGTCAATCGTCGGCGTACGGCCATCACACTGTTGTCGGTGGCCGTCGGTGTCGGTGGGCTAGTGTTTCTCTGGGCATTCATTGATGGCATCAACGCCCAGATGATCAACAACATGACTGGCTATGTGACCGGCGACCTGAAGGTACATCAGCGGGGCTTTCACGATGACCGGGAGATGAACATTGCCCTGGCCGAGCGCTGGAATCTCACAGAGGAGGTATCGGCCGTAGCCGGTGTGGCGGCAACCACCCCCCGGGTGACGGGCCATGCCCTGGCCAGCCGTGAGGACCAGTCACGGGCATTACAGGTGATGGGCGTCGACAGCGCGACGGAGCCACGGGTCACCCGGCTTGACCGGTCGATTGTCCGTGGTCGCTACCTGGAGCGCGGCAATGAAATTCTTGTTGGCGTCGATGCCGCCGGTGCCCTGGATGTCTCCCCGGGCGACGAGCTGGTACTGGTGGTGCAGGCGTCGGACGGCTCTATTGGCGCCGACCGGTTCGAAGTGGTGGGCGTATTCGAGACCGGTATCAAGCGTATTGATGGCTTCGTGGCCCAGATGCCCCTGGCGGCCGCTCAGTCGCTGTATGCCTTTCAGGGGCGGTTTACCGAGATCGCGGCCCGCGTGCAGGATGCTGACCGGCTCGACGAGGTGGTCGGCACTGTCGGGAATCAGCTGCGCGATCGAAAGGTGGAAGTGCTGGGCTGGCCGGCGCTGATGCCATCGCTGGTGCAGATGGTTGCCTTTCACGACGCCGTCGCCTACATCGTGATTTTGGTGGTGTTCGTGGTCGTGGCCGCCGGCATCGTCAACACCATCCTGATGTCGGTGCTGGAGCGCAGCCGGGAGTTTGGGGTGATGATGGCGCTGGGCACACCCAGCAGTCGCATCGTCTGGCTGGTGCTTCTCGAAACAACGGTTCTGGCCGGTCTCGGCTACCTGTTGGGGTTGGTACTTGGGTTGTCGGTGACCGGCTATTTCAGTAGCAATGGGCTGGATTTCAGCGCCTACATCAAGGCCATGGATACCATGCCGGGGCTCAGTGGCATCGTTTATCCCACCATCGAAGCTCAGCGCCTGGTTGTGATTGGCATTGTGGTGGTGTCGGTAGCCCTGCTGGCGGCCGCCCTCCCGGCCTGGAACGCGGGTCGCAACAGCCCGCTGGAGGCGATGGGGGCACGGCGCGCGGTGGTCAATCGCATCCGCCGGATTCACTGGCAGGTGACGTCGGATCACCGGCTGCTGATTTTCGCACAAATGGCACTCCGTTCGGTATTCCGAAACCCGCGACGGTCGATGATTACCGCCTCGGCCACTGCATTCGGGCTGGCGGCCTATCTGTTTCTGTACGCCTTCGCCGATGGTTTCTTCGAGCAGATGATCCAGAACTCGACCCAGCAGCTCAGCGGGCACGTGCAGGTGATGGCAAAAGGTCACGACGTGGATCTGTCGCCAGATTTACGTATTGCCGACAGTCGGGCACTTCAGCGGCAGTTGCAGGAGCGTCCTGAGGTTGAGGCGGCCGCACCCCGGGTATTGCTGCGTGCCATGGTGGCCAACCCCGGGAAGAGTCTGCCGGTAGAACTGGTGGGTATCGCTCCTGAACAGGAGCGGGCGGTTACCAAACTCGCCGGCTACATGGAGCAGGGCACCTACGTTCAATCCGGGGAGACGGGAATCGTGATTGGCCAGAAACTGGCCGAGGAGCTGGGTGCCCGATTGGGGGACAAGCTGGTCATTACGGTCCAGCAGGCTGGGGGAGATCTTGCCTCCAGTGCCCAGGCCATTCGCGGTATCTATCGCACTGGCAGTGACCTGTTCGACACCGAGTATGTCTTCACCGATATCAACGCCGCCCGCCGCCTGGGTGGCCTGCTGGAAGATGAAGTCTCGCGGATCGTGCTTAGGCTGTCAGACCGCGCAGAGAGTACCGGCCTGGCGCGAACCCTGAACCAGTCGCCGCAATTGACCAACGATGGACTGGTGGCCCAGGACTGGGAGACCTTGCTCCCGGTGGTGGTGCAGATGGTGGAAATGAGCCAGGTGGATTTCTATCTCATTCTGGCGGTGGTCTTCGTCGTGGTGGCCATCGGTGTCATGAACACCATGGTGATGTCAGTGATGGAGCGCACCCCGGAACTGGGCGTTATGCTGGCGCTGGGCACCCGGGGTGGTCAGCTGCTGCTGACGATTCTGTTCGAGGCGTTCTTTCTCGCAATACTGGGAATGGTGGCTGGAACGGTGGTTGGCGGACTGCTTGTCGTCTGGCTTGGCAATGCCGGCATCGATCTGTCCTCGATCAGTGGTGCACTGGAAGCCATCCCCGGTATTACCGATCGCATCCATCCGGTGATGATCTTCGATCACGTCTGGCTACCCAGCCTGTTGTTGTTCCTGTGCTCGGTGCTGGTGGCACTGTATCCGGCCTGGCGGGCCTCGCGACTGGATCCGGTGGAGGCGATCCGGCATGGTTAGGCGATCTCCACTGATGCTGGTCGCGATGGCCTGGCTAATGCTGGCGTCAGGCGCGGAGGCGGACTTCAGCCATTCGGGATCGCTCAAGAATCTGAGCGTTGGGTCGCGCTCATTGATTGACGACAATCGCTACTTCTCGAACCTTACTCGCCTGCGTATTGAGCCCCGTTACCGATATCAGGACTGGGTTGTGGATGCGGCCTACGACCTGGAACTGGTGACTGGCAGTTTTCTGGACAGCCCCGAGTTTGCCCTGCTCAGGGATGCTGCCGATCCGCGCTACTGGGATCTGCAGGGGAACGTGCATGAATCGGGGGATGCCCTGGCGCGTCATCAACTGTACCGGGGCACGATTCAGTGGCGCTCCCCGGTCGGTGATTTCCGGTTTGGCCGCCAACAGGTGAATTGGTCCACGGCGCTGATCTGGAACCCCATGGACATTCTTAATCCTGTCAGCCCACTCCAACTCGAGCCAGATGAGCGCATTGGTGTGGATGCGCTGTTATGGGACAGATCCTGGGGTGCAACGGGCCAGATCAGCGTCGTTCATGCGCCGCAACACAGGGACCAGAATGCCAGTACGGCCGCACGGGCCAAGCGTTTTTTTGCTGGAGTCGATGCCGGCGTGATGATGGGCGAATTCGCCGACGTCACTAAAGCGGGTGTCAGCGGCAGTGGCTCCGCGGCCGGCACCGGCTGGCGTGCAGAACTTGTCTGGAGTGAGACAGATAGCGGAGATAGATACTGGCAGGGGGTGGCCGACCTGAACTGGGCATTTCGCAACGGGCTCAACCTGGCCGTTGAATATTTCTATAATGGCCAGCCGTTATCGCCTGGAACGACAGCTCTGGCCAACCTTGTGGCTGCACAACCCCTGTATGCCGGGCGCCATTATGCCGGACTTCTGGTATGGCAGGATATCAATCCGTTCTGGCAGTACCGGGTGGTGACCATCCTGAATGCCGATGATGCCAGCTGGGTACTTTATCCGAGATCCACATGGATACTGCCACTGAGCCAGGAGATCTATTTTACAGCCGGAGCCCAGTGGTTCGGAGGAGGCGATGACAGTGAATACGGGAAACTGGATCCGCTGGCCCTGGTGGAGGTGGAGTGGTTTTTCTAAGGAGACTTGTTCAGAGCCTTCCCCAGTTGTAATGGAGTTTTCAGGTTCGTTTCAGGTTTCTCTGGTATAGATCGGATCTGCCTAAGGTTATTGGGCTGCAACAAATAAAATCTCGTTTCAGAGATGGTGGAGGATCAATGAAAATAATACGAAAGCGAATCGGTCAGGGAGTTTTGGGGGTGCTGATAGCTGCGAACGGAGTGCCTGCAGCATTAGCGGTGGAAGTTCCTACGGCTTCAGGAATCAAGTTGGATATTCTTACCCAAGGCAAATTTCAACCAACCTATTTCTCTAATTTCGATTTGGACAGCAGCGTCGATGATGGTGCCACAGGAACGTCTGCGGGTGCTGTTCAGGTTGGAGATGAGCACGTCAGGGCTGAGGTCAGGCTTGGTGTAGTGGCGACTGGCGATAACTGGACGGGTAAACTGCTTCTCGAGAATGACTTTGCCCTCGACGCCAATTCGGTCGATCGCGCATACCGAGGCGAGAGATTTGGCCTGGAGCAGGCCTTCTTCACTTACACCTTCGATCCGGCCTTTACACTTCAGGGTGGCTGGACTTTCAAGAATCTGGACATGGCCTCCGGCGGTTTGCTTTACGGTGATGACCATCCGCTGTTCGGCGCCACGGGAAAAACCTCGTGGGGCAGTTACGATGTTTACTGGATGCCAATTACAGATGGATTGATTTCGGACATACAGGCCCCTGGGGCCAATCCCGCCAACGGTGAGTTGGACTGGGATGTGTTTGCTTCGAAATTTGATATCGATCTGGGGAAAGGTAGTCGTATTTCGCCCATCCTGACTTATAGCGACAACCAGCAGAAAGGTGCGAAAGCAACCTATTACGGTGTCGAATACATCGGAAATGTTGGCGCTATGAAGGTTCGGGCCGAAGCGCTCGGTGTGACCGGGAGTTTCGACAATGGTGACGACATCAGTGCTTTTGCCGGCTACGCGAGCCTTGAGTACCCGCTTAATGAGTCCTTCAACCCCTTCATAGCACTGCGAGTAGCCAGCGGGGACGACGACCCTACCGATAATGATGTAGAGGGCTGGCTGGGCATCACCGACATTGGTAGATACTCGCCCCTGATTGGTATTGACGGCCAGTTCTTGGGATGGCAGCCGAACTCCAACCAGGCGATCGCATCGGGTCTTTTCGGTATCGCCCTTGACCAGGCTGGCCCTGGTGGCGCCGGATATGGCGGTATTTCCAATGCCGGCACCGGTAACAACCCAGGCCAGGTTATGCTCTCTGTTGGCAGTTCGGGAAATTTAGCGTCGATCTCGCCTAAGCTGTCATATCAGGCGCAGATTTTCCCGATGTGGTTCCAGCAAACGGGGGGGCTTGAAACGCTCAGTACTGCAAGTGGATCCGTGGACAGCTATGCCGGAACCGAGCTTGATGTCGCGATCAAATACCAGGCCAACCAGTACTTTGCTCCAAGGCTGGTACTCTCCAGTTTCCTGCCAGGTAAAGGCGTTGAGGACGCAACTGGTGCAGACGATGCAGCTTATGTCGCAATGCTTGAATTGAACTGGAATTACTGATCCCAGGATACTTATTGCGATTGGAGGAACTAGAATTGAGGCGCCGGGGACGGGGCCTCAATTTTTTTGAGGGGCATGTTATGAAGCCATTTTTCCTGATCTTCCTTGTTTTTTTTGCAGTGTCAGGTGCTCAAGCTCAAGTCTACGACCTACCCTTGGACTCGCTGTCAGAATGGACGGGAAAGAAGAGCATCAGGGTGGTATCAAATATTGATGGTTTGAGTGCAGACAAAGAATTCCTTGCCCTGTTGGGGCGTCTGAATATCAAGGGCTTCGATGTTAAGTTTGGTGGTTCAGGATCTTCCGAGGAAGGGCTGATTCTCGAGGTACTTCAAATCAGCGATAGAATTGCAGTGTCTATTAAGTCCACCGATTCTCAAAAGTACTTGCTTTCTGTACTGATTGACGAGAACGATCAAAGTGAAGTTGCATTGCGAGAGGAGGTTAGTTCTCGCAGCGTTCTTCCTCTGCCAGAGGATTTCAATCCGAAAATGGTTGAGGCGCTCTCATGGTCGGACCGCGAGGAGGATCAACTGGTTTTTCTGTCGGATTCCTCATTGGTGCTGGGCGTCTTCGATGGCAACAGGATAAAAAGAGTTGATGCACTCGCGTCCAGCCTCAAAAATTCGAAAGCAATCTTCTTATCGGTTGGTCAGTCAGACTCAGATTCGAATCCGGAGATTGCTGTGGTGTGGGGGCAAGACCGAGATATCTCAGGCAAAGGGCAATACACGAAGCTTTACTCTCAACTTTTTGAAGTCTCTGAGCAGGAGTTGCGGGAAGAAACCAAAAAAACCGAGAATATTGCGTTACGCTTTATCAACAATCAGCTTTACACCCAAAGATATGAGTTGTTGCAAGGCGACATTGGGAAACCAGCATTTGCTTTTGCGGAGGGCGGCGATGTTCGTGGTGACTCAATTGTTTTGTCTAATGCTGAGAAAATGATTTTCTCTGTTTTCCCTGTTGATAATACAACCTCTATAGTAGTGGGTGAAGAAAATCTTGAACTGCGGAGCCCCAGCCGTAAGCCTTGGCCACAGCTAGACTTGGGCAAAGTTTCCTCGCCAAGATTAATTAAACGCTTGGAGGAGCGGGAAATCACTACATCACCTGATTACGCTTTTTCCGTTAATGAGGAGTATCTGTCTATTCCCAGGAAAGTAATTGTAAATAATGGAACTGTCTTGACCTATATCAGGCAAAGAAGGTCAGGTTTTTCTGGGTTAGCTCCCGCTTCAGGGGCGGATAAATTAATCAGAGCTCGCTGGGATAATGGTGGTTTAGATTCAGGTTTTACAGTGTTTCCCATATATGAATTGAGCTCTTTTATCGTTGATTTTTCATATGTAAAAAATAAAGGGAAATCTCGGCTATTAATATTGGCTAACCAAGAAAATTCTAGTCAAGGTGCAAATGAAATATATATATACTGATTCTTTTATGTTCATGTTTAAGTGATCAATTTTGCGCCAAGATCCCGGTAAATGAATTATATGGCCAGTCATGATTTTTGTGGCTGGTCGCGCCAGCGGTGTTTTGGATTGCATTTTCCAGACGCCAGATTTTGTTTGATTTTTTCTCTAGAGCGCGATGATGAGCTCGTCCTTTTCTGCCAGACATCTGTCCGCGTGCCTTCATTCCAGCTTATGACACTCCCAGGCGTGTCATTTCTTCATGGCGTCGCTGCAGTTTTGTATCATGCAGAATGTTTTTATTCACGTGATCTTTTTCCATTTCATTATGGATTCTTTCATGTCTTGGTTTCAGCATACTACCGTCAAGTGCTGGCATTGAGAGAGTGGTCGATGGCTTCGCTAAATCATCAGTTCCTGAAACCTGGCTGAAAAAAAGAAAGCCTATTCAATATGTGGGAAGTTCTGTTCGTGATAAGATAATTGAGTCAGGTCAAAATAATATCCATGCGCCCTTAATTTCAGCTTCGTTTCAGTTTTTAAATCTAATATAGGCGCTCTTACATGCCTTCTACGGAGATCCTACGTTGTTCATCCGCCCCTTTTTCACTAAGCAAGCCATTTTGGGTGTGTTGCTGTTTAGCAGCATTTCCGGGTGGGCTCAGCCAAGGCTGGAGCTCCAGAGTGTCATCGAAACAGCAACTGAAAACGATCCCTGGCTGGGCCAGAGCTCTTACAAACAAGATGCGCTGATGGAAGAGTCTGTTGCTGAGGGCGCGCTTCCCGATCCCCGGGTAACGATCGGCGCGGCAAATCTGCCTCTGGATACTTTTGATACCGGGCAAGAGCCCATGACCCAGGGCACGATTGGCATTACACAGCGAATTCCTCGTGGAGACAGCCGCCGCTTGGCTAGCGCAAAGAAAGAAGAACTGGCCGGTGTACAGCCTTACCTCCGACAGAATCGTCGTGCGCAGGTCACCGAAACGGCGACCCACCTATGGCTCGATCTTTGGAAAGCCCAGGAAAGCATCCGCCTCATTGAACAGAACCGGGGGCTGTTCGAGCAATTGGCGGATGTTGCGGAAGCTGGATATACCTCCGCGACAATGGGCTCCAGACAACAAGATGTTATTCGTGCTTCGCTGGAATTGACTCGGCTTGAAGATCGGCTGACCGCTTTGCATACTCAGTTGGCTTCCAGCAGAGAAGCTCTAGGGGAATGGATCGGTTCCAGGCGGGCCCAGCTCTCGGTCGCCGAAAACATTCCTCCTCTGTTATTGGCAGATGTTTCCAGCAGCTGGCCGGAGACCAGTGTGGAGTCTGTCATCCGTCACCCGTCGGTTCGCGCCACAGATCAACTGATTGATGTACAGGACATTGACGTAGACCTTGCCAGGGAAGCCTACAAACCAGAGTGGTCGGTCTTCGCACAATATGGTTACCGTGACCGAGCTCCGAACGGCCAGGACAGGGCAGACCTGTTTTCTATTGGTATCGGTTTTGACCTGCCCATATTCACAGGAAACCGGCAAGACCGACGGCTCAACGCGTCTGCAGCCAGACTGGAAGCCGAAAAAACGGATCGGGTTCTGAGAATCCGATCGCTCCAGGCGAAGGCGCGCTCGGCGTTGGCCCGCATTGAGCGATTGGATGATCGGATTGACTTGTATCAGCAAACTCTTCTTCCGCAGATGGAAGAGCAGGCCGATGCCTCGCTGACCGCCTATAACAATGACGACGGTGATTTTGCTGAGGCGGTACGCGCAAGGATCTCCGAACTCAATGCCGAGGTCGAATTGATCCAGATGATGGCCGAGCGGGCCAAAACTCTGGCAAGTTTCCGTTATTTGACCACGGAAGCCTCAAACATTCCCTCCTTTTCAATGACCGATTTGCAGGATTGATCATCATGGCTAATTTCATTCGTCCATTGGGCTTTATAGTGCTCGGCGGGATCGCTGGCGTCGGTGCCGCCTATTGGCTGGCACCGGGAATGGTTTCAGATCCAACCGTAGATGGGGTCGGTAACGAGGAAAAGGAGCCGCTCTACTGGGTGGCGCCCATGGACCCTAATTTTAAAAGCGACAAACCCGGGAAATCACCTATGGGGATGGACCTGATTCCAGTGTTTGAGGATGCCGGGTCAGCTGACGACCCGGCCGGTACCGTTCGTATTTCGCCTGCCGTGGTCAACAACCTGGGAGTTCGCACCGAGCCCGTCATCCAGGGACGCTTGCCGAACACCATCACTACTGTGGGCTACGTCCAATATGACGAAGATGAGATGGCCCACGTGCATCCCAGAGTAGAGGGCTGGATCGAAGCGCTCTACGTGAAAGCTGAGGGGGAACCAGTCGAAAAAGGCAAGCCTCTGTATACCCTCTATTCACCCACATTGGTCAATGCTCAGGAGGAGTTGCTCCTGGCACTGAACCGGGGGAATCAGCGACTGATCAATGCCGCTGAGGAACGGTTGGCTGCTCTGAATGTGCCGGCTAGCCTGATACGGCAGCTGCGCCAGACAAGAAACATACAGAGAACGATGACCGTATACGCCCCAAGCTCGGGCGTTATCGACAATCTGAACGTTCGCGAGGGCATGTTCATAAAGCCCGGAGACCGGGTTTTGTCGATTGCTGCACTGGATGAAGTCTGGGTGATTGGCGAGGTATTTGAAAGCCAGCTCTCGGCCGTGGAGGGCGATAGCCGGGTGATGATGACCCTGGATTACATGCCCGGGCGCCAGTGGCGCGGAAAAGTGGACTATGTGTATCCCGAGGTTAATCCGGAAACCCGGACGGCCCGGGTCCGGATGCGGTTTGACAATTCCGACGGAGCTTTGCTGCCCGGCATGTTTGCTCGCCTGGAGGTCCAGGGGTATCGTGGGCAAAGACGCCTGTTGGTGCCGCGTGAATCGATCATCCGCACTGGACAAAGCGACCGTCTGGTGGTGGCGCTGGAACAGGGTGCCTTCAAGTCCGTTAACGTCACTGTGGGGCGGATTGGCGATAAGTACGCGGAAATACTGGGGGGGATTGAGCCTGGGGAAACTGTGGTGACGTCTGCGCAGTTCCTGATCGACTCCGAGTCCAGCAAGACTTCGGATTTCCAGCGAATGTCGGCATCAGGCAGCAACGCCATGGATTCACAGATGGATCATTCGGGGCACGTCATGGATCCGGAGAAAGCGGAGCCCAAAAGCGAACCTGAGACGATGGACCATAGTTCCATGAATCATGGCGGAGGCGAATCATGATCGCTGCCATCATTCACTGGTCTGTTCGTAATCGATTTCTGGTATTGCTGGCCACCTTGCTTATTACAGGGCTTGGCCTCTACTCGCTGAGCAAGACGCCGGTAGATGCGCTGCCGGATCTTTCGGATGTGCAGGTCATTATCAAAACCAGCTTTCCGGGCCAGGCACCACAAGTGGTGGAAGACCAGGTGACCTATCCACTGACCACCGCCATGCTGTCGGTGCCGGGTGCCAAGACGGTCCGGGGTTACTCCTTCTTTGGGGACTCCTACGTTTATGTGATCTTCGATGAAGACACCGACATGTACTGGGCTCGCTCCCGGGTGCTGGAGTACCTGTCCCAGGTGGCCCCGAGCCTTCCAGACTCGGCCCGCCCGCAACTGGGGCCGGACGCAACCGGGGTTGGCTGGGTTTACCTCTACGCTCTGGTGGATCGCACCGGGAACAACGATCTGAGCCAGCTGCGCAGCCTGCAGGACTGGTTTCTGAAATACGAACTCCAAACAGTGCCAGGCGTGTCCGAAGTGGCCGCGCTTGGTGGCATGGTGAAGCAGTATCAGGTCAAGGTCAGCCCGGAAAAGCTCAGGGCGTTGGGAATTCCCCTGGCTCATGTCCAGAACGCCATCAAGAGGGGCAATCAGGAAGTGGGCGCCTCGGTCATCGAGATGGCCGAGGCGGAATACATGGTGCGCACGTCCGGCTACATCCAGTCCCGTGAGGACCTGCTGTCGATTCCGTTGGGGCTTGATGACAACGGCACCCCCGTGCTCCTGAAAGACGTGGCCACTGTTGAGATTGGGCCGCAGATGCGGCGCGGGGTGGCTGAGCTGAATGGCGAAGGCGAGACCGTCGGTGGCATAGTAGTGATGCGCTTCGGTGAAAACGCCCAGGCAACCATCAATGGCGTGAAGGCGAAACTGGAGGAACTGAAATCCAGTTTGCCGGAAGGTGTCGAGGTGGTAACGGTTTATGATCGCTCCGGTCTGATTGAGCGGGCGGTGAATAATCTCGGGTTCAAGCTGCTTGAAGAGTTTCTGGTGGTGGGCCTGGTGTGCATCATCTTTTTGTTCCACGTTCGCTCGTCGTTGGTGGCGATTCTCAGCCTGCCGGTTGGCATTCTGGCGGCCTTTATTGTCATGTACTGGCAGGGAATCAACGCCAATATTATGTCCCTCGGGGGGATTGCGATTGCGATCGGGGCGATGATCGATGGCGCCATCGTCATGATCGAGAACATGCACAAACATATGGAGCGGACCCCGTTAACCCCTGAGAACCGATGGGAGGTCGTGGCCAGATCGGCCTCCGAGGTCGGGCCAGCCCTGTTTTTTTCGCTCCTGATCATCACCGTCAGTTTTGTGCCGGTATTTGCGCTGGAAGCGCAGGAAGGCCGGATGTTTGCACCGCTGGCTTTCACGAAGACCTACGCCATGGCAGCCAGTGCGGCCCTGGCGGTGACGCTGGTTCCCGTGCTCATGGGCTATTTCATTCGCGGCAAAGTGCTGCCGGAACACAAGAATCCCGTGAATCGTCTGCTGGTCGGTGCCTATATGCCGGCGCTGAAGCTCGTCCTTCGATTCCCGAAAAGTACGGTTATGGCCGCACTGCTTGCACTGGTTGTGGGCCTGTGGCCGGCCACCAAAATCGGGAGTGAATTCATTCCTCCGCTGGATGAGGGCGACCTGATGTACATGCCAACCACCTACCCGGGTATTTCAATTGGCAAGGCCCGGCAGCTGCTGCAGCAAACCGACAAACTGATTGCCACGGTACCGGAAGTAAAAACGGTATTCGGCAAAGTCGGGCGGGCGGATACCGCGACCGATCCAGCACCGTTGACGATGATCGAGACATTTATCCAGTTAAAGCCCAGGGATGAATGGCGGGAAGGGATGACGACGGAAAAGCTCAAGCAGGAGCTCAATACCCTGATCCGTTTCCCGGGGGTAACTAATGCCTGGGTCATGCCCATCATAACCCGCATCGATATGCTGGCGACGGGTATTAAAACGCCAGTCGGTATCAAAGTGGCAGGTCCGGATCTTGCCATTATCCAGGACATTGGCAAACGGCTTGAGGAAATCATCGTTGATATTCCCGGCACCGCCTCTGTTTATTCAGAGCGGGTTGCCGGTGGTCGATACATCAAGGCGGATATCGATCGCGAGCGAGCAGCCCGCTACGGACTGAACATAGCGGATGTTCAGCAGATTGTTGCTTCGGCGATCGGCGGTATTAATGTATCACGGACGATCGAAGGGCTTGAGCGCTACCCGGTCAATCTGCGCTATCCCCAGGACTACCGGGATTCCCCAGAGAAGCTCGAGCAGTTACCAATCGTTACGTCAACGGGGCAACGGATTGCGCTGGCCGACGTCGCCGATATTCGGGTTGAAGACGGTCCTCCCGCCATCAAAAGTGAAAACGCCCGCCTCAATGGCTGGACCTTCGTGGATATTGAAGGGGTCGATGTCGGCACTTATGTGGAGCAGGCCATGGCCACCGTGAACAAGGAACTTGACCTGCCAGCGGGCTATTCGGTTACCTGGTCTGGCCAGTATGAGTACATGCTGCGTGCCAAGGAAAAGCTCACCTACGTGGTGCCGCTGACGCTGGCGATTATCGTCATTCTGCTGTTCCTGAACTTCCGCCGTTTTGCGGAAGTGGGCATCATCATGGGTACGCTGCCGTTTGCCATGATTGGCGCAATCTGGCTGATGTATCTGCTGGGCTATAACTTTTCGGTTGCGGTCGGTGTAGGCTTCATTGCGCTGGCCGGCGTTGCCGTGGAGATTGGTGTGATCATGCTGGTGTATCTGAACCAGTCTTACGAGGAAATGTTGCAAACCTGTAAGGAGAAGGGGGCGACTCCAAGACGCGAGACGTTGCGCCATGCCGTGCTTCATGGTGCCGGATTGCGCGTGCGGCCTATAATGATGACTGCTGCTGCTATTATCGGAGGTTTGGTGCCTATCATGGTTGGCACTGGTACCGGCTCCGAAGTCATGGGGCGCATAGCTGCACCAATGGTCGGTGGGATGATATCTGCTGTGATTTTGGCGCTGTTGGTGATACCGGTAGGTTACTATCTCTGGAAATGCAGGAGTTTTTCCGAAGCGTAAAGAAAGTTAGACCTCGCCATATTGCTTTCGAGATTCTGGCGAGGTCTGATGATGCATTGGTGTCTGGGTAATGTTGTTATAAAGCAAGAGCCTGGGTATTGTCCCAGGCAGATATTCTGGCATCATATTGCTTGGGGAGGTTTCCGGCCCTCTAAAAGGCCGAGAACAACAGCGATGAGGTAGGCAAACTTGATGGCGCTCAATCATGTCTTGCATGAAGTCCTCGTGCCTTTGTGATTCGCCATTCGTTTGGATTCTGCATGATAAGGTATGTTACGTAGCGCGTCTGTTAACCATGCCCATAGGTATGAGCTCCCTCGTGCTTGTAGTCAGGGTGTTCAAATTCCAGTGTTGAATGAGTTATGTTGAATTCTTTCACCAGAGCCTGTTTTATCCTGTCCTTGATTTTCTCAAGTTCATTCCACGCACTCATCTCGACAACCACACGGGCGTCGAGCGAGGCATCATGCTCACCCACCTGCCAAAAATGTACGGGGTGAAGTCGATAACTCCTTCTAAGTCTGATACTGCCCCAATGACGGAATCTGTGCCGATATCCTCGGGACTCCCCAGCATGAGTGTTCTGATGGTCCCGCCAATTTCTGTCAGGTCCAGGTAGAGAATATAGCTGGCCATGCCAATGGTGATTGCGGAATCAACCCAGCGCATGTCGTAGAGCAAGATAAGAGCTCCGCCTATAACACTGCTATTGACGCAAACGCATCAGACAAGTTGTGTAAAACAACGCATGAATATTAACGCTGCCCTTCTGCATTGAGTAGGTCAGCAGCGCGCTCAACGCGTCCATTATCAGTGCAACAATGTAAGTCAGACTACCCAACACCCCTTGAGTTCCAGCGGATCTGGGAACCGCATGACACCCTCGTATATCAGGTAGGGCCCTATCATGATCAAGGTGGTGTATTTAACAGCGCAACACCTACCTTTATTCGCCCGTAGCCGAAGGTCAGCTTTTATTCAGCCGGGCGACGCGCAATCTTACGGGCCGCGAACGCGATAATCAGCGATGCCATGTCCCAGAAGTTATGTATAGCATCGGCAATCAGCGCCAAGCTGCCGGCAAAGTCCTTTCCGCGATCTGGACGAGAGTCAGGATGCCGTTTGCCCAGATGGCTACTGCAACCCGTTTATGCTTGGTTTCAGGGGGAATGTGAAATAGCTGTATACTGAAAAAGTGTGCTTTCCCTCATATAGGTTTCGAAGTAATGCGGGAAGAAGCGTTAATTGGTTGCTTCCAATGTTCGCATTGCGACCAAAGGTTTCGACAACAAGGCGTTTTGGATTCATAGATAACGCGGAGTGGCTGTGCCTTGGAGATGGTGAGGTGGAAACCGTGCAATGGTCTTTTTACTGAGTGATATAGCAGCGGCCTAAAGTGACTGGGCTCCAGCAAGGCACAATTTGGGCACAGGCAAATAAAAAAGGCCTGCGTTTTCACGCAAGCCTTTGAAAATAATGGCGCGCCCGATAGGATTCGAACCTATGTAGTGGTCAACTAATCCCGGACAGTATTTTAAGGTTTTCCTCAGCGGCAACGGGAGAAATACCACCGTTGAACGTGTGAGGTCGTTGCCGGTTGTAGTAGTCCATCAGATAGCCACCAACATCTT
>Ga0209128_1000130_pt1 | contig 50959 bp, 48 predicted proteins | sample ETNvirnome_6_100_FD_184072 | JGI IMG/M metagenome (GOLD analysis project Ga0209128, IMG submission 184072) | Marine viral communities from the Pacific Ocean - ETNP_6_100 (SPAdes) (version 2) | ecosystem: Environmental > Aquatic > Marine > Oceanic | place: Pacific Ocean | collected 2013-06-19
TTTTTTACCAAAGCATATTTCCGGTCATTGATGACAAGGAGCGCCGATGCAATTCCAGCCAACAGAAGATCAAAAGGCGTTTCGCGAAACCGCGAAGCAATTCGCCACAAAAAAACTGGCACCCGGCTACCAGGAGCGCGCACGCGGCCACGTCCTTGATCGTGCGCTGATAAAGGAAATGGGCGCGCTGGGTCTGATTGCGCCGGATCTGCCTGAGGAATTCGGCGGGCTTGGCGAAAGCTCGGTCACTGCAGGCCTCATTGTCGAAGAGATTGCCTATGCCGATTTCAACGCAAGCTATGTGCAGCTTCTAGGCTCTCTCATGGGAGGGATGGTGGCCAGGCACGCCTCCAGGGAAATCGCGTCAGAGTGGGTGCCCAAGGTTATTTCGGGTGATGCCGTCATCGGCCTGGGCCTGACGGAGCCGCGGGGCGGATCGGATGCGGCGAACCTGACTCTCAGGGCCAAAAAGTCCGGAAACGGCTGGCGGCTGAGCGGCGAAAAGACGTCAATGAGCTTTGCCAGCCAGGCCGACGCAGCCGTCGTTTTCGCGCGCACGGGCGATCCTGACGGGGGCTCCCGCGGCGTCAGTGCCTTTTTTGTCGATCTGAACCAGGACGGCATCAGCCGCACGCATTTTGACGACATCGGCACCAAGCCTGTCGGGCGCGGATCGGTGTTTTTCGACGACGTCTTCGTGCCGGCCGAAAACATGATGGCCGAACAGGATCGCGCCTTTGCCACAATCATGTCGGGATTCGACTATTCCCGCGCACTGATCGGCCTGGAATGTCTGGGCGCGGCGCAGGCCTCGGTGGACGAGACCTGGGCCTATGTCCGGGAACGCGAGGCTTTCGGCGCGCCCATCGTGCAATATCAGGGCGTCAGTTTCCCCCTGGCCGAGGCCGAAACCCAACTGACCATGATGCGCCAGCTTTGCTATTATACGCTGGATTTGCGCGACCGCGGCCTGCCCCACACCGCCGAGGCGGCGATGTGCAAATGGTACTTGCCGAAGACCGCCTGCGAGATTCTTCATCAGTGCCTGATCCTGCATGGGCACTACGGCTATACCACTGACCTGCCCCATCATCAACGTTACAACGACGTTCTCGGCCTGCAGATCGGCGATGGCACCGCGCAAATCCAGAAACTGGTGATTGCCCGCGAAAAGGTCGGGCGGATGGCGCTTCAGTACGACAAGAAGGCAAAGGGAGCGGCAAAATGAGTGGTGTGATCGACGCATTCAATGAGGGCAGCGTCGGCATCATCGAACTGGCACGCCCGGAGAAATTCAATTGCCTGTCACTGGAAGTGCATAATCGGATATCGGACGCGCGCACAAAATTCGAGTCCAATCGGGAAGTGCGGTCGATCCTCATTCGTGCACAGGGTAAGCACTTCTGCACCGGCGCCGATCTCACCGAAGTGAAGGGCAAATTAAACGATCCGGCCGCGCTGGATCATTTCATCGCCTCTGGCATGAAAAACCTCCGCGCGCTCGAGACGAGCACCCTCCCTGTCGTCGTCGCCGTGCAGGGGCTATGTCTGGCCGGCGGGATCGAGCTGATGCTGGCCTGCGACGTGTGCTTTGCCGCCGAGAGCGCGCAATTCGGCGATCAGCATGCGCAATTCGGTCTGATCCCCGGCTGGGGCGGTTCGCAGCGGCTGACACGGTTAATGGGCCAGCGCCGGGCGCTCGACCTGATGTACTCGGCGCGCTGGCTCAAGGCGGACGAGGCCAGGGAGGTCGGTCTGGTCAATTATATTGTTCCAGATGCGGATCTGCATGAGGCCACGTTGGACTATTGCCAGACCATCGGCACCCGCTCGCGCCCTGGTATTGCCGAGATGAAACGGCTGGCCCGCGAAGGTGCAGACATGACGATAGACCAACAGATGCGGCTTGAGCGCGACGCAGCGGTGCGCGCCCTACCCGGCAACGACGTTGCCGAAGGACTTGATGCTTTCGAGGACCGGCGCAAGCCGGCTTTTAAGTGCTGAGGAAGAACCATGGATTTCATACTGAACGACGAACAACGCTTGATTTACGAATACGGCGGCCAGTTGGCGCAAAAATTTGACAACGCTTACTGGCTACGGCATGCGCGCAAGCATGAATTCCCCAAGGACATGTTCCAACAAATTGCCGATGATGGATTTCTCGGCATCATGGTGCCCGAAGAATATGGCGGCGCCGGGCTTGGCATGACCGAAATGGCCCTGTTCATGGAAGGCACTGCCAATCACGGCATACCGCTTTTGATGATGGTGGTCGGCCCGACCATGTCGCTAGCCCATATCGCCCATCACGGAACCGAGTTTCAAAAGAAAGAGCTTCTTCCGGCTGCCTGCCGTGGCGATATCCAGTTCTGTTTTGCGATCACCGAGCCGGGCGCCGGATCCAACACGATGAAAACCACGACACTCGCAAAGCGCCGGGGCAACCGGTTCAGCCTGTCGGGGGAAAAGACCTTCATTACTGGCGCCGAGGTGTCGGACTACTGTCTGGTGGTAGCTCGGACCAAACCGCACACAGAGGTCAGCCGCAAGACCGACGGATTCACCCTGTTTGCTGTGGACATGAAGAAAAAGGGCGTTGAAAAACAGCGGGTGAAGATCTCGATCCCTCTCCCTGAAGAACAGTGGACCTTGTTTTTCGATGAGGTGGATCTGGGCCCCGAGGATGTGGTCGGCGAGGTGGACGAAGGGTTCTCGATCCTGTTCGATAGCCTCAACCCCGAGCGCATCATTCTGGCCGCACTGTGCTGCGGAATCGGCCGTTTTGCGCTGAACAAGGGTGTGGCCTACGCGTCCGAGCGCAATGTCTTCGGCCAGCCCATCGGCGCGCATCAGGGCGTTCAGCACCCGATGGCTAAGGCGCACACAGCGGTCGAGATGGCCAGCCTGATGACCCATCGGGCGGCATGGGAGTTTGATAACAAACTGTCTGCTGGGGCCTCGTCGAACATGGCGAAATACGCAGCGGCCGAAGCGGGGATCGAGGCTGTGGACGCCGCGCTCCAGGCGCATGGCGGATCGGGCTTTACCGAGGATACGGGGCTTTACGAGATGTATCCGTTGGTGCGGCTACTGCGCACCGCGCCCGTCAACCGCGAGCTGTGCCTTAGTTTCATCGGCGAAAAGGTCATGGGCTTGCCACGATCTTATTGATATTGATCGCCGACTTAGCATGGAGGACAGTATATGCTATTTGGAATGCGCTTCCGGCGGCAAGATGCGGCCGCCAAGGTGAACGACCCCTTCTGGCACGAGATTGAGGGCACGCCTCTCGACGAAGTGCACCGCATTCAGGAGGAGCGGCTGCGCGAGCAGATGGACTATCTCAAGGCGAACTCGACGTTCTACCAGGATAAATTTGCTGCAGCAGGTGTGAGGTTCGAGGAAATCCGCACGATCGAAGATCTGCAGAAACTGCCCTTTACCCATAAGACCGAGATCCGCGAAAGCCTCGCTGCGGAACCACCCTTTGGCAAGCATCGGGCCGCGCCGGTGGCGGACATCATCCAAATGCAGGCCTCATCAGGCACGACGGGTAGCCCGTCCTATGTCGCGCTCACCGAACCCGACGCCGAAATGTGGCACGAGATGACAGCGCGCTGCTTTTTCGCCAACGGCGTGCGGCCGGGCGACATGGTGCTGCACGCATTTTCGCTGGCAAAGGGATTCGTCGGCGGCATCCCGGTGATGCAGGGGCTGCAATACATGGGCGGGATCGACGTGCCAGTCGGGGCAGATGGTGGCGCGGAACGGCTGCTCAGGGCCTGTGCCGACACTCGCCCGCGCTGCGTGGTCGGCGCACCCAACTTCGTTCTACATCTGGCCGAAAAGGCACCCGAAGTGCTTGGTTGCAAGGCCAGTGAACTGGGCATTGAGCGAGTGATTGTCGGTGGCGAACCGGGTGGTGGCATTCCGGCGATCCGCGCCAAGATCGAAGAGGCCTGGGGCGCAAAATGCGCCGAGATGATGGGTGGCACCGATCTGGGCGTGACCTACTGGGCCGAATGCGACGCACGGTCGGGGATGCATATGGTCAACATGGACTATATCATTACCGAGCTGCTCGACCCCGAAAGCGGCCGGATCATTCCCTGGGAGAAAGGCGCCGAGGGCGAGATGGTCTACACCGCGATCGGCCGGCAGGCGAGCCCGCTCGTGCGGTTCCAATCGGGCGATTATATCGAGGTCATCGACACCGAGTGCTCCTGCGGGCGCACCGGTCCCAAGATCCGTTGCACGGGGCGGACTGACGACATGCTGATCGTGCGCGGGGCCAATGTCTTCCCTTCCGCGATAAACAGCGTGATCACCGAAATGGTACCCGAAACAAATGGTGTCATGCGAATCGTGGCGGATTTCGAAGGCCACACCACGCAAGGCGCGTTGAAGGTGATCGTCGAACGCGGTCCTGGTCGCGATCCGGCGGATGATAACACCCTAAAGAAGAGGATCGAGCAGCGCTTACGCGACTCCCTAGTGTTCAAGGCCGATGTTCATCTGGTGGCCCCCGACACCTTCGAGAAACCCGGCGCCGCCAAGGTTGCCTTCGTCCTCAGAGAGTACCCCGACCTGCCATGACTAGAATGAAATCCCTACTCGACACCGGATCCGACGACTTCCGGGAAAACGACACATGTTACCGGGAAAAAGTCGGCGAACTGCATGCCCTTCGGCGACAGCAACGCCTCGGCGGCCCCGAGAGGGCGCGGAAACGCCACGAGAAGAATAACAAGATTCTTCCGCGCGAGCGGGTCGAGAGGCTAATCGATCCGGGCACACCATTCCTGGAGCTCGGCGAGCTTGCCGGGCTCAACAAATATGATAGCGTTCCGCCGGGTGCCGGCATCATCACCGGAATCGGTGTGATCGAGGGGCGCCAGTGCATGATCATCGCCAATGACGCCACGGTCAAAGGCGGCACCTATTTTGGCATGACCTGCCGCAAGCACGTTCGGGCGCAGAAAGTCGCCTGGAAGAACAGGCTGCCGGTGATAACCCTAGTCGATTCCGGGGGCGCTTTTTTGCCGGATCAGGAGAATATCTTCCCGGACGAAGGTCAGTTCGGCTCGATCTTCCACCACCAGGTCGGCATGTCCGGCGATGGCGTGCCGCAGATCGCCGTGGTCATGGGCCCCTGCACTGCAGGTGGTGCCTATATTCCCGCGCTCTGCGACGAGGTGGTAATCGTGCGCGGTCAGGGCTTCATGTATCTGGGCGGGCCGGAACTGACCTTCGCGGCGACCGGCGAAAAAGTCGATGCCGAGACGCTGGGCGGCGGCAAGATGCACTCCTCGGTTTCGGGTGTGACCGACCACCTCGCCGAGGATGACGCGCACGCGCTGGCCATCACCCGCGAAATCGTCAGACACCTGGGCGAAAAGCCTCTGCCTCGCAAGACGCCGAAGCCACCACTCCCCCCGGCCTACCCGGTGGAAGAGATCTACGGCATCGTCAGCCGTGACCCCAAGGTGCCGACTGACAACCGCGAGATCGTCGCACGTCTGCTGGACGACAGCGATTTTCACGAGTTCAAGCCGCTTTACGGCGACACCATGATGACCGGCTGGGGCCGCATCCATGGCCATGAAGTTGGCATTCTCGCCAATACCGGCGTGCTCTTCGTCGAGGCCGCGCTGAAGGCCACGCATTTCATCAATCTCTGCGTCCAGCGCGATATCCCGCTGCTGTTCCTGGCGGATGTGAACGGTTTCATGGTCGGCCGGGAGGTCGAGCAGATGGGCATCGCCAAGGCCGGCGCGAAAATGATCACCGCCATGTCCTCGGCACGAGTGCCGAAGTTCACGATCATCACCGGCGGCTCCTACGGCGCGGGGTACCTGGCCATGCTCGGTCGTCCGTTCCAACCGGACGCAATGTTCGCCTGGCCTACGGGGCGATCGGCAATCATGGGACCCGAACAGGCCGCCAGCGTGCTGGCCCAGGTCCGTGCCCAGATCAATGAACGCGACGGCAAAAGCTGGACGCCCGAGGAGGAGGAAGCCTTCAAGGCCCCCATCCGTAAGGAATACGAGAATTTCCAGGGCGCCTACAATTTCGCCTCGAACCTTTGGATCGATAGTGTGATCGAACCATGCGAAACCCGCGATGTCATGGCGCTCCTGCTGGACGTGACTTCACGCAGGCCCAGAGACAAAACCCATTTCGGCGTGTTCAGGATGTGAGGGGCCAGCCATGAAAATAAAAACACTTCTCATCGCCAATCGCGGCGAAATCGCCTGCCGGATTGCGCGCACCGCGCGGGCCTGCGGCATCACACCCATCGGGGTCCATTCCGATGCCGACAGCAACGCCTTGCATGTCCGGGAGATCGGCCAATCTATCCGCCTGGGTGCTGGTCCCGCATCCGAGAGTTACCTGAAGGTCGATGCCGTCATCGCTGCCGCCAGATCCGTCGGCGCCGATGCGATCCATCCTGGCTACGGCTTTCTGGCCGAAAACCCCAATTTTGCCCGTGCGGTCGAGGCTTCCGGGATGATCTTCATGGGGCCGACGCCCGAAACGCTGGAGCGCTTCGGCGACAAGGCCAGCGCTAAGGCGGCAGCGGTTACCGCCAGCGTTCCAGTGATCCCGGGCACGGAAGGTGCGCAGTCCGACCCTCAGAAAATTGCCGCCGCAGTACGCGAAATGGGTCTGCCGGTGCTGCTCAAGGCGGTCGGTGGCGGCGGCGGGCGCGGGCAGCGGCTTGTGACAGAGGCGGCCACGCTGGAGGAGGACATCGAAGGTGCGCTGCGCGAGGCGAAATCCACCTTCGGCTCGGAGGGCCTTCTGCTGGAACGTTTCCTGCCAGAGGCGCGCCATGTCGAAGTGCAGATCGCGGGCGACGGCAAGGGGCATGTGGTACACTTGTTCGAACGCGACTGTACGCTCCAGCGCCGGCACCAAAAGGTCATCGAAGAGGCCCCTGCCTGGGGTCTGCCGCGTGCGCTTCTGGACAAAATCGGGCAAGACGCGGTGCGACTGGGCGAGACGCTCGACTATCGCGGCCTGGGCACGGTGGAGTTCCTGGTTGCGGGGGACGAGTATTACTTTCTCGAGGTTAACCCCCGGATCCAGGTGGAACACCCCGTCACCGAGGCGATCACCGGCCTGGACCTAGTCTCGCTTCACCTGCGCATTGCCGAAGGTGCGGGCCTTGGTTTCACGCAGGGGAATCTGAAGATCACCGGTCACGCGGTCGAGGCACGGCTTTACGCCGAAGACCCGGCGATGCAATTCGCCCCCTCGACGGGCACGCTGACCACACTGAGCCTGCCCGATGGGTTACGCATCGACAGCGGCGTTAAAGAAGGCGACACGGTCACGCCCTATTACGATCCCATGATCGCCAAGCTGGTCGTTCACGCGCCCGACCGCGAAACAGCATTGGCACGGCTGGCGACGGCTCTGGACCATGTTGCGGTGGAGGGCGTGCAAACCAACCGTGCCTTCCTGTCGGCGCTGGCGCGGAACCCGGAATTCGCGCAGATGCAGGTTCATACGCGCTGGATCGACGGTCGTATCGACGTGTTGACACAGCCACGCACCCTGTCCCGTCCCGAGCTCTGGAAGGCGGCCGCCGCCATTCTCTTCGTGGCAACGCCACGCCGCGATACAGATGCCGACCCCTGGACCAATCGCAACACCTTCACTGGCTGGCGCCTCGGTCTCGGGGACGACGTGCTCGAAGCGGGACAACGCGTGTCGCTCACGGACTCTGCAGGCATATCCGAGGAATTATGCGTCGGCCCCGTCAAACCCGGAGACCGGTACACCGTCCTGTCGGAAAACTACGATGCAATGACACTGGCGGCGCGTGAAATCACGGCGGGCCGCTGGTGCCTGAGCGAGGGCGATACTGTCCTTTTGATCGACGCACGGCGACACGCCGGGGTGATCGAGATGGATACACCCGAGGGCCGCCTGATCTTCCATCCGGCCGCTCCGCTGGATTTCGTCGGCGGCGATGCTGCGGCGGATCGCGCTGTGGCCTCTCCGCTGACCGGGGTGATCGTCGAGATCAACGTGACTGAGGGTCAGTCCGTGGCCGAAGGCGACGTGGTCGCGGTCATGGAATCCATGAAACTTGAAATCTCGATCCGCACTGCCGCAGCCGGTATCGCCAGCAATATATCCGTCTCGAAAGGGGACATGGTCGATCGCGGCCAGGTCATAGCCGAGATCCTGCAATACGAGGAGTGATGAAATGAGCGACTTTCCAAAATTCGTCGAATTTCGTGAGGAAGGCCCGCGCGAGGGTTTTCAGATCGAAAAGAAGATTTATCCTATCGAACAGCGAGTCGAACTGATCGACATGCTCAGCGAGACCGGGTTGAAACGCATTCAGGTCGGCAGCTTTGTCAGCCCGAAATACGTGCCTCAGATGGCCGACACCGGGGAGCTGTTCCAGCGTATCAACCGTAAACCCGGCGTCAAATACACCTCGCTCTGGCTGAACGACAAGGGCTTCCGAAAAGCGATGGCCGCGCATGAGGTCGATATCGACCCGCGTCTGCTGTTCTACCCTTCCGAGGCTTTTGCCCGATCAAATAACAACTGTTCATCCGCCGAAATGCGCGAGAGACAGCGCGACTGGGTCCGGCTTTACAAGGAAGAAGGCTACACGGTTGACGCCGCCTATGTGATGACGGCTTTTGGCTGTAACCTGGACGGCCCCATTCCGCAAGAACGCATCCTCGACGATTTCCGCTTTATCCTGCAACTTTGCGAGGAAGAGCAGATTCCTGTTCCCGTCCTCGTGATGGCCGACACAATGGGCTGGGGCAATCCTGAAGCGGTCAAACGCATGATCGGCGCCCTGCGCGAAATGGCCCCCGACGCGCGGATCGGCATGCACATTCATGACACGCGCGGGCTTGGCGTCGCTAATCTGTATGCCGCGCTGTCGATGGGAGTGGATATGTTCGAGGGCTCTGTCGCCGGGCTTGGCGGCTGTCCGTTCGCGGGTCACGGCCATGCCCGCGCCGCCGGCAATGTCTGCACCGAAGACGCGGTTTTTCTGTGCCACGAGCTTGGCATCGATACCGGGATTGACCTGGACAAGCTGATCGAAGCGGCGCTAAAGGCCGAAGAGATCATCGGCGCACCGCTTATGGGACGGGTCATGCATACCGGCGGTCTCGACAAATTCCGCAAGACAAAATGAGGCGCATTAATAACGCGGGGCAGCGTCTCCTGCCAGACGGGCGGGGCGGCAGGACTGGCCACCAGCGTCCTGTCGCCACCCTCGTCCTGTCTGTCGATAGGTAAGCAATGGCCGGCTTGTCGGGGTCCGGTTATTTGTCGAAACCCCATTCAGCTCGTTCGAGGATGGTTCTAGCCATTGCAATGACCGGGGCATCGACCATCTGGCCATCTACCTTGAACGCCCCGCCACCAGATCGGGCGACCTCCATGACCTTGCGGGCCCATTCAACCTGATCGGGGTCCGGCGAAAATCCGGCTTGCACCGGAGCAATCTGCTGGGGGTGGATGCACAGCATGCCGCCAAACCCCATATTACGGGCCCGGCGCGCACGGGAGAGCACTGCTTCCTCGTCATCGAAAACCGGGAAAACAGTGTCAATGGGTGCCAGCAATCCAGCTGCGCGGGAACTGACCAGCAGCTGATAACGGCACTGATCCATAACCATCTCTGCGGCGCCGGTATTAACTTCGAGGCCGAGGTCATCGCTGAGGTCCAGACCACCGTAGCTCAGTCGCTCAACCTCTGGCACCGCGGCGATTTCGTTGAGGGCAACCAGACCACGTGCTGATTCGATCAGAGGGATGATGCTCTTCCCGGCCCCAGCGACAACCCGGACATCCTCCGCTGATTCGGCCTTTGGCAACATAATGCCGACGACATTGGCGTGGCGTGCACACAGTGCCAGATCCGCCTCGAAGCCCGCAGTGCCCCGGGCATTGATACGCACGAAGATCAGTGCCCCATCGTGGCCACGAAGGAACGCATCCAGAGAGTCGCGCGCGGAGTCCTTGGCAGCCGCAGGAACCGCGTCCTCCAGGTCCACAATGACCGCACCGGCATCGCTTGCGATCGCCTTGGGGATGCGCTCCGGTCGGGAGGCCGGCACGAAGAGCATGGTTTTCAAATCTCTGCCTATCATGGTCAGGTTCCTGTTTTCAGTGTTGCGTTGGCGTCAGATCACGCCATCACGTTCAAATTGGTCGATTCGGTCGGGAGAGTAGCCAAGCTGCTGGAGAATGGCGGCCTTGTGCTCGCCGACGGCTGGCACGCCGGAGACCGCTTCCGGAAAATAGAGTCCAGGGGCCTTCAGTGCAGGTATCGACCCCACCGGAGTTGCCACATCGAGCCAACGATCTCGGGCCGTCAGCTGCGGATGGTGCCAGACATGGGCCATGTCGTTGACTACAGCATTGGCAATACCCGCCTTATCCAGACGGCAGATCACCTCCTCCAGCGTCATTCCCGCAAAGACTTCGGCGATACGTGCGGCAAGCTCCTCCCGGTTTTCCGACCGTCGGGGGTTATCGCGGTAACGCGGGTCCTGCGCCAGCTCCGGGTATTTCAGCACCTGTTCACAGAACGCCCGCCACTCGCGGTCGTTCTGCAACCCCAACATCACCGTTTTGCCATCCCCGACTGGAAACGAGCCGTAGGGGTAAATGGTGGCATGGGAAGCACCCGCTCTCGCCGGGGGTTGTGCCCCATCATAACTGTAATACAGGGGGTAGCCCATCCACTCCACCAGACTCTCCAGCATGGAAACGTCAATGTGAGCTCCTTCTTCCGTCCGCGCGCGCAGTAACAACGCCGACAGAATGGCGTTGCTGGCATACATCCCGGCAGCAATGTCCGCCACCGAGCAACCCGCTTTCACCATGCCACCGGCATCCGGCGTTCCGGTTACTGAGAGGAAGCCGCTCTCGCTCTGGATCAGCAAGTCATAGGCCTTCTTGTCCTGATAGGGGCCACCCTCACCATAACCGGAAATGTCGCAGACAATCAGCTGGGGGTATTGTTGGTGCAGCTGTTCAAATGACAGCCCCATACGAGCAGTGGCGCCGGGCGCGAGGTTTTGCACCAGGATGTCGGCTTCAGCCAGCAACCGGTGAAGAATTTCCTGAGCCGCTGCGCTTTTCAGGTTCAGTGTCAGGCTTTCCTTGGAGCGGTTCACCCACACAAAATGGGAGGACAGTCCGTTGACCCGGTCATCGTAAGCCCGGGCGAAATCACCAGTGCCAGGACGCTCAACCTTGATCACCCGCGCACCCTGCTCCGCCAACTGGCGGGTACACAAAGGCGCGGCAATAGCCTGCTCCAGCGCAATGACCGTTACCCCTTTCAACGGAAGGGGTTTATCATTTTTTTCTGTCACAGCAAGGTTCCCAGAGCTGTCAGATGTCAGAACGACCGGGGCAGCTCCAGCAGATGCTCGGCCACGTAGGACAGGATCAGGTTAGTGGAAATGGGCGCCACCTGGTACAGACGAGTTTCCCGGAACTTCCGCTCCACATCGTATTCATTGGCGAAACCAAACCCGCCATGAGTCTGCAAACACACGTTAGCAGCTTCCCAAGATGCCTCCGCCGCGAGATACTTGGCCATATTGGCGCTGGCACCGGCGTTGCGGCCACTGTCGTATTCCTCACAGGCACGCCAGCGCATCAAATCGGCCGCCTCGACATTGATGTGGGCCTTGGCGATGGGGAACTGAATGCCCTGATTCTTGCCGATTGGTCGGCCGAACACCTCCCGTTCACTGGCGTACTTGCGCGCCTTGTCAATGAACCAGCGACCGTCACCGATGCACTCGGCGGCAATCAGTGCACGTTCGGCATTGAGGCCATCCAGAATATAACGAAAGCCTTTACCTTCCTCTCCAATCAGGTTCTCGGCAGGGATTTCCAGGTTATCGAAGAACAGCTCATTGGTTTCGTGGTTCACCATGTTGGCAATCGGCTGAACCGTCAGCCCATTACCGATAGCATCATGCAGATCCACAATAAAGATCGACATGCCATCGGCCTTACGCTGAACCTCTGCCAGCGGTGTGGTGCGGGCCAGCAGGATCATCAGGTCAGAATGCTGGATGCGGGAGATCCAGACTTTCTGGCCATTCACCACGTACTTGTCGCCCTGACGCACTGCTGTAGTCTTTATTTTGGTGGTATCAGTACCGGTGGTCGGCTCTGTTACCCCCATGGACTGCAGACGCAATTCGCCCGCCGCAATTCTTGGCAGATACTCCTGCTTTTGTGCCTCGCTACCGTGACGCAGCAGCGTAAACATGTTGTACATCTGACCATGGACTGTACCGGAGTTGCCGCCAGCCAGATTGATCTCTTCCAGAATGACTGAAGCCTCAGACACACCAAGACCGGACCCTCCATATTCCTCGGGAATCATCGCGGCCAACCAGCCTGCCCGAGTCATTGCCTCAACAAACTCCTCAGGAAAGGCTTTGCGCTCATCCACGCCACGCCAATAGGCCGCATCGAACTCGGCACACAGGCCACGGACACCCTCACGAATATCCTCATACTTCTGCAGGGATGGACTATTCATCTACCTCTTCTCCTCGAATTCAAGTTCTGCTTCGTGACCCGGGCCGTCTTCGTTAGCGGCCCAGAGTAGTGCCTTGCCTTCATCGGCCAGTCGCCCTTCAACCCGGAACGATTTGTTAACGGTTAAGGGCCGCAACCCTCTATATGAGAGGCGCACTGGCCGCAGATCCGGATTAGAATCGACAAAGGCCTGTACCATTAGCGTCGCAATTAGTGGGCCATGGACAACCAGGTCCAGATAGCCCTCTTCCCTGGTGGTATAGGGGTGATCGTAATGGATCCGGTGGCCATTGAAGGTGACTGCGGAATAGCGGAACAACAACAACGGAGATGGCTTTACCGGCTGACTCCACTGGGCTTCAGCAACCGGCTTGTCCAGCGACAGCCTAGGCGCTGCCGGCGCCTTATAGACAATATCCTGCTCCTCGCTCAAGCACAGCTCACCATTCTGGCGGTACTCATGCTCCACCGTGACGAACAGCAACTTGCCGGAGCGACCATTTTTTTCATTGACCGCCTTGATGCGGGACTCGCGCTGCGCCGGCTGACCGATGATCAGTGGCTGATGGAACTGAACGCGGCCACCGGCCCACATCCGGGTATTACCCTCAGATTTCGGCAGAAAGCCGCCCGGAGCAATATGACCATCCGGCCCTGTCTCGGAAGGTGGTACCGGAATCTGGAAAAACGCCCAGTGCCATAATGGCTCAAGGACATCACCTTCCTGAGACAAAGGGCGGTCCAACATCGCCGCAATACGACCCGCATGCGAGGGATCAAGGCGATCCCGGCAGGACTCCTTCTTGCCAATCCAGTCTTCGGGAGAGCGCGACATCATGGATCCTCTATCAATCTTTATTCTGGTTTTTGAACAATAGTAAGAATGCCGGTATATAAGACTGAAGAGAATTCGTTTTTCCACAAGGGTGCGTTTGGTTTCCATGAACACCCCCATGGTTTAGACTGAGCGTCTCTTTGTTAGCCTGCTGTATCCAAACCATGCACTTTGACATTCCTGATCTTCGCCTGTTTATTCATGTTGCCGAAGCCAATAGCCTGACCGGTGGTGCTCGTCGAGTAAGCCTTTCCACCGCGGCGGCCAGCATGCGAATCAAATCTTTGGAAGGACAGCTTGGCAGCCGACTGTTCTACCGGGACAGTCAGGGCGTTGAACTGACCCCTGCCGGCCATGATCTGCTGGTCCATGCCCGCGCCATCATGCGCCAGGTGGATTACATCAGGGATGAGTTTTCCCGGTATGCGGAAGGGAAATCAGGCCATTTACGCATCTTCGCCAACACCACGGCGGTGAGTGACTTCATGCCGGACGTGCTGGCCCGTTTTCTGGTCAACCGCCCGGGTGTGACCATTGACCTGCAGGAACGGCTGACCCACGACATCATTCGCGGGGTGGTGGACGGCTCAACCGACCTCGGCGTTGTCGCCGGCCCGGTGAACGCGAACAAAAAGCTCGAGATCATTCCATTCAGCGTTGACCGACTGGTGGTGGTCGCCCCGAAAGGCCACGAGCTGGCTACACGCCAGACCCTCTCCTTCCGGGAAACCCTGGAATACCCCCATATCGGTTTGCGAGAAGGCAGCACCCTGTTCGATTTCCTCAAGGACCAGGCCAGCGAAACCGGCTCGACCCTGCAGATGCGGATCCAGGTGTTCGGCTTCGAGTCGGCCTGCCGGATGGTCAGCCGCGGTGTCGGAATCGGCATCCTGCCCCGCTCCATCGCCCGCCGCTATACCGATTTTCTCGACATCGTAACCATCTACCTGGAAGACGACTGGGCGGAACGGGAGCGCAGCCTGATCGTCCGCGAACTGGATGCCTTGCCCAGATGTGGTAAGGAGCTGGTGGAGGAAATACGTTCGCAGATCAGCCTGACGACCCCAGACTGATCATCAGGGAAGTACACCGTCTACACCGTAGCAATCAAGTCTTCAACCGAAACCTGTCTTAGTGCCTTGCCAAATGCTCCCACACCGGTGCGCACCGGAGTAACAATAGCTGCTCGTCGTTGTTGCATGATGGCACCTCTAGAGTTCTGTTCGTCAGGTAAAGAGTCCGCGCTTCAGCCTCACTCAGTGCGCTTGGATTCAGATTATCTGCTCTGCAACTCTTGGCGAATAAGAAATACATTTCCGGCATACTTTTAATAGAAAATATGCTTTTCCCACGCAGTTCTTAAATTGTTATCGTCACTGTAATAACGACTTCAAGAGCACCCCGGAGAACTTTATGGTCATAACCAAACCCAGTGTGCCTGTGATCGATGCCATCACCTCTCGGCGCTCAGTCAGAGGTTATCTGCCCGATCCGGTACCTGCCGGGACGCTTGAACAGGTATTTGAAATAGCCCAGCAGGCACCTTCAAACTGCAACACTCAGCCGTGGAAGGTGTATGTTGCCTCCGGCGAGGTGAAAGACCGGCTGCGGGACCAGTTCCTGGAACGGCTGGACCAGGGCGTGGCAGGCCAACCGGATTTTTCCTACGTATCTACCTTCGAGGGAGAATACCGCCAACGTCAGGTGGATTGTGCGGTCGCGCTTTATAACGAGATGGGGATTGCCCGGAATGACAAACCCGGCAGACTCCGGGCCGTCCGCCGCAATTTCGAGCTGTTCGATGCCCCGCACATCGCCTTCCTGGGCATGGATCGCAACTTCGGTGCAACCATCTCGCTGGACGTGGGCATCTATGCCCAGACCCTCATGCTGACCATGCATGCCTTTGGCATCAGCAGCTGCGCCATGGGCAGCATGCGAACCTATCCGGATCTGGTGCGGGAAGCGTTCGGGCTCGACGACAGCACCGGCATTCTGCTGGGTATCAGTTTTGGTTATGAAGACCCCGACGTGGATGCCAATCGTACGCGGACCGTGCGCGAGCCGCTGGCCAACTCGGTCGTTTTCCGGGGCTGACAAGCTGCTGCATAGCCCGCCACTGCAGGGCCCGGCCCCCGCCGGGCTATTTCTGGGAAAACCAACAAGCAGGCTGTTTTGGGACCGTGCTCCGGGCATCACCAATTCTTCAGGACCGGGAAAACTGCCCCGGACGCCGCTCTCTGACCGCCGCCAGGCCCTCTCTGTGGTCAGCCGTTTCAGCCAACCACGCCTGTTCGGCGAATTCGTGCTCAAGCCTGGCCTGCAACTCTTCCGCCAGACCCTGACGCAGCGTCGCCCGGGTCGACTCCACCGCCAGGGGCGCACACCGGGCAATTTCGGTGGCTAGCGCTATCGCCTCGTCACGAACCCTGTCCGACGGGACCAGCTTGTCACCAAGGCCATACTCCAGAGCTTCCTCGCCTTTGATCCGCCGACCGGTGAGCAGCATTAACTGCGCCTTCTGCTGGCCGATAAGCCGCGGAAGGGCCAGGCTGATTCCAAACCCCGGATGGATACCAAGCTGGACAAAGTTGGCGGCAAAGCGTGTTTCGGGGCAGACGATCCGGAAATCCGGTACCAGTGACAACCCCAGGCCTCCACCGATGGCTGCACCTTGAATAGCACCCACCACCGGTTTTCGACAATGGAACAATCTCGCAGCGGCCCTATACAGAGTGATCGCGCTGTTATCGCTTTCAGGCTTGAACAGGTCACCCCCGCTGGAAGAAAAATCCGCACCCGCACAGAAAGCCTTACCTCTCGCAGCCAACACAATGGCACGGCAATGATCCTTTTGGTCCAGAGTCTCAAAAGTCTCAGCGAGATGCTCAATCAGCGTTACATTAAAAAAGTTCAGCGGCGGACGGCAAATCTCCACAAGCGCTACATGCTCATGCCACTCAACAATCACATCCTCAAAGGTTTTCATGGTCTCTCCCGATCATGTTATTGGGACACAAGATCCCAGGTACCGCCATCGCCGTGGTTGCTGCCATGGGAGCTGATCCCGGAGGCAACCGCCATTCCCAGACGCCCGGACCAGTAAAATTCCGGGCCAAACTCCTCTCGCCAGCTCCAGACTCTCCGGCTGTATTGCTGCAGCGGGTATTCAAAGCTGAACCCCATGGCACCATGCGCCTGATGCGCATTCCGGGTTACCCTGCCTGCCGCCTCGGAAGCCACTATCTTGGCAGTTGCCAACGGCAGCAGCATATCGGAATCCCCGCTGAACGGAACAGGGTGAGCGGATAGTTTCCGCACAGCCTGCTCCACCGCCGCACCGGTCAGGGCACTCTCCCCGACAATATCGGCTATCTTGTGCTGAATAGCCTGAAACTTGCCCAGGGGGCGGCCAAACTGGTGACGCTCCCTGACATAGCCCACCGTCAAATCCGTAATCTTTTCCAGTGCCCCGGCAATCTGGCAGGCACGGACCAAAGCACAGAACTGCTTCAGACCATCCACCGTCATGCCATCAACAGGTGCGGACAACTGGCCCGGAATTGCCGAATCGAAAATAATCCGGGATCTCGCCTCACCGGCGAGGCTTTCATGATGCTCCATGTCGATCGCAGAAGGGGCAAAGGTGGCGATCCTGACCACTTCCTTTTCCAGTACCGGCACTACAACCACCGTGGCTCCCGGGGCACCGGAGGCTGCCTCCACCACCCCGCTGACTTCCCCCTGTAACAAAGACGGCACCTCATGCCCATCGAAAGCCATTGCTGCCCAGCAGCCGGCGCTGACCGAAAGCCCGCTTTTTGCCAGCAACAGGTTGGCTACCAGGGTATCAGCCAGTGGCACCGGCAAGGCAAAGCTGGCGGCCTGGCGGATCAGGTTGAAGCCAAGAGCCAACGAACCACCAACACCACCGGCGGCCTCTGGTACCCAGGCCAGGGTCAGACCTGACTCAAAAATGGCCTGCCACAGCCGATCGGGTGTTTCGCAATTTTCCGCGCGATTAACAGTCTCTGCGTCGCACTGATCCGCAAACAGGCGATGGGCGGTATCAAGAATAAGCTGATCTGTCTGTTCCATATCGCCTCCGGTGATGACTCCCTTTGGGCCACGCAATCAGTTCAGTCCCACACCTCGGGCGATGATGCCCCGGAGTACCTCGTTGGTGCCCCCCCGCAGGGTAAAGGAGGGCTGGCGCAGCAGGCTATCCGACATCAGGGACTGGAACTCGTCACCATAGCCCTGTTTCATCTGTATCGGCCAAAACTCCCGAAGGCGCTCGATAATGTCCTGCTCCAGCCGGGTGCCCAGGTCCTTGACCAGTGCCGCCTCTATTTCCGGGGAATGTCCCTGGTCGAGTAGTGCCGCGACACCGAGGGACATAGCGCGCAATGCACGGATGCGGGCGAGAATGCTGCCGAAAACTGCAGCCTGGTGTCCGTTCATTCCGGCAGCGCTATGCTGCATCGCCTTTTCCAGTACAATAAAGGTGCTCAGAAAACGCTCCGGTCCCGAACGCTCCAGCGCAAGTTCGCTCGTGACCTGCTTCCAGCCTTCGCCAACCGCGCCCAGTACGGCATCGTCCGGGACGAAGGCACTTTCGAAGTGAGTCTCGTTGAAATGCTCGACCCCGCTCATGTCACGAATTCCCCGCACCGTCACCCCCGGCGAATCCAGCGGGACGAGAAACTGCGTCAGGCCTGCATGGCGCTTGTCCGGGTCGCGCTCACCGGTGCGAGCCAGTACCGTCATGTATTGACAGTGCCGGGCCCCCGATGACCACAATTTGGTGCCCGTGATTTCCCATCCACCCTCTACTCTGGCGGCACGGGTACGCACGGACGCAAGGTCGGAGCCGGATTCCGGTTCACTGAGGCCAAGCGCTACAAAACATTTTCCGGCAGCAATCTGCGGTAAAATGTTTCGTTTCATGTCTTCTGTACCTTTCGCCAGAATAAGCGGCCCGCTCTGGCGATCTGCAATCCAGTGAGCGTGTACGGGAGCGCCTGCCACTAACAGCTCTTCGGTGATCGCATAGCGATGGAGAGCGCTCAGGTCACGCCCGCCATACTGCCGGGGCCACGTAACTCCGATCCAGCCCTTCTGGCCCAGCTTCCGACTGAAGTCCGGGTCTACACCGGCACACCAGCAGTCTGTGACCGGAACAAAGCCACCGCTGCGAACTTCCTCCTTCAGAAAAGCGCGCACTTCCTTACGAAGCTCATCGACACTTTCATCGATTTCAGGAGCAGGAAAACTGAACCGGACACTTTCCACAATGAGCCCCCTTTTAAATGGTTAGCCTGATTATCATTTGTTTGAACTGGCCACGATTTTCTCATCGAAAAGCCGGGCTATCTCGCCTGAAGACAGGCCGAGAGTGTCTGCCAGGATTTCCTCGGTGTGTTCACCAAGTTCTGGCGCGGGCCGTACCGAATCCCGGTCCACGGAGGTAAAGCGCAATGGATGGCCAGGCATCAGGTATTCCCCGATTCCGGGCTGCCCGACCATCTGGAACAATGGGTTATCCACGGAGCAGTCGATATCCTTCTCAACAACTTCCCGGACAGTCTGATACTTACCCCAGCAGGCACCGGCATTGTCCAGTTCCGTGGCCACCTGCTCGAACCGGCGAGCGGCAAACCAGGGGCGGAATATGTCAGTGATACCATCCCGGCCTTTGTAACGGTCGCCCTCTTTTCGGAAGTCGAGGCTCAGGCGCTGCTCCAAGGCCGCAATCTCTGGCCCGGTACCTGTCACGTCTACCAGCGCCCGCCACTGGTTCGGACTCACACCGACAACCATCACGCGCTCACCATCCTGGCACTCAAAGTCATGACCGTAGGTGCCGAAGATGTTATTGCCGATCGCTTCCCTCTCCTCGTCATTGATCATCACCTCGGCGATATAACCGAGGTTACCGAGAGTGGCCAGTGCAACATCCGCCAGCGCTATCCGCACCAGTTGCCCTTGCCCGGTCCGGCTACGATGACGCTCAGCCGCCAGCAGCCCCAGGGCGATCTGTTGCCCCGTAATCACATCCCAGGCGGGCAACGGATTGTTCAGCGGAGGAATCTTCCCACTCTTACCGTTGCCGGTCAGTGACGGGAAACCCACCTTACAGTTAACCGTATAATCAAGTGCCCCGCGACCGTGACGGTCCCCCACAAGATTCAGATAAATCAGGTCTTCCCGGTACTCCTTCAAGCGTTCGTAAGCCATCCACCCCCTGGCCGGGAAATTGGTCAGGAACAGTCCGGCCTCGTCCCCCGGCTGGGTAATCAGCCGTGTCAGCAGTTCCTGGCCTTCAGGCCGCCGGAAGTCCACAGCAATGGAGCGTTTGCCCTTGTTAAGGCTGTGCCAGTACAGGCTCTTGTTATCCGCGGTCACCGGCCAGCGCCGGTAATCGATGCCGCCACCGATGGGGTCAAAACGAATAACGTCCGCACCCAGTTGTGCCAGCGTCATCCCACCGGAGGGCGCGGCCACAAAAGCACTTCCCTCAACGACTCGAAGGCCTGAAAGAATATTCTGCATGAAGCTTGAATCCTGGCTGTAGAAAAATTGCAGTCACCGGGCCACTTTCCTGGCGACCGGACAAATCATCAGCTGACCTCAGCGTAACCGTTATTGACCACCACCAGGTCGCGCCCGGTCACCCGGCAACGGAATGCCACTTCATTACCATTACGCCAGATTTCCGTGCGAATGGTCTCACCCGGATATACAGGCGCGGAGAACCGCAAACGAATCCGCTGTAAGCGGGCCGGATCGTAATCACATTGTGTTTTCAGAATGGCGTGCGTGGCCACACCGAAAGTGCACAGCCCGTGCAGAATCGGAGCTTTGAACCCGGCGGCTCGCGCCACTGCCGGGGAGGCGTGCAGCGGGTTATAGTCGCCGGAAAGTCGGTAGATCAGTGCCGACATGGGCAAGGTCGGGAGGTCGCAGACCAGATCCGGCTCACGCTCCGGAATGGGGTCCGGCTTCGGAGACGCAACTGAAGGGCCACCAAAGCCCCCGTCGCCCCGGGCCATGGTGGTGGTGATCAGGGTACAGAGGTCTTCACCCGTTGCAGTGTCCCTGACGGTACGCTCAGACAGAATCAGCGCCCCTTTGCCCTCACCCTTGTCAATGATTTCGTTGATTTTAGTGGTAGCTTCAACCGTGCCGGATACGGGCAGCGGTTTGTGCATGATCATTTCCTGGCCGGCATGCAGAATCTTCACCCAGTCGATCCCGGTATCCGGCTCCTTCGCCCAGAAACCGGGATAGGCCAGTACGTTGGCCATGCTGGGCATCGCCTTCAGGCCATCTTCGTAGACGAATTTCAGGCAGTCTTCATCGAGGGGATCGATACCCATGCCCACACCAAGCGCGTAAAGGATGGTGTCCTTTTCGGTGTAGGTGTGTTCGAGACGCTCGAACTTGCGATTCATCAGCTTATCGTAATCGATGGCCACCGGGGCGCTCCTTTATTGTGACTGTCCGGGCGGTACAGGTGTCCGGCCCTGCAGGGCCGGATCAATTCTGCAGTGTCAGAGCGGGATCAGAACGGGTCCCAGCTGAATACGTCTGCAGAGCGGCTCAGCGGATAGAAGTCCGCTTCGAAGGCCGGCAGTACGCGGCTCAGTACCGTCTCCGGAGTCCAGCCCTCGGATGTGTGGGCAGAACGGAACGGACGCGGCTGGCTGAACAGGAAGATTTCGTTGTTACGCACGCCGAAGATCTGCCCGCTAACGTTCTTTGCCTGGTCGCTGCACAGGGACACCGCCAGGGTGGCTATTTTGTCCGGGGTCATCTTCTGGATCTTTGCAACCCGGGCTTTCTGTTCCTCACTGTCAGTAGGAATGCTGCCGATCAGCCGGCTCCAGGCGAATGGTGCGATGCAGTTGGAGGTTACTCCGAAGCGCTGCATATCCAGGGCCATGGACTTGGACAGACCAACGATACCCATCTTTGCCGCCGCGTAGTTGGCCTGGCCGAAGTTACCAATCAGGCCGGAAGTGGAGGTCATGTTGACAAAGGTGCCGCTGCCCTGCTCCCGGAAGATGGGAGCTGCAGCACGGCTGACATTGAAAGTACCTTTCAGGTGCACTGCCAGTACTGCGTCAAAATCTTCCTCGGTCATTTTGTGGAAGATCACATCACGCAGATTACCCGCGTTGTTGATGACACCATCGATGCGGCCGAAATGATCAATGGCAGACTGCACGATCTTCTGACCGCCTTCCCAGGAAGTCACGCTGTCAAAGCTGGCGACCGCATCGCCCCCAGCCGCCTTGATCTCATCGACCACTTCCTGTGCGGGGGTGGCATCAGTACCAGAGCCGTCTGCGCTGCCACCAATGTCGTTAACCACAACCCTGGCGCCACTTTCTGCCAGCATCAGTGCGGTGGCACGGCCGATACCACGACCGGCACCGGTAACTATGATGACCTTGCCTTCCAGCAGTTTTTTATCGCTCATGACACCCTCCTACAGGTCTCTTGTTGTCCGCTCTCTGTCTGGCTTATGGCAGTTCAGAACTGCCGTTCATTCGATTCTGGCGTGACCACCGTTCAGGCATTGGCCACCAGGTTTCTTGCAATCACTTTGAGTGCCAGGGTTTCCTCGGCACCTTCGAAAATCGACAGCACACGGGCATCGACGAAATAACGACTCACTGCAGTTTCTTCGGCATACCCCATACCGCCATGAATCTGCATGGCTTCGCGGGTTACCCACTCCGCTGCGCGACAACTGAACAGCTTGACCAGGCTCGCTTCCATCTGGCCGGCACCCTCGTCCATCATCCGTGCAACGGCATAGCTGAACTGTCGGGATGCGGTCAGCGTGGCCATGATGCGGCCAAGCTTCACCTGGGTAAGCTGGTAGTCACCGACCGGGTTGCCAAAGACTTTGCGCTCACGGGAGTAGCTCAACGCCTTCTCGAAGGCCGCCTGCATGACACCCGTGGCCCGGGCCGCAGTCTGGATACGACCACCCGCAAAACCTGCCATGGTGAAATAGAAACCCTTGCCACGGCCGTTCTCCTCTCCAATCAGGCAATCGGCGGGCACAAAGTAGTCCTCGAAAAACACGTCATAGGAATGCATGCCACGGTAGCCCAGGGTGGCAATTGCCTTGCCCTGAATCACCCCGCCCTCGGGTTGCTGATGACGGAACTCATGACCCGTGGCAGCCGGTTTCTCGACCAGAAACAGACTCAGCCCTTTATGTCCCAGTGCAGGGTCCTTTTCGGTACGGGCCATTGCCAACAGCAGGCTGGCCTTGCCAGCGAACGTGCACCACGTCTTGCTGCCGTTAAGCACCCAGCCGCCTTCGACTGGAGTCGCTTTCAACCCCAGTGATGCCACGTCCGACCCGAAGTTCGGTTCGGTAATTGCAATGGCGCACAACTTCTCGCCGGAGGCGATCTGCGGCAGCCAGGTTTCCTGCTGGGCAACAGTGCCCCCCTGCAACAACGCCTTGGCCGCGATTTCCGGACGGGTAATCAATGAACCTGCGGCGCCCAATGACGCCTTGGAGAGTTCTTCGGTCACCACGATCATGCCCAGGCTGTCGTCTCGATCATCCGGTTGAAGGCCACCAAAGCGCTCCGGAATACTGATTCCGAAACATCCCAGCTCCGCCGCCTGCTTTAGGATTTCATCCGGGATATCCAGATCGTGGCGGTGTATCTTCTCCGCAAGCGGGTCGACAACATCGGCACCGAAGCGAGCAAACATGTCGCGAACCATTTCCTTGTCGTCACTGAGCAGGGTAGGCAGGCGACTGCTACCACGGTCGGCTACAGCCGAGCCGATGCCAGCCAGAAACTCCGCGCTGCCGTACTGGGCACGCAGGACGCTGATGGCACTGTCGTCAAACAGGGCAGACAGTTCCACAACATCCAGACCCAGATCTGTGGCACGGGCCAGCAAACGCTGGAGTGCCGAGGTGACGGCTTCTGAGCTAAAGCCAAGTGCAGCGTCCGTGGCAAGGCTATCGTCATCGCCGACTTTTCGGGCGTAAACGCAGACCTCCCTTGCCGCGGCCAGTTCAGCTGTGCAGAAGGCCAATTCGTAACAACTCAATTGATGCTTATCCAGCAAGTCGCCATCAAGCTTGCCATCGACGATACTGAAGGTTTTGAGATTCTTCAGTCCACGACGGACAAACTGATCAACTGTGTTGATACTGCTGTCTGCAAGTCCCAGGGCTACGGCCTGTTCACCGACACTCATGCGAAACCTTCCTGACTCAATGTATTAGGGCAAACTACCCGGGACAGCCAACTCTGGACTGTCCCGGCTGAACCACCTTACTCGTAGCGACCGATGATCGAGATACTGCAAATATTCTGGTGCGGGAAACCGCCCAGGTTGTGGTTCAGTGCCAACCTCGGATCCTTCAGCTGACGGTCCCCGGCGCGGCCATGGAACTGCAGATAGTTCTCGTAGATCATCCGGAGACCTGAAGCGCCAATTGGGTGGCCAAAGCACTTCAGGCCGCCATCGATCTGGCAGGGAATGCGGCCATCGGCGTCGAAATCACCATTAAGCACATCCCACACCGCTTGACCTTCGTCCGAAAGCTGCAGGTCTTCCATGGTGACCAGCTCGGTGATCGAGAAGCAGTCATGCACTTCGGTCATACTGACTTCGTCCCGGGGCTTGGTGATACCCGCCTCGTCGTAGGCCCGCTGAGCCGCGATGCGGGTGGTCTTCAGGTACGATCCATCCCACTTGCTGAAGCCGGCTTCTTCACCGTTGGAGGCCGCAAGCTGCAGCGCTTTGACAGATACCAGGTCTGCCTTTCCAAGGGCACGGGCAATTTCTGGAGTGCAGACAATCGCACAAGCTGCGCCGTCACTCACACCACAACAGTCAAACAGCCCGATCGGCTCAGCAATGTAAGGAGCATTCATGGCCTGCTCTTCGGTGATCTCGCGCTGCAGGTGGGCCTTGGGGTTCTTGGCCCCATTCGCATGACTCTTCACGGAGACATGGGCCATGGCGCGTTTCAGGTCTCCCTGGTCGACACCGTGCTTGGCACGGTAACCACTGGCGAGCTGCGCGAAAGCGCCTGGCGCAGAAAGGTTGGGCCAGTACATGTCATTCTCCACGCCCCGGGTACGCTGCGGCAGACCGCCGTACCCCACGTCCTTGAGCTTCTCCACACCCAGTGCCAGGGCAATATCACAAGCACCAGAGGCAACGGCGTAAACCGCGCCCCGGAAGGCTTCGGTACCGGTGGCACACATATTCTCAACCTTGGTCACTGGAATATTGGGCAGTCGCAGCGCGATGGACAGCGGCATGGCGCTGGCGCCTACGTTGAAGGCATCGATACCAGCACCGAACCAGGCCATCTCGATCTGGTTCTTGTCGATACCCGCATCCGCCAGACTCTCCTCAAACGCTTCGGACATCAGGTCCGCAGGACTGGCATCCCAGCGCTCACCAAACTTGCTGCAGCCCATTCCAAGGATCACTGCTTTATCTTTGATTCCACTAGCCATTGTTAGTCACCTGTAGTCACTGCGTGAGCTATTGCTGAGCCGGAGTGGCCTTCCAGAAGTACTTCCGGAAGCCACGCTGGTTATCGAACTGCCGGATACGGAAGTGCACGGAAACCTCAACACCGGTATCCATGGTGCCCGACTCAACTTCCGTGAAGTCCATCATCAGGCGACCACCACCCTCAAACTCCACCAGGCCAAAGTACGCCGGCGGATTCCAGTCAAAGGTCAGGCGGTCGGCAGTCCAGGTCATCACGCGACCCTTGACGGCAGACATCGGGTGATCGTCCTGGCTATCTAGGGCACCACACTCAGGGTTAACGCAATATTTTTCCTTGGGAATCTGCACGGTGCCGCAGCTGCGGCACTTGCCACCGATGAATCCGGTGAGCAGGTCCTTGCGACGGTACATGGCCGCCAGATAACTCTGCTTGTCCAGCTCGCCACGCTTGCCGACCTCACGGTCCACGAGATTGTTGAAGTTCAGGAACTTGTTATAATTGGCATCCTCGCGGCGACGAGCCAGAGCACCAGTGAAGCCCGTTTCCGGACGCTTGCCGGCGAGCGCATCAGTTGCACGCAGCAGCACGGCGTCAGCACCCTGCCCGAAACCAGTCAACAGGATCAGGTCACCCGTTTTGGCTTTCTCCAGTGCTTCCGTGAGCAACAGGATCGGATGAGCAACGCCGGTGACGCCCAGATCCTCAATGTGGTTGTCGATCACCGCGTCAGCGGAAATGCCAATCTTTCTGGCGACGGCGCCAGGAGTACGGGCCTGATCGCAGGCCAGAACAAAGTGGGCAATGTCGGATGGCTTCACACCAGCCTTATCCAGGAGCCGTGATACCACCAGCGGAACACTCTTCATGTAACCTTCCTCGCGAATCCAACGCTCTTCCCACTCGTAGTCAATGGTGGAATCTTCACCACGGTAATGGTCTACAAAGTCAGTAACGTAAGTTTCACTACCCAAGTGGTCCGCAATCACACCCTCATTTCCCACCGAAACAGCCGCACCTCCATCGCCCCAAAGCATTTCCGCCCGAGAGCCACACTTGCTGCGACGGTGCTCGGAGGCCACCAGCAGGGCATTTCCCGGGGTCAATCCGGACTCAAGCATGGCGATCAGAGCCGATGTGCCGGCGCGCTGGGAAGCCGCGACATCCATCGTGCGAAGATCGTCGCCCAAATTAAGTGCCTGGCTTACGACCACCGAGTTCTGACGATCCAGAAATGGCAGAGTGGTTGACGCCAGATACAGAGTATTCACGGAACCAGCATCGAGAACGGACAAACAGTCCTGGCCAGCTTCCACAGCCATGGTGAGAGTGTCTTCATCCCAGTTGCAGACACTACGCTCGCCCTTGGCCAGGCCACGCAGGCTGGCATCAAACCAGTCGTTGGCATCAGCAATAGCAGACTTCTGCAGGCGAGTCCGGGGAATGTAGGCACCGTAAGCGGTAATACCAGACATGTGAATTCCTTCCTTATCTTGTTGTGCGACCCCGGCCGCCGAAGGCAGCCGGATTGCCAGATGAATAGTCGAATTACAGGGAGCGGGCGATAACCAGCTTCATGACTTCAGAGGCGCCACCGTAGATACGGCGAACCCGAGCATCGACGAACATGCGTGAGATCGGATACTCACACATGTAACCGTAACCACCAAACAGCTGCAGACACTTGTCGACCACCACACCTTCGTTCTCGGTAGTCCACAGCTTGGCCATGGCGCCCTCTTCCGGGGTCAGCGTGCCGTCAGAACACTTCTTGATGCACTGATCGAGGAAGGCCCAACCCACGTCCAGGTTTGTCTTGATTTCTGCGAGGGTGAACTGCGTATTCTGGAAATCGGCCAAGGCCTGGCCGAACATCTTGCGTTCTTTAACATACTCATTGGTCAGATCAAAGGCGCGCTGCGCTTCCGCCTGAGCACGACAGGCAATAGTGATCCGCTCGCGGGGCAGCTCGCGCATCATCATGGCAAACCCCTCACCTTCCTGGCCAACCAGGTTGGTAACCGGGACACGCACATCCTGGAAGAACATTTCCGAGGTGTCTGCCGCCTTCTGGCCGATCTTGTCCAGGTTACGACCACGCTCAAAACCAGGGCGGTCCGTCTCGACAATAATCATGCTAATTCCTCGAGCGCCCTTGCCAGGATCAGTAACACATGCAAGAAGCACAAAATCAGAATTCTGACCGTTAGTAATGTAGGTCTTCTGGCCATTGATAACGTACTCGTCGCCATCACGAACGGCGGAGGTGCGGATGGCCTTAAGATCACTGCCAGCACCCGGCTCGGTCATTCCAATAGAGGCAATCGTTTCACCAGTAACCATGTTCGGAAGCCACTGCCGCTTCTGATCTTCAGTACCAGCGTTCATGAGGTAGTAAGCAACGATATCGGCACTTACAGAGAACCCCACGCTGGCGCCACCGATGGCATAACCAGTCTCCTCAGAGAGCACCATGTTGTAGAGGAAATCCGCACCCGGTCCGCCATACTCCTCAGGCACACCACAACACAAAAAACCGTTCTCACCCGCTTTGCGCCAAAACGACTTTGGGACAATGCCATCTTTCTCCCACCGCTCGATATTAGGTTCGAGTTCCGTTCGAAAAAAGCGGCGGGCATTTTCACGGAACAGCTCGTGCTCACTGCTAAAGATAGAACGGTTTTGCATAGTTTTCACCCTCCTTATGATTTTTGCCAGAGGTGATCCCGAAGCTTTATCGCCTCTTTCAAGGTTCGGCAAAGCCGCACTTTGCGGAAAACCAGATGCAATCAACTGTATCAGTGAGGAAAAACCACAACAATTATATACTTTTTATATGAATTATCGTTTTTGGGCATACCAAAAGAATGTATTACCAACCAGGCAGCCTCTGATTAACTCCGGATCACCTCTGGCTTGCAGAGCGGTTTACAATCAAGGCCCGACCTTGCAGGAAGGCTGGTTGCCTTTCAAAAGTCGCAACGCAGAGTGTTGATCGCTCTGCAAGCCCCGAAGGGCGATCCCTGAGAGCTGCACCTGCTGCGTTGCAGCTCTTGCCAAGGGCTACGGCCATTGGCTGCGAACCGTGCCTTGCACCTGCAGCTCTCAGGGCTCGCAGAAGCGATTCGGAGTTAATTAGAGTCTCTTTAGGTTTCGCTTGCACAGATGGTATAGAGTAGAGCAAACCAATAATTAATTGTTATAGAAGAGGCCTCCCTCCATGCCCTTCAACCTGAACATAGATTTGCGTCAGCTAAACACCTTTCTGACGGTAGCCGACACCGGCAGCTTCAGCCGCGCATCGGAAAAGCTGTTCGTAGCGCAGCCAGCACTCAGTCGTCAGATTCGCATGCTTGAGGAAGCTCTGAACGTGGAGGTCTTTGTACGCCACGGTAGAGGAGTCGTACTCACCGCCGCGGGAGAACTGCTGTATGAAAGGGCCCGAATCCTGTTGCAAAGCCTTGAGCGAACCCAGGCAGATGTCACGGCAGTTGCCGGTGAAGTGACGGGCCAGGTAATACTCGGCTTGCTCCCAACAGTCACCCATCGTTTTTCTGGCACAATTATTGAGCAGTACCGAAAACGATTTCCTCAGGTGCACCTGGCTGTCAAATCTGCCATGAGTGGCACCTTGCAGCAGATGGTAATGCAGCACCGACTGAACCTAGCAATCAGCTACAACCACAGCAACCATAAGAATCTCCGTTACCGGCCTCTGATTGAAGAACAGCTCTATCTGATCTCGCCAACCGATACACGTATCTCAAAACGCTCGGAGATTACGCTGGATGAAGTGGTTGAATTACCACTGGTAATACCTGAAGAAAAGCATGGGCTCCGAATCTCTATGGAAAAGGAAGCTGCCGAACGCAACAAAACACTTAATCTGGCCATGGAGGTAAGTGCCTGGCCCATGCTGACCGACATGGTTCGTCGGGGTCTGGGCTATACCATTCTCTCCTCAGCTGCGGTTCATGACATGGTTCAGAGAAACGAGGTGGTCGCCATTCCTATTACGTCACCGGAAATAAAGCGAACGCTCTCTATCGTAACCCCAACGGACCTTCCCGCCTCCGTTGCCACCATGAAACTGGCAGAAATCATCATGCAGCAAGTGGCAGAACAGGTCGAAGCCGGTAAATGGAAAGGCAAGTTGTTGTTTAACCCGAAAAAAATCAGCCAGGCGGCTCGCAAAGACGGCGAGATCACAGGAATAAACGAGTAACTTTCGAGCGATCTTCCAAATCGATTTCAGAAGGAAAACATGCCAAAACGGGATATTTATTTTTATTAGTGCACCAGGCATGGCGCGTAGCGCCTTGACGGGCGTTGTTCCGGTTCAGATGGTGCTGGCCGGAGTGCAGTCTTCTTTGGGGCCCGCAAGGGTGTCCATCGCGAGGTGGAATCTGAAGGAAGCTGCAGGCAAAGCACTGGCCCGACGAACAGGAACCGCATGAGGCGGTAACACCGGGCAAGGGGCCATTATTGTAAAACCCAGTATTTGAACGGAAGGTGTGGACGTAGATGCAGCTGGTATAAGTGTGAAGGTCACGCACCTTACGCTGGGAAGTCTGGTTCTCTGCCACTGTGCTACCGGCCCCGAGAGGGTTGGGAATGGAGGGTCAGAACCTGATGCGGGCGTGCATTGACCGGGCCCACAAGGTGTGCTGATGGACCTGCCGGCCTGTCGCATCACCGATCGCCAGGACAGATGGTATCTACCTGCAAGCCGAATGATCGCAGGTGGGCTGGTCAGCCCGAAACGGGAAGGCACGCCGCAAGGTGGACCCATGTCACCCTTGCTCTCCGACGTGCTCTTGACCGAACTGGATCGGAACACTAGAGCGCCGGGGATGCCGGTTCTGCCGCTACGCGGACCATGGTGTGCCACGAAGGAGCCTAGCCGAGCACAAGCTTGCTGCGTATCCATGCTGCATACGAGATGAGGGAGGGGCCTCGGAACCACTGTACAGGCGGAGGCTCCAAACCGCCCACTACTGCTGCCTTTAAGAGAGGTGGTGGGAAGCGAGCTGGGGATAAGGCAGCCCCCCCGGGGCGACTCGACGCAACCTCTATGTCCGAAGCGAACGAGCCGGCCATCGGGTTATGACCAGCATTACCCCCTTCCTGGAAGCTCATCTGCGCCTGACGGTGAACACGGCGAAAAGCGCCGTGGATCTTCCTTGGCGACGGGCCTTCATGGCCAAGCTGAGTCCTCTGCTCAAGCGATCTCACGAGCAATCGCTAACGACGACCATCCGGAAGCTGAACCCGGTACTCAGGAGCTGGGTGAAGTACTATCGTATGACGGCGTCGAAGCGACCGTTTGAAGCACGGAATGGCTGGCTACGGCGGCGACTCCGGTTGATCCTTTGGCTACACTGGAAACGAGCCCGCACACGGCGGCCCCGCGACCTGATGCGGTTAAACCTGACCGAGCCGAGGGCCTGGATGAGTGCCACGAATGGTCGTGGACCCTGGTGGAACAGTGGCGCACCCCACATGAACTTAGCACTGCCAAAGAAGGTGTTCAACGGCCTGTCTTTGGTAAGCTTGCTAATGTAGTTGGCCGCATAACCGGAGTCGTTGGGTAAAGCTGACATACTGCTCGCGGAGACCGGGTATTTCAGTGCCACAAATGTCGCCGCTAGCGAAAAGGCCTGCATGGATCCATTCATTGCCATCAAACGGGAAAAATGCCAACAGCCGCCGTTGGAGCGATTCGCCGAACTGATGCCTATAGCCAAGGAAAGCACGTCAGTCGAGCGCATTATGATGGGGTAGGTCAATCCAGCATGTCTAGTCTGATGGCCAGCCTAGCAAGTGCATATGAAGATGAAACACCACTTGGCCACCGTCCCTGCCGCAGTTGATCGTGGTGCGAAAATTTCCCGACACCCCTTCCCTCTCAGCGACCTTACGCGCCGCCAGAGATAGGTCCCCCATCAACCGGACATCTTCTGGCTCCAGATCGTTCATAGTCGGAATATGTTGCTTTGGAATGATCAAAACATGGGTGGGCGCTTGCGGATTACTGTCGTGAAAAGCTAAAACGCTGTCCGTTTCGAGTACGATATCAGGCTTAATCTCGCCGTCGATCATCTTACAGAAGATACAGTCGCTCATAAGTTTCTTTCCTCCTAAAAGCTGCCTATAAGTACACCACAGAGGGGGAATCGGTTGACTCCGGCTCCAGAGACAAGGATAGCATAAACGTGGAAACTACGTTCCCTATCGCACAATCGCCATCGTAAACAGGATTATAGCGAACAGAAAAACATCTGCCTGGGAATGGACTATGGCGCTAATGGTTGTGATCCTGTATTCAATGACCCATGGTCAGCCCAACGTCCAGCCAATCACGTGAGATCTTGAACGCTGCAAACGATAGAGCTTCAGCCCGTGAGCCCGCCAAATCCGGCGGACCGTGTCCGGACTTGTGTTTGTCATTGCTCTGCCATCGAACGGGTGCTCCAATGCATCACATTGACCGGACAGGATTGTGCCGTCAAACGCACAATCTCCTCGGTAGCAACTCGTACTTTGCGATCGCCACGAGGACGGTCCTGGCGCAGCGGGTAGCTGCGGTTATAGTCCTCGTTCCATTCCGCTAACTTCGCCATTACAGTGGTTGCATCACGAAGATCGATCAGGTAAGGATGGTCCCATTTGAATCTCTCATGAAAGTCTCAGCCATGCCGTTGTCCGTCAGCCATTCCAGCGGTTGCGGAACACGCTTAGACTGGCCGAAGCAATATTCCAGACTTTTCAAAAGTAAGTCCCGAACCTTCTCGACGGTGATGCAAATGGTCATCGCCACGTATCGCCTCAGTTCCCGATTACAGCAGTCCAGGCTGAACGCGGCAAGAAGGGTTACGTTCTCGGCCACGCTCTGACGAAACAAGGTCAGGTGCATAAAAGCAACTACCAGTGAAACGCTGGTATAAAGTTCGCGACGTAGCACCTGCAAAGTCCGGTTACTTGGGATATCCTTGATGGTACCGCTAAAAAAGCTGGTGGTTATGTGCGTGCCATCACCGCCATGTTGTCATAGCCCAGTTTGGGCGCGACATTGCAGCCAATAATCATAAACGCCCCCTGACCTATGGCATCCAAAACAAGAAATAACTGGTGCAGATGCCGCACGAAGAGAGCAATCACGATGGTGACCGGGCCACGGTAATGGTCAGATAGATATTGCGAGGGCGCTGGGTCCAGGTGACCGGGAAGTTACCCAGAAGAAGGTGCCGGACAGTTCCGCCACCAAGGGCCTGGCTGCAATGGCCGGGGAGATTGTGCTGTGCTGATTCGGTTCGGCAGCCTGCAGGAAACAGACGGCTCCGCTGATTCTGGAAGGCATTGGCCACGTGCCATGGGTCGAGTGTCCGACGCTACTTGCCGAGTTATTGCTCAAACATCCGGGCTGACTAAAAGGGGCCAATGCCTATATTGGCCCCTGCACAAAAGATCAGAAGAACGCCTGAAGCCCGGTCTGGGCTCGACCAAGAATCAGGGCGTGCACGTCGTGGGTGCCTTCATAGGTGTTCACCACTTCCAGATTCACCAGGTGTCGCGCCACCCCGAATTCATCACTTATGCCGTTACCCCCGAGCATATCCCTGGCCAGGCGGGCAACATCCAGAGCCTTGCCACAGGAATTGCGCTTCATGATGGAAGTGATCTCGACAGCCGCCGTGCCCTCATCCTTCATCCGACCAAGACGCAGGCAGCCTTGCAGGGCCAGGGTGATGTCGGTCTGCATATCTGCCAGCTTTTTCTGGATCAGTTGATTGGCGGCCAGAGGTCGATTGAACTGTTTTCGATCAAGCACGTATTTACGTGCGGTGTGCCAGCAGTCTTCGGCAGCGCCGAGGGCACCCCAGGAAATACCGTAACGGGCGGAGTTCAGGCAGGTGAACGGCCCCTTCAGCCCCCGCACGTCCGGGAAGGCGTTTTCTTCCGGCACAAAGACGCCGTCCATCACGATTTCACCGGTGATCGAGGCCCGCAACCCTACCTTGCCGTGAATCGCCGGGGCAGTCAGGCCCTCCCAGCCCTTCTCCAGCACAAAGCCGCGAATCGCGCCGTCGTCGTCCTTGGCCCAGACCACGAACACATCAGCGATCGGGCTGTTAGTGATCCACATCTTGGTGCCGGTCAGGCGGTAACCGCCGTCCACCTTGCGGGCGCGGGTCGCCATGTTGCCGGGATCGGAGCCATGGTCTGGTTCGGTCAACCCGAAACACCCAATCCATTCTCCGGAAGCGAGTTTGGGCAGATACTTCTGGCGGGTTTCCTCATTACCGAATTCGTAGATGGGCACCATCACCAGGGATGACTGCACACTCATCATGGACCGGTAACCGGAGTCCACCCGCTCCACCTCCCGAGCGATCAGGCCATAACACACGTAGTTCAGGCCGCTACCGCCGTATTGCTCGGGAATGGTAGATCCCAGCAGGCCGGTCTCGCCCATTTCCCGGAATATCTCCGGATCGGTCTGTTCGTTGCGGAAGGCTTCCAGCACCCGGGGCCGGAGCTTACTTTCGGCAAACTGGCGAGCACTTTCGCGCACCATACGCTCGTCTTCGGTCAGTTGCTGGTCCAGCAGCAGCGGGTCTTCCCAGTTGAAACTTGCTTGGTTGGCCATGTCGGTTGTCTCCGATTGTTGATCTTGTCTTGATGGCGGGTGGTCAAGCCACCTGCTGTGACGCCTGCCGGGGTATCTCCAGCAGGGCCGAATACTGTCCGAGGTGGAAGTCGTCATCCCCGAACTGATGAGTCAGCATCACCATGCGCTTGGCGTGGTGGGCCAATGAATATTCCCAGGTCATACCAATACCGCCGTGCAACTGGACAGACTGCTCGGCAATCAGCTGTGACGCCCGGGCCACGGTGAACTTGGCGGCCGCAAGCCGTCGGCTGCGACTTTCCGAATCCGGGTCGTCTGCCACACAGGCCGCAAGAATGGTCATGGAGCGCGCCAGCTCGAGCTCGCCACGCATTTCAGCCATCCGGTGCTGGAGCGCCTGGAACCGGCCGATTGCGGCACCGAACTGCTGGCGCGTTTTCAGATAGTCCAGAGTCAGCCGGAAGGCCTCCTCCATACTGCCCACCGCCTCGGCGCACTGCGCGGCAACCGCACGGCCACGCTGATAGGCCAGCGCAGGCGCGGCCTTACCCGCCGGCCCGAGCAGGCTGTCCGCCTCAACATAGACATCAGCCAATGCAAGATCACAGGCCCTTGGGCCGTCTATGCAGGGGTAGCCGGTGCGCGAAACACCCTCAGCCGCCGGGTCCAGCAGAAACAGGCTTACGCCTTCACCATCACTCATCCGGGCAGTGACCAGGATGGTGTGGGCAAGCTCGCCGCCGATCACTACCCGCTTGCGGCCGCTCAGACGCCAGCCCCGTTCACAGGGCACCGCCTGGCATTCAATCGCCTCCGGATGGTAGTGGCTACCTGCTTCCTCGTCGGCCACCGTCAACAGACGCTCGCCTGCCGCCACCGCTGGCAGAATCGACTGCCGCTGTTCGGCGGAACCCAGTTGCTCAACCAGGCCGGCAGCATAAATCTGGGAATGCAGGTACGGCTCAAGACACAATCCCCGGCCGAGCTCCTTCATCACCAGCATGGTTTCCACGCCTGTGCCGCCAAAGCCTTCGTACTCGGCAGCAATGGGCACCGAGGTAATGCCCAGTTCCGACAACTGGCGCCAGAACTCCGGACTGTAACCGCGGGGGCTCTGATAAAAAACCTCCCGCTGCTCAAAACTGTAGGTGTTGCGGACCAGACGCTCGACCGTATCCGCCAGTATCTGTTGCTCTTCGTTCAGTTCAAAATTCATGATCCCCTCCTACAGTTCCAGAACCAGCTTGGCGATGATGTTCTTCTGAATTTCGTTGGACCCGCCGTAGATAGACAGCTTGCGCAGATTAAAGTACTGGCTGGCCGGCGACGCGCTGTAATCCTGATACAACGGCTCGCCATGGAAGTCCGGTTCCAGCTCCGGTTCCAGGAACGGCAGCGCGTTCGGCCCGAGTGCCTTGCGCATCAGGTCTGTAATCGCCTGACGGATCTCCGAACCCTGGATCTTCAGCAACGAGCTCTCCGCCTCCGGCACCCCACCATCGCGGGTGGCGGCCAGAATGCGAAGGGTGCTCATCTCCACCGCCATCAGGCGCATTTCCAACTCGGCGATCCGGGCGCGAAAAAGGGGATCGTCAATCCGTGGTTGGCCGGCCACCGTCTCGGCACTGGCAATCTGCTTGAGGTGTGCCAGCGCCGCTTTTGACTGGCCAATACCGGCCTGGCCAGTGCGCTCGTGAGTGAGCAGATACTTGGCACAAGTCCAGCCCTTGTTCTCCTCGCCCACCAGGTTGTCCACCGGCACCCGAACGTTGTCGAAGAACACCTCATTGACCTCATGTTCACCATCGAGGGTGATGATCGGGCGCACGGTAATGCCTGGCGTATCCATGTCGATCAGCAGGAAGGAGATGCCCTCCTGCTTCTTGGCGGAAGGATCGGTGCGAACCAGGCAGAAAATTCGGTTGGCATGTTGGCCCAAGGTGGTCCAGGTCTTTTGACCGTTGACTAGGTAATGATCGCCATCCCTCTCGGCCCGGGCTTTCAGGCTGGCCAGGTCGGAGCCGGCGCCGGGCTCGGAATAGCCCTGGCACCACCAGTCCTCGCTGCGCAGAATCCGCGGCAGGTAAAAATCCTTCTGGGCCTGGGTGCCGAACTTGATGATTACCGGCGCCACCATGTTGACGCCGAACGCCACCAATCTGGGCGCTCCAGCGGCTGCGCACTCCTCGTCAAAAATGTGCTTCTGCACCACAGACCAGCCGGTACCGCCATACTCTTCCGGCCAGTTCACCGCATACCAACCCTTCTGGTTGAGAATCCTCTGCCAGCGCTGATGATCCTCTTTGGCAAGCCGACGGCCCAAACGGACCTTCTCTGCAATGTCGGTCGGAAGGTTCTGTTCCAGAAACGCCCGCACCTCACTGCGGAAAGCCAGCTCTTGGGGGGTGAAATGAATATCCATAGTCGCTCCTGAGCTTTTAAAGGTTACCGGTGCTTCCACTGGGGCTGACGTTTCTCGAGAAAAGCAGTCATACCCTCGTTGCGATCCTCGCTGGAAAAACTGGACCACAGCAGCCGGCGTTCGTATTCAACGCCCGCTCTCAAAGGGGGCTCGAACGCCTGGTTCACAACATCCTTGTTGATCATGGTGGCCATCTGAGAGTAACCGGCGATTTCCGCTGCCACCGCGAGGGCTGTTTCTATCAATTCCCCGGCTGGCACGCCCCGGCTGACCAGGCCGCTGCGTTCAGCTTCCTGCGCATCCATCATCCGACCGGTTAGGCACAGGTCCATGGTCTTGGCCTTGCCAATGGCCCTGGCCAGGCGCTGGGTTCCTCCAGCTCCGGGCAGGGTGCCAATCTTCACTTCCGGCTGGCCGAAACGGGCGTTATCGGCGGCTATCAAGAGGTCACACATCATCGCCAGTTCACAGCCACCGCCGAGTGCCAGCCCCGCCACCGCGGCAATCACCGGCTTTCGGCATCGGGTCACGGTTTCCCAATTGGCGGAGATGAAGCGCTCACGGTAGGCCCGGGAAAAGTCCAGGGCATCGACTTCCGCAATATCCGCGCCGGCGGCAAAGGCCTTCTCGTTGCCGGTAATGACAATGGCGCGGATGGCCTCATCCGCCTCCAGGACTTCCAGAGCAGAGGTCAGCTCGTTCATCAGCGCGTTGTTCAACGCGTTGTAGACCTTTGGTCGGTTGAGTCTGACCAGGGCCACAGCCTCGTGCTTTTCAAGCAATATGTTGCTGTACTCCATAACCATCTCCACTAACAGCATTTTTCTTATTACTTCCTAATGAAAGCTATGGAAGCTTATTTTTCCGATTTCTAGAGGCTACACCCGAATATTTTTTAAGGCAACATGTTGACATATTATTTTGAGAAGGCGTATGTTGTAACTGACAAGGCAACGACCTGCTTATGCGGGCTACCCCCAACAAAAACAAACCGGACACAACAGGTGAATCAGATGGATACAGGCATCACTCTCAATCCGGAACGCCGTACCGCCATGCTGGAAAGCGGCGCCTGGAACGACAAACTCATTACCGACTACCTGGATCAGGCAGTCGCCAGCACCCCGGACCGGGAAGCCATCGTCGGCTACCAGGTCACCAGCGACACCCGCACCGCCCTCACTTATCGGGAACTCAATGACAAAGTCACCCGCATGGCAGCGGGCCTGGTGGCCCTGGGCATCGGGAAAGGTGAGGTGGTGGCCTGCCAGCTACCGAACTGGTGGCAGACCACCGCCCTGCATCTGGCCTGCGTCCGAGTCGGTGCCATTCTCAACCCGCTGATGCCCATCTTCCGGGCGCGAGAACTGCGCTTCATGCTCAAGCATGGCGAGACCAAACTGCTGGTAATTCCAAAGGTCTTTCGTGGCTTTGATTACGAGGCCATGATTGACGGCATTCGCGGGGAGCTGCCGGATCTCGAAACCCTGCTGGTCATCGGCGGAGAGGGCGAGCGCAGCTTTGAACAACGTTTGCTGGAGACGCCATGGGAGGAACAATTCGATACCAAAGCCCTGTTTGCCGAATACCAACCCACCGCCGATGACCCCACCCAACTCCTTTACACTTCTGGCACCACTGGCGAGCCCAAGGGGGTGATGCACACCTCCAATACACTGTTATCCAACGTACGACCCTATTCTGATCGGCTGCATCTGACTTCCGATGACAAGGTTCTGATGGCCTCTCCGGTCGCGCACCAGACCGGCTTCATGTACGGCATCATGATGCCGGTTTACCTGGGGACCACCGCTATCCTTCAGGACATCTGGGACGCCGAGTACGTCTGCAAGGTGATTGCCGCCGAGAAACCGGCCTTCACCATGGCCGCCACGCCGTTCCTGGCAGATCTGGTGAAAACCGCACCCAAGCACGAGGGCGAACTGGACTCTCTGAGGATCTTCGTCTCCGCCGGCGCGCCGATCCCCAGTGCCGTGGTTGAACAAGCTGGCAAGGTGCTGAAGGCAAAGATTGTCTCAGCCTGGGGCATGACCGAAAACGGCGCAGTCACCACGACCTGTCCGGAAGATCCCCCTGAGCGAGCCAGCCAATCCGACGGTAAGCCCCTACCCTACACGGAAGTAAAAGTAACCGACTTTCAGGACAACGAACTGCCGACCGGAGAAGAAGGTAATCTGCTCTTTCGAGGCTGCAGCCTGTTTGTCGGCTATCTCAAGCGACCGGAACTCTATGGCGTGGACGATGAGGGCTGGTTCAGCACCGGCGACCTCGCACGCATCGACAAGGACGGCTACATCCGCATCACCGGTCGCACCAAGGACGTGGTGATTCGCGGTGGCGAGAACATCCCAGTAGTGGAAGTGGAGAACCTGCTCTACAAGTACCCGGGCATTGCTGATGCGGCACTGGTGGGTTGTCCGGACGAACGCCTGGGCGAGCGTCTGTGTGCCTACGTCACCCTCGACGGGAACGCCACCGATCTGACCCTGGACCAGGTCAAGGCCTATCTGACCGAGCAGCAACTGTCCAAAAACTACCTGCCTGAATACCTGGAAGTGATCGAGGCCATGCCTCGCACCGCATCCGGCAAGATCCAGAAATTCAAACTGCGCGAGCAGGCCAGAGATGTTCGCCTGGAGCCGGCCAAGCGCGGTTAATCCCATTGATCTAACAGCTACAGGAGCAAGTCATCATGAGAGGCCTTAACGGAAAAACAGTCATCGTGACCGGCGGCGGGGGCGGCATTGGCCGCGCCGTGTGTCAGCGCTTTGCTGAAGAAGGCAGCCTGGTGGCCGTATTGGACCGTGATGAAAGCGCAGCTCAGGTCACGGCAAGCCTGATTACCGAAGCCGGGGGCAAGGCCCGCGCCTACGCCGCCGACATCACCGACTACTCAGCGATTACTGACACCGTGGCGACCATCGAGAGCGATCTGGGCGTGCCCACGGTGCTGGTAAACAATGCCGGTTTCGACCGCTTCATGCCGTTCCTGAAAACCGAGCCCAAACTCTGGGACCAGCTGATCGCAGTGAACCTCACCGGCGCTCTCAACATGCACCACGTTGTGTTGCCCAAAATGATTGCCGCCGGTGGCGGCAAGGTCATCAACATTGCCTCCGACGCGGCACGGGTCGGCTCCTCCGGCGAGTCCGTCTACGCCGCCTGCAAGGCTGGCCTGGTGGGGTTCAGCAAGACCGTGGCCCGGGAACTGGCCACCAAGAACGTGTGCCTGAACGTGGTCTGCCCCGGCCCCACCGACACCGCACTGCTCAAGGGCGTGGCGGAAACCGCCCCAAATCCGGAGAAGCTACTGGAAGCCTTCCGCAACGCGGTGCCCATGAAGCGCCTGGCCCAACCCGAAGACTACCCCGGCGTCATCGCCCTGCTCGCCAGTGAGGATGCCAATTTCATCACCGGCCAAGTGATCAGTGTATCCGGCGGCCTGACCATGGCCGGCTAAGCCACGAGTTACACGATCAAGGAGAACACACCATGAATTACGAAGACATCCTGTACGACGAAAACAATGGCGTCGCCACCATCACCATTAACCGGCCGGACCGTTACAACGCTTTCCGCGGCCTGACCTGCATGGAGCTGCTGGACGCTTTCAACCGCGCCGGCTGGAACAAGGACATCGGCGTCATCGTGTTCACCGGCGCCGGTGAAAAAGCCTTCTGCACCGGCGGTGACCAGGGCGCCCACGAAGGCCAGTACGACGGCCGCGGTCTGATTGGCCTGCCGGTGGAAGAGCTGCAACGCACCATCCGCGAAGTACCCAAGCCGGTGATCGCCCGGGTCAACGGTTTCGCCATCGGCGGCGGCCAGGTGCTGCACGTGATCTGTGATCTGAGCATTGCCTCGGAAACCGCCGTCTTTGGTCAGGTCGGCCCGAAAGTCGGCTCGGTGGATCCCGGCTTCGGCACCGCTTACCTGGCGCGGGTTGTCGGTGAGAAGCGCGCCCGGGAAATCTGGTACCTGTGCCGCAAGTACAGTGCACAGCAGGCACTGGATTGGGGCCTGGTCAACGCCGTGGTGCCACCGGAGCAGCTGGACCAGGAAGTACAGAAGTGGTGTGAGGAAATCCTGGAGAAGAGCCCCACCGCTCTCACCATCGCCAAGCGCTCGTTCAACGCCGACAGCGACAACATTGCCGGCATCGGCGCCCTCGGCATGCAGGCCCTGAGCCTTTACTACGACACCGAGGAATCCAAAGAAGGCGTGAAGGCCTTCAAGGAAAAGCGTAAGCCAGAATTTCGCAAGTACTACAAGTAACGGCCAGATCGCCCGGAGATCACCATGAATTTCGCATTTAATGAAGAACAGAACGCGATACGCGACGTTGTGGCCCGCTTCAGCGCCGAGGTGCTGGCTCCGGGTTATCGCAAGCGCGACCAGGAAGGGGTTATCGAAAAGGATGTCATCCGCCAGCTCGGCGAGATGGGCCTGCTCGGCGGCGAGCTGCCCGAGGAATTCGGTGGCAGCGGCATGGACTGCGTTACCAGTGGCCTGATCATCGAGGAAATCTCCAAAGGGGATTTCAATGTCGGTTATATCCCGCTGCTGACTTCCCTGAACGGTCAGATCATTGCCAGCCACGCTGCACGGGACCTGGCGAAGGAGTGGCTGCACGGCATGACCAGCGGCCAGAAAGTGGCCTGCATCGCCCTGACCGAACCCCACGGTGGCTCCGACGCCGCCAACCTGCGCCTCAAAGCAGAGAAGAAGGGCGACGTTTACGTGCTCAACGGCGAAAAAACCTCCATCTCCATGGCCGACCAGGCCGACGTAGCGGTGGTGTTTGCTAGAACCGGAACGGTGGAACAACGCGCCTCCGGCATCAGCGCGTTCCTGGTGCCCATGGACACGCCGGGCATCACCACGACCCGTTTTGAGGACAACGGCCAGCGTGCTATCGGTCGCGGCTCGATTTTCTTCGATAACGTGGAAGTGCCCGCCGTCAACATGATGGGCGACGAGGGTAAAGGCTTCAAACAGGTCATGCAGGGCTTTGATTATAGCCGCGCCCTGATTGGCCTGCAGTGCCTGGCCGTCGCGCAACAATCCCTGGAGGAAGCCTGGCAATGGCTGACCGAGCGAACCGCCTTCGGCCAGAACCTGTCCGCGTTCCAGGGTCTGACTCATCCGCTGGCTGAATACCAGACCTATGTTCATGCTGCGCGCATGCAGTGCTACCACGCACTATGGCTCAAGGACAACAACCAGCCCCATAACGCCGAAGCCGCCATGAATAAATGGTGGGGGCCAAAATTGGCCTTTGATGTGGTGAAACAGTGCCTGCTGGCCCACGGTCATACCGGCTGGGGTGAGGACCTGCCGTTTGCCCAAAGGTTACGGGACGTCCTTGGCCTGCAGATTGGTGACGGTACTGCGCAGATCATGAAAAATATCATTGTGCGCGAATACCTTCCCAGGTGATGCGCCCCATGTCCTCCGCGATTCGGGGTGCCGGAGATAGTCTGCCCTGGCCGGAAAACCAGGACAGCTCTAAAGGAGCACAAATGATCGTCAACGAATCCGGAGGCATACCCAACCGGCTGTTTTTTCGCCTGTTCCAGACTGGAAACATTTTGCAGCGCAAGGTTCAGAATGAGATGGGCATCAGTGCTGTGCAATGGGCGGTACTGGGTGCATTGTCTCGAGAAGGATTCGAAGACGGTACCTCATTCCATCAACTGAAAGAGTACCTTTACGTCAGTCGCCAAAGCCTCGATGGCGTCCTCAAACGAATGGAAAGGGATGGGCATGTCACTCGGATACCGGACCCCCAAGACCGCCGGGCTCGACTGGTAGTACTGACCGAATCTGGTCGGACTTTCTGGTACCGACTGCAAGATACTATTGCGGAGTTTTACCGACAGGCCATGCGAGGGATGAGTTTTGACGACGGCGCCAGCCTGCTTCACCTTCTGAAAAAACTTCAGCACGAACTTATTGACGTTTCGCTGGAATCGACCGTCCCAGAACATAATGATACTGAGAATCTCGAAGCCGAATAACGCCCCACTCAGCCCGCTTGACCAAATCATCTTGTTCTCCAAGGCCTCGACCAGTCGCGGTATGAACTTCCTGGCCGCGTCGAAATTCGTATCAGGGAGCAACACCGCAAATTCATCGCCATCGATGTGTGCCGGGAAGTCGCCGCTACGAAGGCCGGACCTGAGAGTACCCCCACGACTTTGAGCACTTTGCCCCCTCTGCGTGGCCGTAGTCATCGTTAATCGGCTTGAAATTTTCCAGATCAATACTGATTAGCGTGAAATGCTGATCGTATCGAGAAAGACGTTTGATGGAGCGTTCAAGCCCTGCCCGAAAGCTCTGGATGTTAGCAATGGACGTGAGAGGATCTGTCCGGGCGGGCAATCACTCCTGATCCAGTGCGTTCCGTAGCCCGACCACAAGGTATCGCTGCTCAGACAATTCCTGATAAATCGCCAGAGTGTAACTTCCGCAGGCCAACCTAATCTGCCGCAGGATAATAACGATGGCGGAAATCTGGCTCCGGATTCCTCTTATAACCGGGATAGGGGGGGGCCATGAGGCTACCCCCTTCCCACATCGCCCGGCAAGCGGGTCCGCACCCAACGGTTCGAGGAGTTGAGGTGTCATGAGAGACGCAGCACACTCAACCGGTTGAAATAGGCAATCGTTAGCACACTATGGATCGCAGACGGGCTATTATGCCACCAGCGGCGACTCAAGGCCGCCACCAATTCCGCAAACCCAGGGGCTTGCGCTTACGCAAAAGCTCCCGGTAGGTGGTCTCGACCGAACACGCAGGGTAACTGTGCTTTTAGAGTCGTTGATCTTCAGGCGCAGTTTTCCGTAACAATGTCGCAACAGCCACATCAAACGCTCACCGGCTTTCGGACTGCGAACGTAAACGTTGCGTCGAGTCTCCCTGGGTTACTCCCCCCCCCCCGAGGCGCTCACAGAACCGTATGTGAACCTCTCAGCTGATACGGCTCCTCTTATCCAACCCTATCCATACAACAGCGGCCAGTGCGCAAACAGCCGAGGGTTCTGCCGGGCAATTAGGTCCAGCCAATGGCTGGCCCGCCGGCGATGCCCCCTGAGTCGCTTGAATTTTCGGGTCGCCACTTTTCACGAGACGTCGGTTTATTTGCCGCGGCATCGGATACAGGGCCGACTTGTAAAAGACAGCGTAGTACCTGACCCAACCCCTGATTCGCGCATTGAACATATTCGGAAGTGTCTCTCCAACCTCGGCTCCAGGGCCTGCTTGACCGCCATCTGGGCGATACGATCCGACACTGCTGGGATACCCAGAGGCAGGGTCTTGCCATCGCTCTTCGGGATAACGACCCGCTTGACTGGTGGCGGTAGGTAGCTGTCCGACGCCAAACGATTCCAGAGCTTGTAGAGGTTGTTGATCAGACCCTTTCAAAGTCCTCGATCGACTGACCGTCAACACCTGCCCCGCCTTTGTAGGCCTTGGCTCGCTTGTATGCTTCCCACACCTGACGCTTGGTGATGGGAAAGGGTTTGGCCTGGTTCATGAGCGTCCTCCCCCGCAGGGTTGCGCCCACGTCACAGGCGGGATAAGTCAACCCCTTCGCTCCCGTCCCATTACAGGACGTTCTTCACTACCGCTCGCCCTGCTCGGCAGCGCCAAATATCCGATTCTTGTTCATCGGCTCACGGTTTACGATCTACGCTTCCTCCCCACGGTCGGTCACCCTTCCGCAGTTGCGCTTCATTTCGCTCGCTGTGGCCTGCTCACGGGAGGACTTGCACTCCCAGGAGTGCGCCCATGCCGGGCGCACCAAAAAGCCCCCCCCCCAAGGAGGGGCACAAAACTAGGCTTTCGCCCATCACCCAACAATGAGGCTTTACAATGCTCGCTGCAGTTCAGGAATCGCTTCGAATAGATCTGCGACTAAGCCATAGTCGGCCACTTGGAAGATCGGAGCTTCCTCGTCCTTGTTGATCGCAACGATCACCTTGGAATCCGACATGCCGGCCAGGTGCTGGATGGCACCGGAGATACCAACGGCGATGTACAGCTGTGGCGCAACGATCTTGCCGGTCTGGCCGACCTGCATGTCGTTGGGTACGAAGCCGGCGTCGACCGCGGCGCGGGACGCACCAACAGCGGCACCTATCAGATCAGCTACCTGCTCCAGCATCTTGAAGTTTTCGCCGTTCTGCATGCCACGGCCACCGGAAACCACGATACCGGCACTTGCCAGGTCAGGACGGTCAGACTTGGCCAGTTCTTCATTAACGAACTGGGACAGGCCTGCGTCTTTTACAACGTCCAGGGCTTCAACCGTGGCGGAGCCACCTTCACCGGCAACCGGATCAAAGGCAGTCGGGCGGACTGTGATCACCTTGATGCTGTCCGTGGATTTGACAGTGGCAATGGCGTTGCCGGCGTAGATCGGGCGAACGAAGGTGTCTTCGGACTCCACACGCATGATGTCGGATACCTGGGCAACGTCCAGCAGCGCAGCAACCCGCGGCATGAAATCCTTGCCAACGGTGCCGGCGGCGGCCAGGATATGACTGTAGCTCTTACCTACCTCGGCAACCAGCTCCCCCAGGTTTTCACCCAGAAAGTGGCCATACACGGCGTTGTCAGCAACCATTACCTTGCTAACGCCATCGGCCTTCGCTGCCGCCTGTCCTACTGCACCGCAGTTCTCGCCGGCAACCAGTACGTCGATATCGCCACCGATGGCCCTGGCAGCAGCCACAACGTTCAGCGTCGCCTGCTTCAGCTCGCTGTTGTCATGTTCAGCAATTACAAGGATGCTCATTCAGATCACCTTCGCTTCGTTCTTCAGTTTGTCCACCAGCTCAGCCACGTCAGCAACCTTCACGCCTGCCTGGCGAGCGGCCGGAGCCTCTACCTTCAGGGTAGAAAGACGCGGAGCAAGCTCAACACCCAGGTCAGCCGGGCTCATGGAGTCCAGCGGCTTCTTCTTGGCCTTCATGATGTTCGGCAGGGAAGCATAACGCGGCTCGTTCAGGCGCAGATCGGTGGTCACCACCGCAGGCAGATTCAGGGCAACGGTCATCAGGCCGCCGTCTACCTCACGGGTAACGTTTACCTTGTCGCCTTCAACAACCACTTCCGAGGCAAAGGTGCCCTGCCCCATACCGGTCAGCGCAGCGAGCATCTGGCCGGTCTGGTTGTTGTCGGAATCGATGGACTGTTTGCCGAGAATGACCAGCTTGGGCTCTTCTTTCTCAACCACGCTCTTGAGCAGCTTGGCCGCTTCGAGAGACTGAACCTCTTCGTCTGTTTCGATGTGGATACCACGGTCGGCACCCAGAGCCAGAGCGGTACGGATTTGCTCCTGGCAGGCCTTCGGGCCGATGGATACCACCACGATTTCGCTGGCAACACCCTTCTCTTTCAGGCGAACCGCTTCTTCAACAGCGATTTCGCAGAATGGGTTCATTGCCATTTTGACGTTGGCGAGATCAACGCCGGTGTTGTCCGGCTTGACGCGCACCTTTACGTTGTAGTCGATAACTCGTTTTACAGCGACCAGAACCTTCATCTCTCACCCTTTTATTTTCTTCAAACACTTTCAATCAGAAGCAATATCCTGACCCACACCCACACACTATTGTGCACAGGGCATATCCTCCGCTGCGCTGCAGCTGGTGAGCGGCAGTCATCAGCAGGCGGGCGCCCGACATGCCTAACGGGTGGCCGAGGGCAATGGCGCCTCCGTTCAGGTTACTCCGGGGGCGTCATCGGCGATCCCTAGCTCACGCAAAATCGCCAGGCCTTGAGCGGCAAAGGCTTCGTTTAGCTCGATCACGTCGATGTCGGCGATGGTGATATTCTGTTTCTCCATCAGTTTTTGTACTGCAGGCACAGGCCCAATAGCCATAGTGCGAGGATCCACACCAGCGGCTGCCATGCCGAGGATCCTCTCCATGGGCTCGAGTCTGTGTTTGCTTTACAGCTGCCTTACTTACGACTAGCATCGCCGCTGCGTCGTCGTTGACGCCGGAGGCCTTGCCGGCGGTCACACAACCGTTTTCTCGAAATGGTGTGGACAGCGAAGCGAGCTTCTCCAGCATGGTGCTGCGGGGATACTCGTCGGTATCAAAGACCAGCGGGTCCTGCTTTCGGCGCGGGATGGACCCCGGTACGATTTCTTGGGCGAACACACCTTGTTGTTGCTCTCGAGTAGCCTTCTGCTGGGAGCGGAAGATGAACAGATTCTGGTCTTCTCGGGAAATGTTGAATTGTTCGGCAACGCTCTCGGCCGTTTCCGGCATAGAATCGATGCCGTACTGTTCCTTCATCTGGGGGTTTACGAAGCGCCAACCGATGTTGGGGTCTTCGATTTTTTGATCCCGAGAGAAGCCTGAGTCCGCCTTGCCTAGGACATAGGGGGCTCGATACATAGATTCCACGCCGCCTGCTAAAACCAGGTCCAACTCACGAGCGCGGACGGCGCGGAAAGCAGTGCCCACAGCGTCCATGCCGGAACCGCATAGCCAGTTGAGGGTGGTACCGGGTACGGAAATGGGCAAAACAGCAAGCAACGCGGACATGCGGGCCACGTTGCGGTTGTCTTCGCCAGTCTGGTTGACGCTGCCCATCATGACTTCGTCGATGGCTACCCAATCCAACTCCGGCGCTTCCTGAAGCACGGCCCTAAGAATATGGGCGGCTAAGTCGTCCGGGCGCACACCGGCAAGAGTGCTGCTGAGGCGGCCGATAGCCGAACGGCGCGGATGGCAAAGAAAGACATTCATTACTTTAAAACCTCATTTAAGCCTGAAATCAGCAGAGCGCGTGTTTTAGAATAAAATGAAGAATAGAAAATAGCAGGGGAGGGAATAACCCTGCAATTAGATAATTTCGATAAAATCTATGCCTTTATTGCATAGATTGGTTGGCAATCGGAAAGTGGCCACTATTTGTCGGAGTCAAACAGAACCTTGTCGAGACTGATCGAGTTTCGCTTGAAAATTCCTGTATCCGGCGGTGCAACCAAAAAAATTGTTCATCGGCCAATGGAGAGTACCGTAAGTGCCTGTTCTTTTTATTGATCATAGGTGATTGCGAGGTCAAGCTTTTACTGAGAAACCATCTGCTAGAGCGTGCCACTCACTGGCTGACCTTACCGCGTGAGGTTACATGTGGGTAGAGTCAACTTCTCCGACGTGCACGCCGCCTTTCTCCCGCTGGCCTTGGCCCCGCCGATCCTGATCGGGCTTGCCTGGGCGCTGCTCAAGAAGCAGGAGCGTTAGCCCTGCATCTTGCCAACGTTGGTTATCTTGGTGTCAAGGAGTTCCGCAGCCTGCTGCGCGACCCGATCATGCTGCTGATTGTCTACGCCTTTACTGTATCGTCTACACCGCGGCCACAGCCATGCCGGAGACTCTCAACAAGGCACCGATCGCAGTCGTGAACGAGGATCGTTCGCCGCTGTCCTGGCGCATCGTCAGCGCCTTATTTCATGCCTGTCAACGGACATCATCAATCAGGCTGAGATGGACACCCGCATGGATGCCGGGCTCGACACCTTTGCCCTGGATATCCCGCCGGAATTCCAGCGCGACCTGCTGATAGGGAAGCGGCCCACGATTCAGCTCAACGTCGATGAGTCAGGCGTTCGCCCGCAGCGGCTATATCCAGACCATCGTGAACGATGAGGTGCGCACCTTCGTTCATCGCTACCGCGAGGTTCCGGAGCTGCCGGTGGACCTGGCGCTGCGGGCGCGCTTCAATCCCCAGCTCAATAAATCCTGGTTCGGTGCTGTCATGCAGGTCACGCCGTTCGAGATCATGAGCAGCAAGGTGTGCGCCATGGCCCTGGTGGTCCTTGCCTCCACCGCCTTCGCACTGACCGCGGTGGTGCAGGGTTGGCTGTCCGTACCGATCCAGGGCTCGCTTTCGCTTTTCCTGGTCGGGGCGGCGTTGCATCTTTTCGCCACCACATCCATGGGGATATTCCTGGGCACCGTCGCCCGCTCCATGCCCCAGTTCGCATTGCTACTCATGCTGGTGCTACTGCCGCTGCAGATGTTTTCGGGCGGTTCGACACCGCGGGAGAGCATGCCGGATGCCGTCCAGTACATCATGCTGGCCACGCCCAACACGCATTTCGTGATGTTGGCCCAGGCGATTCTCTACCGTGGCGCGGGCCTCACAACCGTCTGGCCGCAGTTCCTGGCCATCGCTGTTATCGGGGCCACCCTTTTTGGCTTTGCTCTGACCCGCTTTCGGAGGACGCTTAGCACAATGGGCTGAAGCACGTAACAAAAGCCAGTGTTGACTCGCTGGCGCCACCAGGCTCGTTTTCAAGGAGGTGGTTTCGCCTTCAAGGGGAAACAGGGCCAGTGTCACCGGACATAGGAAACTGACCCTTTACGGTCAAAATTACTGACCCACCTTTGTTTTAATAAGGGCCGACTCGACAGGAGGGCGGCCCATGCTGACAAAGGAAGCCATTATGGAAATCAAGATTTTATCCCGGCAGGGTATGAGTATTCGAGCCATTAGCCGGAAGCTGGGGGGGGGCACGGAATACCGCGCGCAAATACTTGCGGGGAGAGGCTCTGAAGCCCCCGGATCGAAAAGGTCCGGAGCGGCCATTCAAAGCGCCCTGGAGGGGTATGACCAGTGGCGGGAGAAAAGGGCCGCTTGAAATATATAGATGCCTAAGGAGACTCTCAATAAGTCTCAAAATCAGCGATAATATGGCCATCGCCAACTGCAGAGGATTCGTTGCCACCATGGATCAGATCACCTTCTCCGAAGCCGAGTACCAGAACAAAAAGCGCAAGACCCGTCGCGAGATCTTTCTGGAACGGATGGACAAGCTGATTCCCTGGAAGCAGTTGGAAAAGAAGGTAGCCCGTTATTACCCCAAGGGCCAGAACGGTCGGTCTCCGTATCCGCTGCCTGCCATGCTTCGAGTTCACTGCACGCAACTGTTCTATAACCTGAGCGATCCGGCGATGGAAGACGCTCTTTACGAGATCGAATCCATGCGTCACTTCGCTGGCCTGAAGCTGGATCGCTTGCCGGACGAGACGACCATTCTCAACTTCCGGCATTTCCTGGAGCAGCATGGTCTTGGCAAGGCGCTGTTTAACGAGGTGAACAAACACCTGGAGAAAAACGGCCTGATGCTGCGTGAAGGTAGCATTGTAGATGCCACCATTATCTCTGCTCCCAGCTCCACCAAAAACAGCACCGGCAAGCGCGACCCGGAGATGCACCAGACCAGAAAGGGCAACGAATGGCACTTCGGTATGAAGATGCACATTGGTGTCGATGACACACTGGGCCTGATTCATAGCATCGATTCCACTGCTGCCAACGTTCACGACATTGTGCCCACCGACAAGCTGCTGCACGGTGAAGAGCAACGAGTCTTCGGCGATGCCGGGTACCTTGGCATTCAAAAGGGGGATGAGCATAAGCACCGCGAGAACGTCTCCTGGTTCATTGCCAAACGGCCAGGCACCCGGAAGAAGCTGGATGCCGACAAACTGAAAGCCGAAAAAATCAAAGCCAGTGTTCGTGCCAAAGTGGAGCATCCCTTCCGCTACATCAAGCAGATCTTCGGCTACAGCAAAGTCCGCTATCGGGGCCTTGCCAAGCACAACAACCGGCTTCATTTGCTGGCTGCGTTCAGCAACCTGCTGATCGGTGAAAAATACAAGCTGGCGGAAGGCGAGTGCACCTGTTTTCCGTCAAAATGGCGGGAAACAGGCAAGAAACATACAAATAACGGGGAAAAAACGTCTGCAATTCCCGATTTTTGCTGTTTTGAAACAACATCGGCAAAAATCACCGGTTATTCAGACCTTCCCTAATGTTTATACTATAAAGCTGTTTCACCCGATTCTGACCAACCAACCATGAGATACGCCCATGAAAATCGTTAAAGTTCAGGACATCATTGGTACCGAGCGTGAAGTCAGCGACAAGCAGTGGACCAGCCGCCGTCTGCTGCTCAAGAAGGACGGAATGGGATTTTCCTTCCACGAAACCATCATCAAGGCAGGCTCCGAGCACACTTTCTGGTACAAGCACCACCTGGAAGCCGTTTACTGCGTTGCCGGTAACGGGCGCATCAAGGACCTCGCCACGGGTGAAGTTCACGAGATTACCGACGGTACCCTCTACGCCCTGGACAACCACGACAAGCACATCCTGTACGGTGGTACCGAGGACATGCGCCTGATCTGCGCCTTCAACCCGCCGGTGACCGGCCAGGAAGTTCATGACGAGGACGGCGCCTACCTGCCGGACAGCGGCGATAACTGATCCGCCCTGATAGGGCAGCTGATCTGACCGCTGGCACACCCATGCCGGCGAGTCCCGATCTTGATGGCGCCACCACTGGCACGTTTGTCCGGCCTGCGCCTGGGCACTGGTAAAGAATGAGACGGGCTATGACCACAACATGGCTGCGGCTAGCATGTGAAAGCGCTATCGGAAGCACGCAAGTACGTTAAACAGAGTTTCCACGGAGGAGGTAGCCATACACGTCCAACAATGTCCTATGGTGACATGGGCCCGTGCACGCGGCTGTAAAGCGCGTTTTCAAAAATGAAGGGATTTCAACGGCGGAAGTAACCATCTGTAGCAGACGATCAATAAGCCATTGGTTTACCGAGCGAACGAACCAAAGCGCTTAGTGCGTCTCTTCGAACTGACTTTCCGCTGTAGATCAGGGGCGTGGTTGCTGTATCGGGGCTTTCTTAACACGCAATTTATGAACGCATTTCATCTCTGCGGCCAAAAGCGGGAGATGATGACTTCAGGCTTTTTAGTGAGGTCAAAATGTACAGTTTATTATTATCGGGTTGATCATCGGAGCAAATCCCTTGCTCCGACATACTGGTGTCCATCTTGCAATACTACAGCGAAAACTCCGTCAGTGATGACGTTGATATAACTCCCCACGTCACCGGCGAAACTTC
>Ga0209128_1000131_pt1 | contig 50939 bp, 58 predicted proteins | sample ETNvirnome_6_100_FD_184072 | JGI IMG/M metagenome (GOLD analysis project Ga0209128, IMG submission 184072) | Marine viral communities from the Pacific Ocean - ETNP_6_100 (SPAdes) (version 2) | ecosystem: Environmental > Aquatic > Marine > Oceanic | place: Pacific Ocean | collected 2013-06-19
CCTCACCGAGGCATAAATGAAAAAATCCCAATTAAAACAATTACTTAAACCTATTGTAAAAGAATGCATTCAAGAAAGCCTTCTCGAAGGAGGAATGCTGTCTAATATTATAGCGGAGGTCACAAGAGGCCTCCAGCCGCTGGTAGAAACCAAAACCCCCGCAACGAAAAGTCCAGAGCTTCTCCAACAACAACAAAAAGAACTCCAAGAACAAAAGCGTGAACTAGAAGAAGACCGCCGCCAGCAAATGAAAGAGCAGAAGCGCAAGCTTCTTAACGCTACCGGCTTACCTTCTAACGTTTTTGAAGGGGTCGACCCCCTCGCAACCGGCGGCAACGCCGATGCTCCGCAAGACGCGGCAGCAGGCGCCTTAAGCGGCGTAGATCCCAAAGACCCAGGCGTAGACATTAGTGGAATTATGGCTATTGGTGGTCGCAACTGGGGCAAAATGATTTAACTTTTTAGGAGTTGTAATGAAAAGAGTTGTATTAGTTGAGATTGCACCCCGGCACCCGAACGAACCCATTGAAAGAATGATCAAAAGATTTTCTCGAAAAGTGAAAAAGGAGAGAATCATTGAGAATTTTCGCGGCCGGCGGTATTATGAAAAGCCATCGCAAGTGCGAAAACGCAAAGCTAAAAAACGAAAAAAAGTCCTTGATAAGCTACGCCAAAAAGCCCCACGTTGATATGTTTGGGTAATTATAGGGGTTTTATATCGTCAATTGACTAATTATTGAAGAGAAAAGGAGAAAGTTTATGTCTTCCATGTTAGAACAAGCCATTATTGATGCCGAACAATTAAAAGAGGCGGCACAAAGAAATGCCGAAGAGGTCGTGATTGAAAAGTATCAAGATGAGATTCGATCTGCGGTTGAGACTATTCTGGAGCAAGAGGAAACCTTCGATGCACCAATGGATGAGACCGTCGAAATGGGGGTGGACGCGGATGGCGATTTAGCCTTCGTGGAAGATCTCCCTACCGCCCAAAAAGCAGACATGGACGAAGTTGTTACAATCGACCTTGACAAGCTTGAAGAGATGATGGCCGAAGAAATGGAAGAAGGAACTCTCGACGCTGCCGATATGGTAAGCCGTGAAGCCGTTGCCGAAGAAATCGATGCAGTCCTTAACGAGGACGACGAAGAAATTGAACTCGACGAAGAAGCGTTGCGCGAGATCCTCGACGAGGAAATCGATCTTTCTGCCCTTACGGGGGATGAAGATACCGAGGAAGAAGAAGCTGAAGCCGCAGAAACCAAGGCCGAAGAGGCTCCCCCTGTCGAGGAGAGTGCGGACAACGGCGAAGCCGATCTTACCGAAGACGCGGCTGAAGAAGAAGCGCAAGAAACTGATGAGTCTAGAACAGAGTTCAGCGGCGCCGGCCATGGCGGCGGAGAAACCGGGAGACTCGCACCCGCCCCCGGCACCGAGAAAAAGGATGTAAAGCAGTCAAAGAAGCGTTTCGAAGAAAACCGCTCTCAAGCCAAAGAGAACCGCTCCCTCCTTAAAGAACAAAAGAAATTAGGCAGCAAAGTCCGACTATTAGAGGAAAAACTCGATAAGTACGGCACAGTCATACTCCAGCTTAAAGAAAAGTTGGAAGACAGCAATCTGGTTAACGCCCGATTGCTGTATCAGAATCGTGTTTTGAATAGCGTCTCGTTGAATGAGCGACAAAAAGATAGAATTGTCGAAGCGATATCAAACGCCAAAAGTGTTGAAGAAGCAAGAATTGTTTTCGAAACGCTTCAGAGTGCAGTGGGGTCAACATCTAAAAGAAAAAGACCAGAATCACTGAACGAAGTGGTCACTAGAAGTTCTTCAGCCTTTATCCCTCGTAAAGAGGAAACTAAAAAAGATAGCTCTTTTGCGAATCGCATGCGTACCCTCGCAGGCATTCCAACAGAGTAATAAAAACTTATATAAAGGAGAAAAACAATGTCTATTTTAGATAAATTGACAGAAGGTATCGTTAACCGCGACATGCGTCATGAAGGCGCAGCGCTGCTCTCGAAGTGGGAGCAAACGGGACTTCTGGAAGGTATTCAAAACGATAATACCAAAAACTGCATGGCTCGCCTTTTGGAGAACCAAGCTAAAGAGCTTCTTCGTGAAGCTGCCTCCACGATGCAAGGTGGAGATGTTGAGGGCTTCGCGGCCGTCGCATTCCCCATTGTTCGTCGTGTATTCGGTTCGTTGATCGCCAATGAACTGGTTTCTGTTCAACCGATGAGTTTGCCCTCGGGCCTCATCTTCTTCCTGGACTTCACCTTTGGTGGGTCCGCCACAGGTTCCAATCGCTTGGGATTCAACGATGGCACCTCGCTGTATGGCGGTGGTAAAGTTGGTTCCGGTATCACAGGCGGTGTTGACTTGGGCGGTTCGGAAGGTACAGCCGGCGGCCAGTTCTACAACTTGGTCAACGGTTATTCCTCCCCCACAGGCTCATTGGGTCTTTCCAGCGCAGTAGTCGTTTCTTCCGGTAACTTCGGTGCTGGCGGAACAGTGACTGACGAAGACTCCGGCGGCTGGGGCGGTGTGACCCAGGCGGCATTGAATGAAGTTATGCGCTTTGACCCCGACTTGACATCCGGTTCTATTTGGGTGATGGCAGAGGTTAACCTGTCTTCCGGATCTGCTGGTATTTCTGCCGGCGGTTCTTTGGATTACGATAACCTTGCAGCAATTGCATTGAATACGGGCAGCGTTGGCGTCCATGGTATGACCTTGCTTCGTCGTTTGAGCCAGTTGAGTCAAAGTGCCGACAGCAACACGGTCAGTCAGACCAACGTGCGTTTGGTATTCGCTAACACTGGTACTCTTGACGGCGGCCAAACCGCAGGTCAGGCGGGCGATCAGATTGCAATGTGTACTATTTCTTACCCCATTGTTGACAACTTCATGGACACCGGCGGCACTGATTCCGTTGGTTCCGTTGTCGGCGCAACAGCCTGGGGTCTGGAAAATGATGCGGACATCCCCGAAATTAACTTGAAAGTGGATTCCACTTCGGTTACGGCGATGACCAAAAAGTTGAAAGCTAAGTGGACACCAGAACTTGGTCAAGACCTTAACGCTTACCACAACCTTGATGCAGAGGTTGAGCTTACGTCCATTCTCTCCGAGCAAATTGCTCTTGAGATTGATCGTGAGATCGTTGAAGACTTGGTTAAAGGTTCCCGCGCTGCAACTTATTACTGGTCACGTTCCCCGGGTCTGTTCGTGGATCGCGAGACCGGCGCAGAGGTTGGCGCCAACACAGCGGCACCCGACTTCACCGGTACCGTATCCGAGTGGTATGAGACCCTGCTAGAGACCGTTAATGACGTTTCGGCAGCTATCCACCGCAAAACGCTTCGCGGAGGCGCTAACTTTATTGTTACGTCCCCAGAGGTTGCTAATATTCTTGAGTTCACCGCAGGCTTCCGAGCCAACGTATCGGTCGATGACAACAAAGGCATCGCCGGAACCCAAAATATTGGTAGCATCAGCAAGCGTTATGACGTGTTTGTTGATCCGTACTTCCCGCGCAACTTAGTGCTCGTGGGTCGTAAGGGCAACAGCTTCCTTGAGAGCGGTTATGTATACGCTCCTTATGTGCCATTGCAAGTCACCCCGACCATTTTTGGAACGGAAGACTTCGTGCCGCGTAAAGGCGTAATGACCCGCTATGCTAAGAAAATGGTTCGACCTGATATGTATGGTCTTGTCATTGTTCGCGGCCTCATGGGTGAGTCTGGTGCTTAAGCCGGTTAGTTAAAAACTAAGTTGAAAGGCTCCAATTCTTTATTGAGTTGGGGCTTTTCTTTTACTTGCTCAAAAACTATTTTATTTTAAAATCCTTTATTGCTCAAAAATGGCGCGCCCCATTTTTTTTGAGATTTGAGATTTTACACTATTTACATTAAACCCAGAAGGAGACTTATCATGGGACGAAAAAAGAAAAGAATCCGCCTCCTCGCGCGCGCTGCGGAACAGGCAACAAAAACCTCGGCCACTGCTGCCCCCACCGCCGCGCAAGCGACACCAGAGCCTCCTATAAAGGAAGCACCCAAGGCCAAAAAGCGCAATCCCTTTAAAAATTTAGCTAAGAAAACAACGACTAACAAGACAGATAAAGAGTAATTCGCCTTTTAAAGTCGTAATCGACTAATTATGGTAGGAGATTATATTGAATGGCGTTCCCTACTTTAACCCCCTCATCCAGAACCAGCGCGGTCACACTACCATCCGCCAGTCTGCCAAGTGAGGCGGCCGCCGCGTCGTTTCCTTTTACCGTTTACACGTCTGATCAATACTTTTTATCAGGCGCCTCGGATCAGGTGGCGTATACTTATCGCAAATTAGGCGGCGATGTACTCGACATCGAGTTAACCAAGGAGCAGGTCTATGCGGCATACCAAGAGGCTGTCTTAGAGTATTCTTATATCCTTAACATCCACCAAGCGAAGAACAGCTTGGGTGATTATTTAGGTTCCAAAACAGGCTCTTTTGATGAAGAGGGACAATTGCAAAGCACAGCCAGCCTGCAAGATGTCGCTTTAAAATTTCCCAAGTTTAAATTTGAATATATACGTCGCATCGCATATGGCTATTCAACCGAAGCCGGTTTCGGCGGCGACACTCGCATCTATTCTGCTAGCTTCAACACCACAGCTAGCGTCCAGGACTACGATCTTCAGTCGATAATCTCATCTTCGGCCGCAAACGACACCAATAGCCCCTTTTACGGCGCCGTCGAGGACCAAAGAGTAATCGTAAGCAAAGTGTTTTACAAGACGCCCAATGCAATGTGGCGCTTTTACGGTTATTACGGGGGCCTCAACACCGTAGGCGATTTGGCCAGTTATGGCCAATATGCTGATGATAGCACCTTCCAGTTGGTACCAACCTGGCAGAATAAAGCGCAGGCCATGGCCTTTGAAGACGCTATTTATACACGAAACAGCCAGTGGTCCTATGAACTAAAAGACAACCGTCTGCGGCTTTATCCCGAGTCCAAGCGGAATATAATGCCTTCGAAAATGTGGATTGAGTTTTTTGTGGATACGGATACTCCATGGGTCGCCGATGAAACCGGTAAAACCGGGGTTGACGGCATTAATAATATTAATGCGCTGCCTTTCGAGAACACACCTTACCAAAATATTAATTCGATTGGCAAACAGTGGATCCGTCGCTTTACATTAGCGGTTTGCAAGGAAATGCTAGGAAATATTCGTAGCAAATTTGCAACCATCCCGATACCCGGAGATTCAGTGACTCTGGATGGGCCCGCATTGCTGACTCAAGGGAAAACCGAACAAGAAAAATTGCGAGAAGAACTTAAAACCATCCTCGATGAGCTTACCTATACCAAGGTGGCACAGGGGGATGCAGATTTATCAGATGCCGTCAACAAAGTGCAAGAGAAGATTCCACTCTTGATTTTTACGGGATAAGTGAACTATGTCTGATGAGAATAAATGGAAACAACCTGCGAGTCCACCACCACCTCTCTTTCTAGGTGAAAAAGAGCGCGATCTTGTAAAACAAGTTAACGATGAATTGGTGGAACGCGTAATTGGCCAAGAGGTCATATATTACCCTATTAGTCTAGAAGAAACGCGCTTTCACCCTCTTTATGGGGAAGCGCTCATAAAAAGCTTTTTGCCGCCTATAAGGGTATACGCTCTAGTAGAATGGGGGGGATACGCCACCCGGATTAGCGGTCTCGGCGTCGACAAACGCTTATCTATTACGGTAAAGTTTCACCGCCGGCGGTTAACCGAAGACCAAGACCTATATATTCGAGAGGGTGATTTTGTGAGATATGGGGACGATTTATTTGAGATCGCCACTATCGATTACCCAAAACAGATTTTTGGCCAAGGCTGGGCCGGCTGGGAAAGAATATTTGAAGCGGAAGCTTCGTGCATTAAGGCACGGGAGGGGTTGTTCGATGCCACCTGACGATAACGATTATACGAAAATCACGGATACCAATGCAATTATAAGCGTCAAAGAGATCCAGCCATCCTCGCTAGAGACGGTTGACTTCGCGTTTTATGATTTTATGAACGACACCATGAACTTGCGCGCCCACACCAACAAAGGGTGGAAGGAAGTGCCGATTGTATGGTCGACTCCAGAGCGCGCCTTCCTGTCAAAACACAAAGGCGAGCCCCCTTTGTTTGACACCGACAACACGGTTATATATCCTATTATAACCATTGAGCGCATGTCTGTTACAAAGGACACCAACCGAAAGGGCGCTTATTGGGGAGCCTCTTCTAACCTTGTTGACCCGGTGCGCGGTGGTCGCATCACTCTGGCTCGAAAGATTAAAGCCGATAAAACGAATAATTTTGCAATCGCCGATAATATTAAAGAATGGCTTGATATCTCCGGGAGTGATGCCGGCGGCGTAGGGAACATAACAACACGAACTCCTGGCCGCCAAGCCTACTACCCGATTAAAGATAACAAAAAAGTGGTCTATGAGACGATCACAATGCCCATCCCCGTATACCTCTCTATGAAATATACGGTGACAATCACCACGGAATATGCCCAACAGATGAACGAACTGCTTTCCCCCTTCGCGACTTTAGGCGGCCACATCAATTCCTTTTCGATCAAAAGAGACGGCCACCGATTTGAGACGTTCTTGCAGGGGGATTTTGGTACCACAAGCAACGTATCCGACATGGGCAATGACGAAAGGAAATTTGAGGCGAAGTTGAATTTTGAAGTGTTGGGTTATGTTATTGGAGAGGCCCCTAATGGCGAGAGGCCAAAGCTTGTGAAGCGGCAAAACGCAGTGGAGGTTAAAATCCCACGTGAACGCGTTATTTTGGGCGATATTCCCGATTACATTGATAATCGAGGCTTTTACAGGGACTAACAACTAATTAATAAAGAAACTTTTCCACAATTACAAGGAGAATAGCGAATGTCTGTCGATAGATTTAAATTTATTTCACCCGGTGTTTTTGTTAACGAGATTGACAACACTGGAAGATCCGCCGAGCCGGCTGATGTAGGCCCCGTTTTGATTGGTCGATCTGAAAAAGGTCCCATTCTTAGACCAACTCGGGTTAAGGATTTTGCCGAATTCATCACAGAATTTGGTATGCCTATTCCCGGAGGCGACGGAAAAGATGTTTCACGGAATGGAAACTACATTTCTCCCACTTATGCGGCATATGCAGCGCAGGCATGGATGAGAAATAACTCCCCTATCACATATGTTCGCTTGGGCGGCCAAGCTTCGGAGGTAGCCACCGCGGATGACGCCGGCGCGCTAGCCGGATGGACCACCACGGTTCTTTCAGCTAGTTCGGGCGGCACGGCGGGAGGAGAGATTGCCAATAATGGCGGCGCCTACGGTCTGTTTGTCGCAGTGAGCGAATCAGCCCCCGCCTCCAACCCTGTAACGGGTACTCTGGCGGCAGTGTGGTACATGAATTCGGGTTCGGCCATCGGCCTCTCCGGAACCTTTGTGGACAATAACAACCCCACCGTACAGGTAGGGTCGAGCATAGCCTTCCGGAGTATCTCCGGTCAAGAGTTCAAAGTTCAGATCAAAGATGAGAGTAATAATACTATTATTGACACCGCCTTCGACTTTAGCGAGACCAGCGATAAGTTTGCACGGAAGGTCTTTAACACTAATCCCACTTTGACCAACAGCAGCGTGACATCAGACTCTCAGCTTGAAAAATATTGGCTTGGGGAGACCTTCGAAGGGAATGTCAATCAAATCCTCGGCACCAGCACAAATACGCTGGGAGCCATCCTTCCCCTGATTAGTGGATCCAAAGGCGACGCCGGCTTTTTCGCAGACCGACGCAAGGATTATCAAGAAGCAAAAACCGGCTGGTTTATTGCGCAAGATATGACTCAAGGTACTGCCACGGGTAGCTTCCTGGCAGACGCGATGCCAAAGCTTTTCCGGGTGGTCGCCAAAAACGCCGGCTCATGGTCTTCGCGCAATCTCAAGATTTGTATCCAAGACCTTAAAAGGTCAGCGAACTCTTATCAAGACTATGGCAGCTTTACACTAGCTATTCGTAAAATGTCGGATACCGATAATCGAGTAGAGTACTTAGAGCAGTGGACGAATCTGAATTTAAATCCCAATTCTGAGAATTATATTGCTCGCCGCATTGGCGATAAGAACCAGACGTGGGACAACACTAACCGTCGATATAAAGACTTTGGAAATTATACAAATAACTCTAAATACATTCGTATCCAGATGAATACCGCGGTAGACAAGGGCGACACAGATGCGGCATATCTGCCGTTTGGCGTCCTCGGACCTTTGCGCTACAACTCTTTTGCGGATGATGCATCCGGATGCATGGCCACCACGATGGTTTCCGGTAATCTTGATGACCTGGGGTTTCTCACCCCAGAGGACATCGCACCTACCTTGATTACTGGGAGCACAGGATACATTAAGTATGACTGGCCAAAGCTGCGCCTCCGCATTTCCGCTTCGGAAGGCGACCCGACCGATCCTAGAAATGTTTGGTTCGGCGTGGACCCAACCTTCAACAGCACTCGCTTGAATAGAAGTGTCTTGGACATTTTGCGCCCCATGGCTCGTCTCACCGACGATTTTACGGCGGATGTTTCGACAACCACCTCTTTCGTTTTTACTTTGGACGACATGTGCAACACAGACAACACAGGAGCGCTCACGGGCTCTAATGTCTACATCTCGGGTTCGCGGTCCACAGCTTCCGAGTCCCGGAATACCAATTACGGTTATATCCGCGGATCCGGCTCTTATGTCCGCGTTATTGAAGACGCGGGCTGCGACCGATTTACTACGGTCTTGTTTGGTGGCCACGATGGCCTCAACATTAAGGAGGCGACACCCCTCAGAACAGTTAATCAGAATACTACCGATGACCCGGCCACGGATTACATGTTCAACTCGTGCCAAGTCGCCATCGATAGCTTGAGAGATCCTGAAGTAGTAGAATATAACCTGGCCGCGATGCCTGGTATTATCAACAACACTCTTAATCGCTCCTTGGTGGACATGTGCGAGCAGCGCGGCGATTCATTGGCAGTCATTGATATTAAAAATGGGTATACGCCCAAATATGAATCAACGGCGGCCGAATCCTCTCGCCTAGGTAATGTGGATCAGGCCATTACCAATATGAGAAACAACTTGGCTCTTAATTCGAGCTACGGTTGCACATACTACCCATGGGTGCAGATACGGGATACCAATACCGGTCAATTGATTTGGACACCCCCCTCGATCGCCGCAATCGGAGCAATGTCCTATTCGCAGAAATCGTCGGAATTGTGGTTCGCACCGGCAGGTTTTACTCGCGGTGGTCTTTCTCTAGGCAACGCGGGCGTCCCGGTTGCGTCAGTTCGCCAGCGCTTAACCTCGAAACAGCGCGACAAGCTGTATGACGCGAACATTAACCCAATTGCTCAGTTCCCGGCCGAAGGCATCGTTATCTTCGGGCAAAAGACTTTGCAAGCGACCCCATCGGCCCTCGACCGAATTAACGTTCGCAGGCTGCTGATTTACTTGAAGCGCCAAATTTCACGATTTGCAGCCACAGTACTCTTTGATCAGAATGTGCGCTCAACGTGGAATCGTTTTAAAGGCCGCGTAGAGCCGTTCCTGGCGAGCGTCCAGGCCGGTCTTGGAATTACCAAGTTTAAATTGGTTCTTGACGAGACCACAACAACAGAAGATCTAATTGACCGTAACATCATGTACGCGAAGATCTTCATCAAGCCCGCGCGCGCAATTGAATTTATTGCGCTAGACTTTATCTTGACAGATGATGGCGCGGCATTTGAAGACTAAAAAATAATCTAGGAAACTAGTTAACTTTAAGGAGATAAAAAACATGGCTTTTTGGAGCGTCGGCAGCACAGAACCTAAACGAGCATTTAGGTGGACATTTACTTTGGGAACAGGCCTCGCAGGGGCAACCATTCAAACTTACTTCTGCAAATCTGTAACGAAACCTTCTTTTGCGGTCAGCAGCGTACCCCACCAATTTGTGCAACATACTTTTCATTATCCTGGAAGATTAACTTGGAACCCTGTTGATGTAACCTTCGTGGATCCCGTAGATCCGGATACCTCGACCATCCTGGCAAATATTGTGGCCGATTCTGGATATCGCATCCCGTCCGACCCGCAAGTCGCCCTGGAATCGATGAGCAAAGGCTCATTCATCAGCAATGTGGGAACCCCTACTATTCAGCAAATCGATTCGGAAGGAATTCCTATCGAGACGTGGACTCTCAACAATGCCTTCGTCACGAGCTTGGCATTCGGCGACCTTAGCTATGAGAGTGAAGAGTTGGTGGTAATTTCCATGACTTTACAGTATGACTTCGCGACACTGACAGGCACAAGCACCCAGTCTAGCCTCCAAAGCTAAGTTGATATAAAATTACAAAATGGCATTTTGGTCCGACGGCAGCATATCCCCTAAATTATCTTTTCAGTGGCTTCTGACATTAGGAAGCTCCGAAGCACCCATAGCAAACTATACTTTAAGATCTTTTCAGAAGCCCTCCTTTCAACTCGCGGTGAGCGAATATTTAAATATCAATGATTTGGCCTACAAACCTGGCGTGCTCCAGTGGAATCCCATCGAAATTAATTTGGTTGATGCCGAAGGAACTTTTGAGAATAACACGGCCATTCTTTATGATATTATGAAGAAATCGGGCTATGTAAGAGACATGCAGACGGGGCGCACACCAGCCACTGCAATTGTAAAAAAAGAGAATTCGGCACTCATCGGATCTGGCGATTCGGACTACGGCGGTCAGATCATTTTTGATCAAATAGACTCCCATGGACTTACATATGAACAGTGGATTCTGTGGAACCCCTTCATCAGCAGCATTAATTTTGGCCAAGCTAGTTATGCTACGGATGAGATAATGACCATTAATGCGAGGATCTACTATGACTTCGCTGAATATCGAAAACTCGGATAAATTAATTTAAGACAAAGATCAGATAATGTTATAATGATACTTACCCACAAGAGAGGTTAAAATGGCTAGATCAAACAAAACAAGATTTCAGGGCCCCCCAGGGGACGCCCCTAACCCGGCGGCGCCCCCAGAAAACGCACCGGATGCAGCAGCAATGCTTCAGTTCATTGTTCCGACCGAAGTGGTAGACTTGCCCAGCAAAGGCGCATTCTACGCGGAAGGTCACCCGCTGCACCAGTCGGATACCATCGAGATACGCCACATGACAGCGAAGGAAGAAGATATTCTCACTTCCGCAACTCTTCTCAAAAAAGGCGTTGCCCTCGATAAGATGTTGCAAAGCGTTATTGTCGACAAAAACATCAAGGTAGAAGATCTTTTGGTGGGGGATAAGAATGCTCTCCTTGTTCATTCACGAATCTTCGGCTACGGTCCCGATTATACTACCAATATTGGCTGCGACGCTTGTGGTGCGCCCTATGAAAACACGTTTAACCTGGACAATGTCGGAATTAAAGAAATCGGCGATGTCCTAGACAAATACGGCATTCAAACAACTGAAGCGCACACATTCACCTTCCAATTGCCCAAATCTAAATACGAGGTGGAATATCGTCTCCTCACCACGCGCGATGAAAACGACGCAGCCCGTAGTAGCGGCCAAATGACTTCTTTGCGGTTGCTTGAGGCGATTACGGTTACCCTTAATGGACAAACTGACCGATTCTACATCAAACGTGCGCTTAGCAGCTTGCCAATTATTGATGCTTCTATTCTTAAAAGAGCGTACGCTGCCACCACTCCGGATATTGATTTGACGCAGGAAGTGACATGCCCCCATTGCGGAGACACCGCCGAAGTGGGGGTCCCGCTTGATGCGGGCTTTTTTTGGCCTCAACTCTGATTATATGAAGGCTGTCTATGAGCAGTTTTTCTATATGAAATACGTTTCCAATTGGTCTCTTGCGGAACTCTACAGCCTTCCTATTGGCCTTCGCAACTGGTTTGTGGAGCGAACCATCCAACAGAAAGAAGCAGAACAAGAAGAAATTGAAAAAGCTCGTAAAGCCCGAAGCCGCTAAACTGTTCTAACTACTAATTATATATAGCGTTTACTATCTACGAGGGCACCCTTATGCTAAAACAGATTCAAATTGACCTAGAAAGCCTCAAGGGCGATCTTATTCAAGAAGCCGGTACGGCTGTCACCAGAATGGCATCGGACATCAAATGGCTTCTCTATCACATGACAGGCCCCTCGTCAAATCTATTTCCAGGCGGTGTCTATATTAAAGGCACGCGCGGCGATGTTAAAAGGTTTAGCAATGTTATGGGAAAAGAAAAGAAATATATGGACGCTTACCTCAAATATGGCCTTAACGATCCTCGCGTCTTGGGCAATCGTGCCAAACTAGAAAAGGCCATTTACGATTTCGAAAAAGCAACCGGCATCAAATGGCCACTCAAGTAGGTTAACCCTCCATGGCAAACGAAAAAGACCTAGATATCCAAGAGCAACTTAAAAAGCATGCCCAAGACATTGCCGAGGCGATGGAAAAGCAATATGAGGCGCGCCTTGGTCTCATGACCCTCGAAGAGAAATCGGCGGCCGCCGCACAAGCGTTGTTGGAGATCCAAAAAGAAGAGCTTGCAAACGCAAAAGAACAGCTTGCCCAGGCGCAAAAAGCAACGGATCTGAGCGATAAAGCACAACGTGCAGCAATCAACCAAGCCAAGGTGAAAGTAGCCCTCACTGAGGCCGATATTAAAGCAACAGAAGGAGTTGTCGCAGCAACCGAAGATGTCGCTAAGTCGATGAACGACGCCTTTAAGTCAGCCGAACGATTTTCGGAGACACTGACGGGCATCGATGACCGAGCCAAGCTGCTCGGCAAATCTCTAACCAAAGACGGGAAGATTCTCCGCAATATCGGTTCTCGCACCGGTAAAATTCTCGGTGACATGGGCCAATCATTTACCATGGCCAATCAACTTGGAAAGGCATTCAAGAAAGCCGAAGATGGTGTAGTAGGGCTTAACGATAAACTAGACGCGACAGCTAAAAAATACGGCATTATGGCAGCAATTGGCCGCGCCCGTGAATTCGAAACATTTGTAAAACACTCAGCGCGTGATGTAGGGATAATTACCGACGAGGCCATGCGTGCGCAAGAAGCGCTTTTTGAGTCAGCGGTCGAAGGAACAGTCCACACCCGTCAAGCTTATCACGAGATGAACCGCTCTCTGTTTCAGAATTCCACCGCATTTCGAAAAGCATCTAAAAGCACGCGACAGGAATTGACGCTGGTTGGGGCAGACCTCGCACAAACGTTTAATGTAGAAGGGGCGACCAGTGTGAGGGTCATGGAAGAACTGGGAACAACCTTTGGTAAAACCGGCACGGAAACGGCAAAACTTACAGCCGATCTTGCAATGATGGCGCAGGTGCAAGGTAGAGATGTAAACAAAACAATGAAAGATTTTGCGGAGATGTCGGGACAGTTGGCAAAATTTGGCCTTCCCAGCGCCACCAAAGAATTTGCACGATTACAGGCCATCGAAGAGAAGACTGGTGCCTCGATGGGCAATTTGGTCAGCGCGATGGACACGTTCAGCACATTTGAGGGCGCTCTTAACGCGGCCTCCAAACTTAACGCAGTTTTCGGCTCAACGATTGACGGCATGGAGCTAATGGATTCAATGATGACGGGCGGTCCCGCAGAAGCACTTTTGCTCTTGCGCCAGAGACTTGACGAGACGGGACAGTCTTTCGAGACAATGAATTATGCGCAGAAACGGGCCATGGCCGAGGCGACCGGAGTTGGAGTTCAAGATCTGGCCAAATACATGTCAGTTCCCTTCGATGAGCTTTCACAGGCTGTCAACGAATCTGACGGCAGCATCGAGAGTCTGACCAACTCTCAAGAAAAGCTCGCCGCGGCCACCAACGGCACCCTTACAGCAGCAGAGGCACAGGCCAAACTTCAAGATGATCAGGCGAAAGTGGTAGGCGGCCTCGCCCGACTGTTAGAGTGGGTAGAAAAAAACTTAGCGCAAATGACACCGGCCTGGGCAGCTTTTGGATTAGCGGCGGTCCAGGCGATGGGTGGCATCATGGGCGCCATCGGAAGCGCAATTGGCAAGATGATCACTCAAAAGACTATCGGAACCGCCGCACACACCACGCGAATAGCCCAATTGCAGGCGGAAATTGCGATGTTACACGCGCGCAACGCTGCCGAAGCCGGCGGTGGAGGCGGTGGAGGCGGTGGTATCAATCGTCTCTCCAAACGCGGCAAGTTGGCCCAGATTCAAGCACTTAAGAGGAAAAACCCGGGAATGACCACCAAGAAAGCCTTGCAAATGATAGGCGGCGGCGGCGGCGGCGCCCTGCGTGGGGTCGGAATGGGCAGTGCTGGTGCTGGTACCGCGGCGGGCGGCGCCGGCCTAGGTGCGATCTTGGCAGGCGCAGCGGTAGTAGCAGGCGCAGGATATGCGGGTTACAAAATGGCAGATTCTAGCGGATGGCTCGGCAGCGAGAACACAAAACATTTTAGCACCGAAGGTTTCGACGCCGGTCTTAACATGGCGAGCGAAGGCAAGATGGCCACCGTCGGAGAAGCTGGTTCACCCGAGGTAGCCAATATCGGCGGTCAAAATTACATGGTTGGCATGGGAGGCCCCCAAACAGTTGCCCTAGGCGCGGGCGATAGTGTATCCACAACTGGAGGCGGAGGTTCGTCTGCGCCTCAACGCGTAGTAATGAATTTTACGTTTGTGGACGAGAACGGCGCCAAGAAAACTGAGCGAATTGAACGAGTCATGAAAGATTATATGAACGAAAATTTAAATCTCAGTTATACTTAATATCTAGAGGAGAAATTAGATGCCTGTGGCCACATTAAATAGCGGAACGCGCGTTATTAAAATAACCCCTATACATGTTGCGGGGGCCGAGACCCTGGTATTTCCTACCATTCTAAGTGCTTTTGAAGATGCATGGACACCAGGATGGCGCAATGAGACGGTATATGGCCGTATGGACCCCATGGGCTTTTATTCCGGAACCCAACGAACCTTGACATTGGGATTTCGAGTCATTTCGGAGAATATTCCGGAAGCTCGCACCAATATGGCCCTCATCCAAAAGCTCGTGCAGTACCAATACCCGGCTTTTCAGCCGCGCGGCAGCGTTGCTACTCTCAAGAGCCCCCCTTATTTCAACATAGAGATCATGAATGTTGCAAGCGACTCGCGCTCAAAGGCTCTCCAAGGATATCTTACATCAGGTATAAGAGTAAACCCTGGCTTCCAAGATAAGAACACCGCGCAATATTTTAATGACGACTATTCCCAAATCTTGTTTTCGGATGTGAACATATCTTTCCAAATGACGGTATTACATGCAAGCAATGTAGGGTTTTATGGTAAAAGGGGTGCAGACGGCGCCGGAGAATTTGCCGGCGGACCTGCCTATCCATATAATGTAGGGGGCAAGACAAGCAGCGGCACAACGAACCCCACCGCGCCGCCGCCTCCCGCGCCAACGCCCACCGCGGGGAAAGCTCCCTCTCCGAAATCGAAAAACAACCGCAATAAACCGCGTTCGTGGACCGCCGCGGCCAATAAACTTTTGGGCCCCGGTGCAACCGTCGCAGACCCGGGCATAAAAACCGCGATTTATTATGCAGGCGTTTATTGGCAACCGGCAGATTCACGGCTAGGCGAGGACTAGGAGGAACACATGGGCATTTCACGTTACAATAAACGACGGGTTATAAAAAACACAGCATGGGATTACGCTTATTCTAAGATTTTTCGCAACAGAGGCCTCCACGCTGCTACACAATTTGCCGTAGCTGAATTGGCTCATTTAACCGTTGGGCAGGTGGCAAGCCTGACTATCGAGAGTAAGATGTGGACAATGGGAGAAAAATACTTTAAGCTCGCCAATGAATTTTATGGAGATCCCCAATACTGGTGGGTCATCGCTTGGTATAACCAAAAACCGCTAGAGTCTGATTTTATTCCAGGCGACGTGGTAGAAATTCCCACCCCTATTGAACAAGTGCTTGAATATTTAGAGATACTGTAGCCATCTAAAAAGCGCAAACAAAGCCAATGGCAGAAAAAGGACTGTAACGTTATGAGTTTTATGGATGATCGTTTTGATGAGCTAGCCAAGGAAGCCCCCGGCGTTTGGGAGACCATGGCATACCTCTCCACGCCGGGCCTCGAAGACCTCATGGCCAAAAAGCGCGCTGCGCTGAGGGATCCCACGAAAAAGGCATCCGAGGCCATCGGGGAATTTACTGCGAAGGAAGCGATCCAATTGGGACTTCTCAGCGCCGCCGAATTTGAGACAAATGACCAATGCGTCTTGTTAGAAATGGCGCAAAAAATCTATGACTACGCCAAAGCCCCGGGCCCAGTCGAGAGCGTGGGAGCACCCGGTACCGCGGACACCGTCGGAGATACACCCGGCAACGCCCCGGCCGCATCGATGCCCAAGGCTGCCCACGGCGCCTCCGTTATTCACACTCCCAAAATTTTGGTTGACGTCATGACACGAGACTACGGTCGACCCGGCATCGCCAGTATTTCCGATTCCAGCGGCGCTGCTTATAAAAACAATTATGATGTTATTCGCGATATAACCTTGCGCACTAAGTCTGCGCGTTTTCTAGAAATTACTCCTGCACAAGTTGCGCAATTAAGCCCCTTAATCTTCATTAGTGTTGATTATTATGATAAGCTAGGCACCCGGGTCAAGCGCCTCCCCATCGATTTCCCCAACCATACCGTTCTTAAAGATACTGTGCTTCAAGCGACAGGCCAGCGCTTTGGCGCAGGTATCAAGGACATCTCTATCGTCCACGAAGGTATTGATAGCGCTACTGATAAAATTGTGCTCATCAACTCTACCTTCGTCTTTCAGGATTTTCGCACGGCAGCGCAAGGAAACTACGAAGAATTGTTAAAGGTGGGTGTTAAAGGTATTGACAGTAATTTGCGACGATACATTAATTTTGAGTTTGGCTGGGATTCGCATGCGAAGTTAAAGGGAACGGGCAAAGATGGACTCGCTTTGGCGACAATGCGCAGCAATGTGCGAGGGGAATTAATCAAGTATACCTTCGAATTCGCAGAAGACGGAAGCATTCTTCTCAAAACGCAACACCGCGGCCATATTCACACCCTCTTCGGCGATACCCCCGCTGCCAACATTTTATCCACCCAGAAATCCGCTGAAGAATCATTGCGCGCCGGCTCTGTGAAGATTCTGAGTGCGAGTACAGCAAAGATTGTTAGCGATAATAAGAATTCTTTGGCCGAGCGAAAGCTTGATGAGATGGCCGCGCTCGTCGCAGTCAACTATCTAGATAAGATGGTAACCGGTGCGGAGTCGAAGACGGGCCAAGCGCGCAACGTCGTCAACCTCGAACACGACATGAAGGGAGAGGTCCAGAAGATGTTCAATGTTGCCAAGCTCGGTCGCGTTGGCAAGGCGGGCACAGGGGGCAACGTTTTTGCGAAGCTTGGAAACGCGATGTTCGACGACCCGGAGAAATTTGATGATTCCCCCCAACCCGTGAAGGGGCCCACAATTGATCTTAAAGACTACGAGACTATCCTTCGCCGCGCCAACCTGCACGTGCGCCAGGCCATTGCTCAACACCACGCCGGCATCCCCGATGCGGCCGCGCTCACCAACGAAAATGCGAAAAACCTTCAGACAGTCGGAATGGCGAAAAGCGATGTATACGAGATGATAAAACAAATCAAAGGCACGGCACAAGGAGCCAAGGTGGCCAGCGACGTCATAACGGACAATTTATTGGCGAAAAACGTTCTCAAGACAGCACAAAATCAATTTAATAAGAAAGTTGCTCTTCTCCGCTTTACGGGTCTTTTTAATTTAGCCACGGAACTGGCGGACAAACAAAAAATCTATTATGGGGCTATTTCTTCGGAAGCTCGCATAGAGATACATAGTAATCTGGCCTATCAACCGGGATTGAAAGAAGCCTTCGATAAAATCAGCGCAGAAAGTTTCCTAACCAGCATCCGAAGCGTCGGCGCCGACATCCCATGGGAAAACGAAGGCGCACAAGGCTGGGCCATGGAAAAGGCAACTAAGCTCGTTAGTACTAATAGCTTTCCCTTTGTCTTTTTGGGTGACTTTTTGTGGTCATTGCTACAGACGGAGGCGACTTTGGAAGGTAAAACTGGCACTATGTTTCAATTGATGAAAGAAACGGCAGGCGTTGATATGGAGCTTTTGTTGGGGTATATGTCTTATGAGACGCCGTACGCTAATGATAAAATCAACAACCTTCCCCTATATTATCTTCCCATTTCTCTTCGCAAGTTAAATTATTTCATTGCACGTGAAATCATTGGTAAAGATAGAATTTTTTACTCTTTGGGCTCCCTTATTAAAGATTTGATTAAAAAGTTGATTGATACAAGTTTCTACAATTGCATACGGGAGGCAGGCACGAAGGGCACCCCTCTTACTCCTAAAATTGATTTTGCATTTGGCGAAAAGAACGGTCGCGACGTGTTTTTTATTTACGATAGCAAACAATTTATCAACAACATGAAAGGGAAAAAGTTTGGAAGCTATTCGAATAATATGCTTTTAAAGATTCCGCATTTTTATCTTGGAGGCGCCAACAAGGGGATAGCCAAAACGATCCAATTGCGAGACATCGCAGACCCGTCCACAAAAACCGCGGTCTATTATAAAGCAACCCCATCCAATACCCTGGAAGATGGTAACGAGGGCCCTGAACATGGGCGCTGGGCTCCCACTGTTTTTGAAATGGAGGTGAACACCCTAGGATATCCCAATTTTCAACTTGGGCAGCTAGTCTTCGTTGATGCGAGACAATTCGTGGGCGCATCTGCCCAAAAGAACTTTAAAGCTACGGGGTATTATGGGCTTCATAAAATTACGCACCGCCTAACTCCGGACTCCTTTTCAACCACCATTAATGGTATCATCCAGATGTCAGAGAAAGACAAGGATGCCATTAATAGTGAGGCGGAGGGCCTCACGGCCGCGGCAGATAAGGCCAAGCCAAGCCTCACCGATCCTGACCTCCTGGAAGAAGTCTTAGCAGCCCCCCAGCACGTGTTCTTCAGCAAAGTCAAATCCGGCGAATGGGAATTCAGCAAAGAAAAACTCAGCGAGATCAAGAAAGACCGCCGCTTGAAACGATTAGGAGGGGCCCAGACGCTTTTGGAGAAGGCCACGTGGAGGCAAAAAGAAACGCATGACGAGATGATCGCGCGCAGGAAACAGGAAGCCAAGGCCGGCAACATCGCCGCCGCCATGGGCGATATCGCGGAGTTTAAGCGCAAAGGTACTCTGATTGCCATACCGGATATAGTGACCGTCGCCGGCGAGGCAATAGAAGAATACCTCGCCGGCGATTAATAATCGCCTAGGAGCTATTTAATATTAGTGCCAGAATATACACCAGAATTGTTTTTTGCGCGGAGCGATATGCCTTCCCAACATTTATACGCGGGTCGGAAATATTATCGTTGGCGCGCAAAGCACATTTTTATAGAACTTGCCCAAGGGGGCGCACCCAACTATATTGATATGTGGGGCGAATCCCCGTTATACGGCAAAATGGGCCCCGATGGCACCCTGGCTCTCCCGCAAGAGAAATTTATGAATTACTCCCTAGGCGCCAATCGGTTGGGCGCCCTTCCATGGGTTTATGAAGGAATAACCGATTTCCAGTCTTATCTTAATCGAGGAATTTACCATGGCCGCACCGCATTGAACGAGCTTTTCGGAAGTTTTGGTGTGGTGCAGGGGTATAAAAGCCCTTACTTGGAATACATGCAATACGCTTTGACCATTCTCACCGGGTTTAACAAGCGATTGGGCGCCAGAACTAAAAAGATTGTTTTTAATTTTGCTGATTACGTAAAAGAATTTACGGCTCATCTTGCGCTAGGCAACGTTCCCTTTACTTTTGCAAGTTATTATGCTTCGCCACGCGCAAGCGCTTTTTCCACAGGCCTTGTGGTGAGTTTCGCGGATATGAACGCTAATAATGATTTTTATAAAGGCGAGTATTTTGAGAATCCTGAGTTTGGGAAGTACGTTCAAAGTGCCGCGAACTTTGGCTTCCGAGTGGATTTAAATGCTCCGTGGCGCCTCGTCGCCGACTTGAAATCGGCTCCAATGGCCAAGTATATGTTGCGCCATAATATTCCGGACCTGAACGCTTCTTTCCAGAGGTTTTATAGGCTCGCCATCGATTACGAAATATCCGCAACGACGGCGCTGCTCGTCACCGCATATGAGGCATACCAGGAGACACGCCAATATGGTGTAACCCAAGATTATTGTATAAAGCCTAACACTTTTTTTAAAAGCGCATCGGACATTGAGGTTGTTAAGTCCATTTCGCAACAGGTTTTCATTGAAGAATATTCTACACATCAATTCTTGGAGGACTATGACCCACCTCAGACCCTTATACTACTAGAATCGCTTAAACATGCGGAGCGGGAAAAGCTTCACCTCCCCACGTATAAAGCATTTAAGCGCCAATTCATGAGGCACATCAAACGAAGGAATTTCCAGTCCGCGGCCATTTCCTTGACACGCTTTTATAATGGAATCCCCCCTAAAAAGAAAAAATAAAAATCTCTTGACTTCGCCGCGGATAGCTGATAAAGTATGTGAAGAGGTGCGACACAAGCCATGATATTCCAGACGTTCGACGACAAAGACCAATGTGTATTGATATATCAAAATGGGAAGTTTTTCAACGCTCAGGATGATTTGGACTTGTCTTCCACCTGGGGGTATGCCAATTATTTACGTGATAAAGATATAGAATATGCACAATTATGGGTTCAAGGATCGTCCTTAAGCGCATCTTGCCCATCTTACTTGGAAGCTCACCTCCAAGAGATTGAAGACCGCCTGAAAGCATTCATTCGCTCATGCAAATTGGCTCGGGTAAATTTGGATGATGTGTGTTTTTATGAATTGGTACCGCACAACTTTTTGCGGGATTACGCCAACATTAAGAATGAAGTCTCTCGACATGTTTTTCAAAAGTTTGAACGCCCTGATAATTACCACCAACTGTTGAAAATTGTTAAGGTTGTTTCTGACATACGATATCGCTCCCTCCGCTTGGACTTAACAAAGATGAATAAAGGTGCTATAAGAGATAGGAACATGTTTAAAACTCTTTCTTCTTGCAAGCGCAATGTTGTTTATAATCCTTTTAAGACCATCACTGGACGCTTGGCCACCAAAAGCCACACTTTCCCCGCCCTAACTTTGGCCAGGGAATATCGAAACGTTGTAACTCCTACTAATGATTGGCTTTTTGAACTTGATTTTAACGCTGCCGAACTGCGAACTGCGCTAGGTCTGCTGGGCGAAGAGCAGCCCGACGAGGATCTTCATGACTGGAATATAAAAAATATTTTTTCCGATGGTATCACCCGGGAAGAGGCGAAAAAGAAGATCTTCGCGTGGCTCTATAATCCCAACAATACAGAGAGAGGTATTAATGCTCTATATAATAGGGACAAAATCAAAGAAGCCTATTTTACAGGAGAGCAGATAACCACCGACTTTAGCCGCACTATTCCATGCGATGAATTTCATGCGACAAATTATGTCATTCAATCAACGGCCGCAGATCTTTTGTTTGAGCAGATGTACGATGTATGGGAATATTTACGCGATAAAAAGTCATTTATCAAGTTTTGCAACCACGATTCAATCATGATTGACTTGTCCCGGGAGGATCAAGGGTGTATCAACGAAATGAAAGAGATGTTTAGCAATACACGATATGGGAAATTTAAGATTAATTGTGCCGGCGGAAAAAACTGGGGCAACATGAAACAACTTTTGATACACTGAGAGATGAAATGCAAACAGTTATAGGACTAGGAGCGGCGGGGTGCAAAATAGCGGACAAATTTGTCCAATACCCTCAGTATAATATATTAAAGATAGACGCAGGGGATGTCGATCAAGACACCCCGCGCGAGAACACTTTAACTCTCAAAAAGCAACCAACACCAGAAGATTACGAGAAAGCCGGCTCTTCGTGCTTCGAAGCTTTCTTCAAAGACGTCCAAGCGGAGACGCTGTTTATCACCAGTTGCGGGAATGTGTCAGCCCTCTCGTTGCGTATCTTAGAAAAACTCCGCCCCCAAACTAAAATCACCGTGATGTACATTATTCCAGACAAGGCCAACCTGACGGAGCATCAAAAACTTCATCACAATCTCTTGTTTAATGTTTTTCAAGAATATGCCCGTTCGGCTCTCTTCGACCGCGTCATTCTTGTTGACAACCAGACGCTTTCTGCCATTGTAGGGCCGGTCCCCGTTTTGAAATATTGGGACTCCCTCAACAGCGTACTTGCGTCCACCTATCATATGATAAACGTATTTGATCATTCCCGACCGGTGTTTACTACTTTTTCAAATAAGATAAACACGGCACGGCTCACCACGCTAGGACACTATCCGTGGACCTCTGAGGAAAAAAATGAAGAAAAAATGTTTTTTTCTCTTGACTTTCCTCGCGAAAAAAGGTATTATTATGCGGTACCTCAGAAAATGCTGGAAGAGGATGAAAATTTAATGGCGATAATTCAGAAACAGGTTAAAGATGCAGTTGAGCATGATAGAATGAAGGTTGCATATGCAATCTATTCTACACAGTATGATCAACCGTATGTATACTGCGAAGGATACAGCACATTAGTTCAAAAAAAACCAGCGTCCTGAGAGATTTGTTAGGACGGCTATAACATAAGGAGAAAAAAGATTATGGCAATTGATATGGAAAAAATGCGAGATCGCATGACTTCACTTAAAAACAACGGAAACTCGACGTCAAATAAATTTTGGCGCCCCAAGGATGGAGAACAAACGCTTCGTATTGTACCACCATCTGACGGTGATCCTTTCCGTGATTATTGGTTCCACTATAATGTGGGAGATAACCCGGGCTTTCTGAGCCCTAAGAAAAACTTTGGCGAAGACTGTCCCTTGGACAATTTTGTTCGACAGCTTTGGAAGGAAGGAAGTGAAGAGAGCAAGCGCATGGCTAAAAAGCTCTCTGCGCGTCAGCGTTTTTTCGCTCCCGTCGTTGTGCGCGGAGAAGAGGAAGAGGGCGTAAAGGTATGGGGTTTCGGCAAACGAGCCTACGAAACGCTATTGGGGTTGGTACTTAACCCCGAGTATGGCGATATTACCGATGCGCAAGATGGTACCGACTTGGTAGTCCACTATGGGAAACCCGCAGGAGCGACGTTCCCTGAAACAAAGATTACCCCTCGGCGAAAAAACTCGCCGCTTCACAAAGACGCGGACAAGGCCCGAGAATGGCTCGACAATGTCCCCGATTTTGAGGAGCTATTTGCGGCTTCCAAAAAGACCACCGACGAAGTTCAAGGTATCCTGGATGCTTTCTTGAACTCCGACGAAAGCCCTTCCGAGGGTCCCACCACTACTTCATCCCCGGAGAACAGCGACGTCGACAAGGCGTTTAGCGAACTTTTGGGATAAAGTAATTTTATACCGCAGGGAGGCATGGGTTTACAGATGCCTCATTCCTATTTACTTTAGGTATGGAGAACATGGATTGGCTCACAGGCTCAGGTAGGGCAATTGACTTTAGCGAGATTGTAGAATTAACAAGATCCCACTATTTCGACGGTGGCACTGTTCATGTCGGTACCGATTCCCATCTTAAACAACAAAAGTGCATTTTCAGCACTGCTATCTGCCTTATTGGCTCTCATCACCGCGCCCAAAATACTTATTTTGTAACCCGCAGCACCACTCGCGCCCAGACATATGCTACTTTGCTTCATCGAATCACCGAAGAAGTTCAAAAATCCATTAACACGGGGTTAAAATTGCTAGAGGTCTGTCCTAAAATAGATATCGAGCTTCACTTGGATATATCCCCCGAAAACTTAAATGAAGGGACGTCCAAGTTCGCCAAAATGTTGGTAGGCTATGCGCGAGGGAGCGGCTTCGAATGTAAGATTAAACCCGACGCCTTTGCAGCCTCTTCAGTGGCAGATAAACACAGTAAACCAGAAATGAAAGGCAACTAATGAAAATTAAAGCAATTGAATGCGGGGCATGTGGGGATGTAGTTTATTCCCGGGCCCCAGAAGATTACCGGGAATGTGAATGCGGCAGCGTCAGCGCCTCCGGAGGCCAGCAATATGCCAAATTCCACAGCCCTAGCGCTGATTCTCATAAAAAAGTGATAATAGATGTTGACACAGACATGTTTAACCTGTATAATGATTGGGAAGAGATGGCGGATACCTACGGTGTGATACCTAAATCTTCCCAAGTGCCGCTGTTACGACATATTGTTTGTTAGAAAGGAAAAATATGCGAGAAAGAGTTAATCGAGAAGATTCCAACTTTGAAGCAAAGCTGGACGAACTTAGGCAACGTTTTGCAGGCGTCAAGAAAAGCGCCGAAAGCGAAACCGCAGTAAATGTTAATAAACAAGACCTTAAAGACGGTTTTGTTACTTTTTGGTCGGATAACAGCGATATCACTCAGTTGATTAGTCGAAGCGCGGGATATATTGTATCCATTATGGATTGTGGAGAAACCGTGCGTATTCGAATGGCTCGGAAAGGATTCCGCAGTTGTTATCACGCTTTCAAACTATCAAAATAAAAGGAAACTATAATGCGTAAACGAAATGCTGGCAAAGCTGGGCAGTTGTCAATTGATGACATGCGCAAGCTTATAAACAAAAAAGCTGGGCTAAACGTGGCCCACAATCTTAACAAAGAGAATCCCACTGAAGTAAAGCAGTGGATCCCGACGGGTTCGCGGTGGTTAGACAGTATTATTTGTCGCGGCCATCTTGCGGGAATTCCCGTTGGAAAAGTGGTTGAGGTGGCCGGATTAGAATCTACCGGCAAGTCTTACATGGCGGCGCAGGTTGCCGCAAACGCTCAAAAGATGGGCATCGACGTGGTGTACTTTGATTCCGAATCGGCAATCGACCCCGCGTTTTTAGAGCGCTCAGGCTGCAATCTTGACAATATTCTATACGTGCAGGCAACATCTGTTGAGTTTGTCCTAGAGACAATCGAAGAGCTTTTAGGCTCTAATGACAGCCAAATGTTGTTTATCTGGGATTCATTGGCCCTTACCCCTGCTGTTTCGGACATTGAGGGGGACTTTAATCCGCAGTCTTCAATGGCGGTAAAGGCACGTATCCTGGCTAAAGGAATGTCTAAGCTGACGGTCCCTATCGCCAACAGCCAGTCCACGTTCCTGGTATTGAACCAGTTAAAAACCAATATTACGCGCTCGCCATCAGAGGCGTTGACTACACCGTATATGACACCCGGCGGAAAGGCCATGATTTATGCCTATTCTCTGCGTGTCTGGCTGACGGGTCGGAAAGCAAAGGCGTCTTTTGTAACAGATGACAAAGGGTTCCGAATTGGCTCAGAGGTCAAGGTCAAATTAGAGAAGTCGCGCTTTGGCACGCAAGGAAGACAATGTAACTTCAAGATTCTGTGGGGAGACGAGATCGGGATTCAAGACGAAGAGAGTTGGTTCGAAGCCATCAAATCGTCGGATCACGTTAAACAGGCTGGAGCATGGTTTGAGTTAGTGTATGAGGACGGAAACACAGAAAAATTCCAGGCTTCCAAGTGGCTTGACAAACTTCAAAACGAAGCTTTTCGAAAAAGAGTCTTGACAATCATGGATGAAGAGGTTATAATGAAGTTCGATAAGCGCATCGGCGAGGCCAATGAGTTTTACGAAGAAGAGGCATAAGTGTCCAATAGAGTAATGATTATAGACGCGTTAAATTTATTTTTACGCTCGTATATTGTAAACCCTACCATCGCTAAAGATGGAAGCCCCATCGGCGGCACCGCGGGGTTCATCAAATCCCTTCAAAAGCTATGCCGGGATATTAAGCCAAACGCGGTTGTTGTTTGCTGGGATGGCCGCGGCGGGAGCAAGAAGCGCAAACTCAAGAACAAGGATTATAAAGAGGGCCGCGCCCCCATCCGCCTCAACCGCGGCATGCACACTCTTTCGGAGAATGAAGAGAAAGAGAACAAGATTTGGCAAATGCACCGGTTGTTCGACTATCTTAATAACTTCCCGGTAATTCAACTAGTAGCAGATGAAGTAGAAGCTGACGATATCATTTCGTATGTGGGCCAATATTCGCCTTTTAAAGGTTGGCAGAAAGTCATAGTTTCAAGCGATAAAGATTTTTTCCAGTTGTTGGACGAGAAGACGATTCTTCATCGCCCCATCCAAAAGAAATATCTTAATAAAAACAATATCTTGGAAGAATATGGGATTCACCCCACCAACTTTGCAATGGCTCGTGCCATCGCTGGAGATCGTTCTGACAATCTGGCAGGGGTGGGCGGAATTGGCCTTAAAACGGTATCCAAGCGCTTTCCCTTTTTTAAAGAGGAAAAGAGTGTAACGCTGCCCGATTTGGTAGAGTTCTGCGAGAATCAAGAATCGAAAGCCAAAGCATATCAAACTATTTGCGAGAAACAAGATGTGATTGCCGACAACTACGGCCTCATGCAACTATATGCGCCGAGCATGTCTGTTCAGACCAAGCAAAAGATTAATTGGACCATCGAGAACTTTGAGTATTTGTTCAATAAGTCCGAAATGGACTTGATGATGCTTGAGGACGGCATATCCGATTACAGTTGGCTCGACCTCATTACCACTTTTAAATCATTCTGCCTAAAAAGGAAAAGAAAATGAAAAAGATTATTATAGCAATCGTGCTTATGGCTTTTTGTGGGGGCTGCCGCCTTCCTTATCCCTCGTTGGAAGACCCCACGCCACTAGTGGTGGAAACGTGCTTCGGGGTGACTTATGAAAAAGTCTGCACCACCAGGAAAAACCCGACACCAGAAAAGGCGTCGACAAAGACTCACTGCCGATGGGTACGGAAACGCTAAACAATATACTCCCGTAGTTCAGTCGGTCAGAACAAGCGCCTCATAAGCGCCAGGTCGTAGGTTCGAGTCCTACCGGGAGTACTAATTTTTTTTTCTTATCATATCCGCAGGTTACAACAAAGATGAAAAATAGTTTTCTCGATGGGTTTTCCTGTGGATAATTATACATACCCATACAACAAAGGACTTGACTTTTTCTTGCTATTGTCGTATAATGGTATCCTAAAAAAACTAGAGGTGACATGGAAAATTTAGGTGTTTTCGGGAAAAGCTTTCAAGAAAACTTATGCAAACTTCTTCTCTACGACCGACCCTTTTGCGATCAAATGCAAGAGGTGCTAGACGTAGGATTCTTCGAGCTTAAATATTTACAGCTTTTTACTGAGAAACTCTTCAGTTATAAAACCAAATATCAGGTTCACCCCACCAATGATGCATTGACTGCGATTCTTCGTTCCGAGATCGAAGACCAAAATCCAGTTCTCCAAAAGCAAGTGCGTGACTTTTTTGTGCGTCTGGCCGCTGATGGGGAAATTGCCGACAAGGAGTACACTAAGTCCAAAGCATTGGATTTTTGCAAAAAACAAGTACTTAAAGAGGCCATTATGAAATCGGTGCCTCTGATTAATCGTTGCTCCTTTGAAGAGATTGAAAAACTGATTAAAGAGGCTTTACGCCTTGGCCTCGATAATGATTATGGCTATGATTATATTAAGGATTTTGAAGAGCGATTTTTAGTTAAGGCTCGTAATCCTATTTCCACCGGTTGGCCCAAGATCGATAAAATCACTCATGGCGGCTTAGGTCTTGGGGAGTTGGCAGTAGTAATCGCACCCACGGGTGCGGGAAAATCTCATGTTTTAGTGCATTTGGGTGCCATGGCGATGAAGCAAGGGAAAAACATTGTTCACATTACTTTGGAGTTGGCCGACACCGCGGTGGCTAAGCGCTATGATGCCTGCTTGACGGGTTACAATCTTAACCACCTCATTGAAAAAAAGGAGGACATCCTAGAAAAAATTCAGGATGTCGATGGTCAATTGATCATCAAAGAATATCCTACGAAGTCAGCCACTGTTGGCATGATTAAGAATCATTTGGAGAAGATCCGCCAACATGAAATGGCGATTGATATGGTTATCCTGGATTATGGGGACCTTGTTCGCCCATCCGGGGGGAACAAGAATAGCGAAAAGCGCCACGACTTGGAATCCATCTACGAGGATTTGCGCGCAATTGCGCAAGAGTTCAAGTGTCCGGTGGTTACAGCTTCGCAAACAAACCGTAAAGGGCTTAACGAAGAAGTAATCACAATGGAGTCGATATCAGAAGCGTTCAACAAGTGTTTTGTTGCAGATTTTATTATTAGTCTTTCTCGTACTATTAAGGATAAAAATTGCAACATCGGCAGAATCTTTGTTGCTAAAAATCGCAATGGCCCCGATGCTATGATTTATTCTGTTTTTATGGACCCAGCCACCGTTACGATTAAGGTGCTTGAGCAAGCTGATGTGCAGGAAGTGCAACGCAACGAGAAAAAAGACAAAGACAAAAGAGACGAAGCCGAAGCGCGCCGCATATACCAAGCGCTCAGGCAATTAAAAACATAGGAGGGCAGAGAACATGCGAGACAATCTAACAAAAGATATCCTTTCAGACATTACCGTACACATGAAATACGCGAGATACGATTCTGCATTACAACGGCGAGAGACTTGGGACGAACTGGTCAGCCGCAATAAAAAAATGCACATTAAAAAATTCCCCCAATTAAAAGAAGAGATCGAGCTAGCTTATCGCTTTGTTCACTCCAAGAAGGTTTTGCCTTCGATGCGCTCTATGCAATTTGGGGGCAAGCCAATCGAGGTGGCCCCAAACCGCATTTTTAATTGCGCGTATCTCCCTATTGATGATTGGCGCTCCTTCAGCGAGGTTATGTTTTTGTTGCTCGGCGGCACGGGTGTGGGTTATAGTGTCCAGTTTCATCACGTCGAACAGTTACCAGAAATTCAAAAGCCCAACCCCAAACGCACGCGCCGCCATCTTGTGGCTGACTCTATTGAGGGCTGGGCTGACGCCGTAAAAGTTCTTATAAAATCACACTTTTACGGAGGCTCCAAGATTCGTTTTGATTATAGTGATATCCGCCCCAAAGGAGCAGCCCTTTTAACATCGGGAGGCCAAGCGCCCGGGCCACAACCATTGCGCGAATGCCTGGTTAAGCTGGAAGGTCTTCTCTCACACAAAGAGACCGGAGACAAACTAACTCCCATTGAGGTTCATGATATGGTGTGCCACATAGCGGATGCGGTCCTTGCCGGCGGCATTCGACGTGCTGCGCTTATTTCGCTTTTTAGCGCCGACGACAGCGAAATGATTTCTGCGAAGGCAGGCAACTGGTGGGAGAAAAACCCCCAGCGCGGCCGCGCGAATAATTCCGTTGTCCTCATGCGACATCTTATCACTAAAGACTTTTTTATAGACTTGTGGGATCGTGTCCGGGCCAGCAAAGCCGGCGAACCCGGGTTTTATTTTTCGAACGATAAAGACTGGGGGACAAACCCTTGCTGTGAGATTGGTCTGCGGCCCTATCAGTTTTGCAATTTGGTTGAAGTGAACGCTAGCGATTTAATTGGCCAAAGCGATTACGAGGCTCGCGTCCGGGCCGCCACTTTCATCGCCACCCTTCAGGCAAGTTATACAGACTTTCACTATCTGCGGGATGTGTGGCAACGCAACACGGAAAAGGATGCCCTCATCGGAGTAAGCATGACAGGAATTGCCTCCGGGCCCCTTTTAAAGCTTGATATGAAAGCAGGCGCTAAGATTGTTGACGCCGAGAATAAAAGGGTCGCCGACATGATTGGGATCAAGCGCGCCGCCAGAACGACTTGTGTGAAACCCGCTGGCACTACGAGCCTAGTTTTGGGTACCTCTAGCGGCATTCATGCGTGGCATAGTGATTATTATATTCGCCGCATTCGCGTAGGGAAGAATGAAGCCATATACACGCATTTAGCACTTCACCACCCAGAACTCGTCGAAGACGAATACTTTCGCCCTCATGACACGGCGGTCATTAGCGTCCCCCAAAAAGCGCCTGCTATGGCGATTTTGCGAGAAGAGTCAGCTTTAGAACTGCTCAACCGTGTGCAGGCCATCAGCCGCCAATGGGTCCGCCCGGGCCACCGCCGCGGCCAGAACACTCATAACGTTTCAGCTACCATTAGTATTCGCGATGGCGAGTGGGATGAGGTACGCGATTGGATGTGGAAGAACCGCAAAGTTTACAACGGCTTAAGCGTTCTCCCATATGACGGGGGCAGTTATAAGCAAGCTCCATTCGAGGACTGCACTGAAGAAGAGTACGAAAAATTATGTTTTTCGTTAAAAGAGCTTGACTTAACGCGCGTAATAGAATATAATGATAATACGAATTTAACAGGTGAGTTAGCGTGTGCTGGCGGTGCCTGCGAAGTTAGATAACCTAGGAGAAAAAATGAATTCTTTAAAAATTGTTGATACGGGCACGGACGAACCAGGAACTGCGCAAGATAAAACAGAAAATTATGTTGTTAATTACCTTAAATCCATGCTTGCGATTGAGGAGGCCATCGAGCCTTACAAAGAGCAAAAGAAAGAACTCCGTACGGAGTTTATGGAGAACGGGTGGCTCACAAAAGACCAAATCTGGTCAGCAGTGAAGGCTTATCGTCTTTACCAAAAGGGCGCTGACATGGATGACTTGAACGATATGTTCGACGCCATCGAGCGCCAATTTGGGGGAAAAAGTGAGTTTTAAACCGGTCAATCGTCATCTTCTGCTTCAAGAGGTTGTTGCCTCTAAAGAAAAAGAACAAAGCACCATCTTGGTGCCTGATGACTATAACGTTAAGGTAAACCCATACGCTGTTTACGAGGTTTTGGATGCAGCAGATGATTGCGTCAAGCTCGGAGACTACTCTCCTGGCACTGGTAAAAGCAGCAAAACAAAAGTTTTGGTTAACAACTCCATGGTCGAAGAGATCACGGTGGACGAAAACAATCTTTTGCTAATTTTGGAAAACCACGTATACGGTATTTTTAATAGTTAGGAGTAATAAATGAATTTCTTGGCAAGTATAGCGTTGCTAGCAGCAGCGATTAGCCCACCTGCGTCTTACGATGAATTGTACGGGGAAGCTTATTTTACCTGCGGAGGTCGCCACCTAAGCGAATCCCAGGTGAAGGTGATGGAGGATTTGGTCGAAGTCGAACACGAGTTCTTTCAGCGCCATCCCCAGATGCCTGACAGTCTAAGGGGGATGCTCTTGGCGGCCGCTTGCCGAGAAAGTCGTTTTACTTCGAGAGCACGCGGAGACTGGCGACACAAGCGTGGACGCCGCGTCGCCATGGCCCACGGCGTGGTCCAACTTTGGCCGTGGTGGGAGCGCTATTATGGGGTCGACCGCGACAACCACAAAGAGGCTGCAAGAGCGTGGCTCACCCACATTGTCCATCAATATAATAAAAACAAACGTTATAATCGATGCCCCTCCACTTTCTCTAATGAGCGTCAATGGGTAGCCGCTTGGGTGCAAGTGGCCAGAGGAGGGCGCGTTAATCGTGCCAATCGCTATCGTTGTTTTGAAATCCCCCTCCACTACAAAACGCTTAAAAAATGGCTTCGCAGTATTGAGTATGCGCGGTCAACGGTGGATATTGATGGCTGCTAAGATTGCATACGGATCGTCGCTGGAAGCCCTCAGATTTTCCTCTGAAGTAGGAGCGAAGATTATTTTAGATAGCCCGGTTTTCCCGGCCGTCTATGAAGATGCCTCTATCAAACAAGAGTGGGCGTCTTTGTATTTTAATCTCTTGCTGCAAGGACAAACCATCGGCGGTGATGCTGTAACAGGCACGCATGTCCATGAGGATGCGCTCAAGGTGGTGTGCAAAGGAGGAGTGGTCAATGACACTCCATATGATACGCTTTATGTTTTCAGTGACAAGAATATATTCGGCCTTCCTGCCCCATCTAAGCTTAACACCATGTACACCGTTGTAGATCGCATGGTGCCAATTTCTTTGAGCGCCCCCCATATTACCTTTATAGAGACGGAAGACCTTTTGGTGCATCAACTTCATCTTTGCAAGAACAACAGCGCCGAAAAAGTACAGCTTTATGCCATATCATTCTTGACGGAAAAAGAGTTGCATAGTTTTGATTTTTCTGATACAATTGTGAAGTTTAAGTGTGAGGACTTATTGAGGAAAAATGGGTTTGAAGGTGCAGCCAATGGCAAACACAAGCGCGCTCTTAAATTAACGACCCTAGGGCGCGAAGTTACCGCTCCAATGCACGGTTACGAGAATACGGAAAAAATTAAATTTTTCAATGAAAACTAAGCCCCCCACTCGTCACCCTTTTCACTTGGTCGGCCTCGTTCCTGTCGGCGGCCAGAAGCTGGACTTTGACTTTCCATGGCACGACTCCCTTCAGCCAATTGGACATAATTATTTGGCGGTAGAGAAGGCTGTTTTCAATTGCGCTCTCGCGGGGTGCAAGACCATATGGATCGGATGCCCCAAGGATATGCAGCCATTAATTCGATATCGATTGGGAGACTATATAATAGACCCCTATGAGCTAGAAAAGACGGCCAAATTTGCGCGATATCCCGACTACAAGGAAATACCCATTTATTACGTCCCCGTCCATCCCAAGGATGCTGATCGCCGTGATAGTCTATCATGGAGCATTATAACGGCGGCTTACGGTGCTTACCGTGCAAGCAAAAAGATTACCAAGTGGGCAACACCGGATCGATATCTTGTTTGCTTTCCCTATGGATTGTTTAGCGATCGAACACTTCAGGACAGCCGCAAGCTTGCAAGAAATTCGCGCCCATTCTATGCATCGTATGAGGGGAAAACTTTTAAGGACGGTTTATTTTTGCCCTTTACTTTCACACCGGAAGATTTTCTGGTGGCGCGCAAGAAGGTCAGATCCACAGAGACCAGAAGTGTGGATGCGGAGCGCAATAAACTTTCCGCTGAGGCACAATTTTCTGGGCGCTATTTCACCCATGATTTTGTTTTCAGCGACGTCAACATCCAAGACCCTCAAGTCCTTGAAGTTCCTTGGTATTTTGACATTTCAAGCTGGGGCGGTTTAAAAAAATGGTTAGGATCGGATTATTCTCTTGACAAACCACCCCAAAGTATACTATCATATCATGAGTGGAACCCTATAGGAGTAGACAATGAAAATTCAAATGAACAAGACATATAACTTTGAAATTAAAAACGCATCTTTCGGGGACATCCCCCAGAGTCGCATGAATGAGTTATACACGGATGGTCGTCTCGCCGCTTTCGCGCTAGAAGAGCAACTCGTTTATTGGTTTCCGGAACTGACGCGGATTGAGGGAAACAAGGATCATGACCACGTGGACGTTCAAGGTAGAAAGTACGACGCCAAAAACTTTACAAAGAATGGCGGCAACTGCAGACCCTCCAACATGAGAGGACAGGGGCGAAAGTTCGATCCCGAGATCGCTCACATGAAAGCAGCGCTGCTGCGTTATATTTTTTGTGACATTCTGGACTTTCCTCGCGTACGCGTAAAGTTTGTGGAAGGGTCCGATTTTGTGCAACAATACCCTTCATGCCTCCTCCCCAAAGGCCAAAGAGAGGTCTTCTTTGGGTAAGGACAGACTCGATAAGTTCTACACCAAAAGAACGATTGCGCGCCGCTGTCTGGACATTCTCGACTTAAGCCGCTATGACGTTCTCCTTGAGCCCAGCGCCGGCGACGGTGCATTTTTTGATTTGTTGCCGCCGGCACAACGGGAGGGCTATGACTTGGAACCGGCACACCCCGGCGGTGAAATCAAGACATTAGATTTTTTTGACTACCAGGCCGACCCCACTAAAACTTATTTGGCTGTGGGGAACCCTCCTTTCGGCAAAAACAGCAGCCTAGCCAAGCGGTTTTTTGTTCACGCAGCCACATTTGCTCAGACAATTGCCTTTGTGTTGCCGCGCACGTTTCGCAAATCAACCACCATTAACCAACTCCCTGGTGACTTTCACAAAGTAGAGGAAATTATTCTCCCTCTGGAATCTTTTGAGTTACCCGATGGGGCCCCTTACGCGGTACCATGCGTGTTTCAAGTTTGGGAGCGCAAGGAAATAAAGCGCGAAGAAATAGTAGATCCCAAAACACACTCCGATTTCTCTTTTCTTAGGGAGAGCGAAGACTGTGAAATTTCAGAGGCGCTCGTCTCCTTAGAATTCCCGATCCACTATGGCCAAGAAGAAGTGGCTTCCACTATGATGTTGATGGAAGATTACGAGTCGCTTCTTAAGTTGCGTAAACAACACCCTCTTCTTTTTCGCCATCACAAGGTTAAGCGAGTGAAACGCAACATCAAATGGAAAACCGCACCGGACTTTGTATGCCGCCGCGCAGGAGCCCAAGCAGGTAAAATTACGCTAGATTATGGGGGCGCATCTCTGGAGGGCAATCTATTTATTAAGGCGCATGATGCGAAAGTAGTTGACATTTTCCACAGAATGTGGGATACTTGGTGGGATCCGAATATTGACATAGAGCGCGCCAATTCTAAATGGGACACGGCAGGGACGCCGAGTCTTTCCAAAGGCGAGATAGTTGCCCACTATAAAAAGATGAAAGAAGAGTTTAATGAACAAAAGTAAAATCCCCTTTGTGGGGTTACATGCGCATAGCGGTATGGGAAGTCCTTTTGATGGACTAGGATACCCACAAGAACATATGGAATTCGCCTTCAAGAATGGCAGCCACGCCCTGGCTCTAACCGACCATGGCAACATGAACGGGTTTGCTTATCAGGTCCAGCATGCACGCCAAATGAAAAAAGAGGGCAAGAACTTTAAGCCTATCTTTGGTGTCGAAGCTTACTTTGTTCCCAGTATTGCCGAATGGAAAGAAGAACTAGAGCGCGCCCGACAAGACAAGAAGGCCCAGAAACAAATTGATAAAGCCAAGGCGAGAACCACCATTGAAGACGAAGGCTCCTCCAAAGGCGGCAACAAGGCCATCCTCAACAGACGCCGTCATTTGATTCTTCTCGCCCAAAACCAAACTGGTCTTAATAATATCTTTTCTTTAGTGTCCAAATCTTTTCGGCCTGAGAACTTTTACCGCTTTCCGCGCATGGACTATGCCATGCTTGCTGAGCACAGCGAAGGGGTCATAGCCGCTAGCGCCTGCATGGGTGGTGTATATGCTGGAGATTATTGGGAAAATCGCGACGCAGGCAGCCAAGCAGTATTGGCCGGGATGCGCAAGACAACCGAACGAATGCGCGCCATTTTTGGCGACCGATGGTACGGAGAGCTTCAGTGGAACAGCATTGAGCAACAACACGAAATTAATCAATACATCATTCAAATGCACGAGGAGTTTGGGATCCCGCTCATCTCCACCGCAGATAGCCATTATCCTTCCCCTGGTGCATGGAAAGACCGGGAACTTTATAAACGACTAGGATGGCTCGGCAAAGGAAGCACCCCGGACTGGCTGTCGAATGAACTCCCCGATGATGTGGAAGAGATTGGATATGAACTATACCCCAAAAATGGGGACCAAATGTGGGCTGCGTATAAAAAATATGCCCAGCAGTGCGATTACACATACAGCGATGAGTTAATACGCAAAAGCATAGAGGACACCCATCATATCGCTCATGAATTGATTGAGAACTTCATGCCCGATAATACTGTGCGCCTCCCCGGTTTTGTGGTGCCACCGGGCCAAACCGACGACAATGCCCTGATTGCTGCCTGTGTTGAGGGGCTGCGGAAATTAAAACTCGACAAGAACCAAACCTATGTGGAGCGACTAAAAGAAGAACTAAAAGTCATTAGCGACCGCGGGTTTAGTAAATACTTTTTAACCATGTACGCAGTGGCCAACAGCGCAAACGAGGTTCAACTCACCGGCCCAGGCCGCGGCTCAGCGGCGGGATCTTTGGTAGCCTATACCCTTGGTATTACCCAGGTGGATCCCATTAAATATAACCTTCTGTTTTCGCGCTTTCTGCGTCGCGACGCCACGGACTATCCCGATATCGATTATGATGTAAGCGATCCCATGGGGCTCAAGGAAATCCTTATCGATAAATGGGGGAATACCACGGTGGTGCCCATCTCCAATTTTAACACGTTGCAGCTTCGCTCTCTCATCAAAGACATTTCTAAATTCTATGGGATTCCTTTTATCGAGGCCAACGCCGCAACTTCCAAGATGTTAGCAGAGGCAACGCCATTAGCGAAACGCAAGCATGGAATCAAAGCCGGGGTTTATACTCCCACCTTTGAAGAGGTCATGGAATATTCCGACTCCCTTAAAAGTTTTTTGATGAAGTATCCCAAGGTTGCGAAGCATGTTAACGTGCTTTATGGCCAAGTCCGCGCAGTTTCGCGCCATGCGGGTGGAGTTGTCATTGGCGAAGATCTGGACAAGCATATGCCCTTGATTAACAGCGGTGGCATCACTCAAACGCCATGGTCTGAAGGCCAGAACGTTCGGCACTTGGAGCCGATGGGATTTATTAAATTTGATATTCTGGGGTTATCGACACTTAAGATGATTGAGGGAGCAATCTATCACATCCTCCGCCGCCACCGCGGCGTAGAAAGCCCCACCTTTGAAGACATCAAAAGATTCTATGATGAGAACCTACATCCCGACGTGCTCGATCTCAACGATCAAGAGGTCTATCAAAACATTTTTCACAAAGGAAAATGGGCTGGCGTATTCCAGTTTACAGAGAAAGGCGCCCAGGCTTTTTGCACCCGCGCTAAGCCCAGGAGCATCGTGGACATCGCCGCCATCACTGCGATCTACCGCCCCGGGCCCCTTTCCGCCAACGTCCATGAGCTTTATGTTGACGCGAAACAAAACCCTGAAAAGGTTAATTATCTCAACGACTTAGTTAAAGAAGTTACCAAGGAGACTCACGGGTTTTTGATTTTTCAAGAACAAATCGCTCTTCTCGCGCATAAGCTAGGAAAGAATTTGACACTCGACGAAGGCAACATGTTGCGGAAGCTGTTGACCAAGAAAGGAACAGGCAAGGGCGATGACAAGAAAAGACAACTCCACCAAAAGTTTATCCAAGGTTGTCTCGATAGGGGCTTATCTCGCGAAGAGGGACAAAAGATTTGGCAGAGGTTTGAGTATTTCAGCGGCTACGGTTTTAATAAGTCTCATGCTGTATCTTATTCTACCATTTCTTATCAGTGTGCTTGGCTCCTAAACTACTACCCGTCGGAATGGATGGCCAGTTTTCTGGACAAGGAGCCTGAGAGCCGCAAGGAGCGCGCGCTAAACATTGCCAAGAAATATGGTTTTAAGATTAGACCCCTCCATATTAATGAATCTGGTTTGGTGTGGGGCATTACTGAGAACGGTAAGACTCTTATTCAACCGCTTGCGTCTTTGAAGGGGCTCGGAGATAAAGCCATCGAGCAGGTGATGGACCATCGCCCTTTCTCTACCGTAGAGGAGTTCTTGTTTAATGAAGAGATTGTCTATTCCAAATTGAATAAAAAGGCTATTGACGTGCTCAGCCGCGCCGGCGCTCTTAAATCACTGATGGACGAACGGTTTGATAACCCAAAACACTTCTGGACCGTGGTGGCCCAAAACCGCCCGAAGAGTCGCAAGAAATTAAAGGAAATGATCGAAGAGCACAAAGGAGGCGAGGATTTTACGCGAGATGAATATATTGAGAACACCGTGGAACTCTCGGGCCTTTACCCGTTTAATCTGGTGCTGGACGACCAGACGCGGCAGCGGCTCGACTTTCATAAAGTCCCTCCAATCTCAGAATTTGATTTGGACTTGAGCGTGGCATGGTTTATCCCACGCGAGGTAATTAAGCGAAAAACAGTCAAAGGGCGCCCCTATTATATTGTGAAAACTATCGATAGCAACTCCGCAATGGTAGACATCAAATGCTGGGGGGTCAATCCAATACGAGATAAAGTTTTCTTGAATCGGCCATACATGGCCAAACTTAAATATGAAGAACAATGGGGCTTCTCTAGCAAGTCCGGACTGCAAAGTTGGAGGTTACTAGGATGATGTTAAAAGTATGTCGACTTAGAGAAGGGGCTCGACTCCCCTCACGCGCTCATAAGATAGACGCCGGCATCGATTTATATTATTGCCGCGCCGAAGAGAACGGAGAGCGCGCACAAATTATACAAGAGGAAGGGCTCGTTATTGAGCCGCGGCAAAGCGTCCTTATCCCCACCGGGCTAAAGGTCCATGTACCATATGGACACATGTTGGAGGTCAAGAATAAGTCAGGAATTGCGTTTAAGCGTCAGCTAATCGTGGGCGCATGTGTCGTAGATCCAGGGTACACGGGGGAACTCTACGTAAACCTCCACAACCTAGGATTCTGCCCCCAATACCTCCAGGAGGGAGACAAAATTGCACAAGCGGTTTTAATCCCCATATCTCATTGTAATATTGAAGAGGTAGCCGAAGAGGAATTTCTAAATTCTGAATCTGGCCGCGGCAGCGGTGGCTTCGGTTCTACCGGGCAACGCTAATTTATCTTTACACTATTTAGACAGGGCAATAACCAGCAGGAGAAAAAAGATGAGTTTTATTTATACTTTACGTTTTGGCGATTTAGGTCAAGAGGTGAGAAGATTGCAGCAAGCACTTGGCATTTTAGCTGATGGCGATTTCGGACCCAAAACACACGCCGCCGTCAAACAATGGCAACAAAGCGCTAGCCTTTTGGTCGACGGTCTCGCAGGGCCTAAAACTTTAGGCTCTTTGAATATTACCGTGCTAGCCGGGATTGATGTTAGCTCCCACAATGGCACCGTTGATTGGGCGACAGTCGCCGACGCAGGCGTTAGATTTGCATGGGTGAAAGCCACTGAAGGCCAAACGCACACTAATCGCGATTGGAGCGCGCGATATCAGGGAGCCGTCGATAATAATATTGTTGTCGGGGCTTATCATTTTGCGCGCCCAGACTTTAATAAATACGATAATCCAGAAGCCGATGCCCAAGCGGAGTTCAAGCATTTTCGCGACACCCTCGCAGCCGTAGGCGGGGTCAAGACTGGGGATTTGGTTCCCGCAATTGACCTTGAGGCCGGGATGAAGACTGATGACCAATACAATGCCGATTGGTATCTGGAATGGCTACGCCTCGCTGAAGAGGAATGGGGCGTCAAAGGGATTGTATACACCGCCAAATGGGCGTGGAATCTCTATATGCGCAAAGCCGCCGAAGAATCTCGCGACAAGCTGCTTGAGTATCCCGTATGGTGGGCAAACTATATTCGCAAGAAACCGCTGGTAGGCCCCGAAACCCAACTTCGCAATTGGCAAAAGTGGGACGTCTGGCAATACAGCGGTCATGGCGCATGCCCCGGGATTAAAGGGCACGTCGATTTGAATTGGATGGCCGGCAATCAGCTATGCAAGTTAATAGTACCATAAGGAGTAAATATGAGTTCAGAAACCCGAAAGTTCCGCCGCAAGGGTGCGGTAAAAAACAAGAAGAAGGCCGAAGAGGAAATGGCAACAAAAATTGCTTTATTTGGAAAATTACCAGATTATTGCTTGACATGCGAAGCCCCCTTTGATAAAATGAATAAAGAACAAGTCACCTCTTGGAATGTAGTAGTGAGCGACAAAGAGGAGCAAGTTCGCCTATACTGTCCCAGTTGCTGGGAAAAAGCCCAAGAAATAATTAAAGATTTTAAGAAACACTTAGAGGAGAAATATGAGCAACCCAAACGCTGAAGTGCTAAGCTTTGAAGATCCCGTGAACCACCCCAAACATTATAATGTCAACTGGAAAGGCGAGAAGGCCATTGAAACCTTCGAGTATATTAGTTCATGGAAGATGAATTATACTCAGGGCAACATTATTAAATACGTCTCCCGCTATCCCTATAAGGGAAAATCAGTAGAAGACCTGAAGAAGGCGCGCTGGTATCTTGATAAGCTAATTGACGAAGAGGAGGCAAAAAGAGCCACCGAAGGAGAAAACTAATGAGGTTTGAACAAGCGCTAACTTACGATGATGTCCTCTTAACCCCTCGGTATTCCGAAATTCGCACACGCCGCGAGATTAATATTGGGAACGCTCTGGATAACAATATTTGGTTAAATATCCCTGTCTTATCGGCACCCATGGACACAGTCACCGAAGGCGAGATGGCTCATGTCATGGCTGCCCATGGAGGTTTGGGAGTGGTCCACCGCTACAATGAAGTTGATGAACAAGCGGGGATCGTAAGAGATCTTTATAGCGCGCTCAAAGAACTAAACCCCTTAACGGAGCCCACCATTGCAGCGGCAATCGGAGTGACGGGCCGCTTTTTTACACGCGCCGTCGCTTTATACGAGAATGGCGCCAATATTTTATGTATTGATGTTGCGCATGGCCATCATGTTTTGGTTAAAGAGGCCATTGAAAGATTAAAAATAGAACTTGGGAAAAATATTCACATCATGGCGGGCAACGTTGCCACCCTGGAAGCCTTTAACGATTTGGCCGACTGGGGCGCGGATAGCGTGAGATGCAATATTGGCGGCGGGAGTATTTGCAGCACCCGCATACAAACCGGCCATGGTCGACCGGGACTACAGACTATCTTTGATTGCGCCAAAACTGATCGCGATGTTAAAATCATTGCCGATGGTGGCGTCCGTACTAGCGGCGACATTGTTAAAGCAATCGCCGCCGGCGCAGATTGTGTAATGTTGGGTTCTATGCTCGCTGGTACCGAAGAAACTCCGGGGACCACATACGAAGACGGAAAAGGAAACCTGTTCAAAAAATATCGTGGTATGGCAAGCAAGGACGCACAGATAACATGGCGCGGGGATTATAGTTCCGACGAGGGTGTGAGCACCCGGGTGCCATATAAAGGCCCTGCCGGTCCAATTTTGCAAGATATGATTAACGGGATACGCTCTGGTTTTTCTTATTCCGGAGCCCGAGATATTATTGAGTTGCAAACTCAAGCCCAGTTTGTGCTCCAAACGAATGCAGGCTTAAACGAAAGTGGCGCGCACATTTTGTCGCGGTGATGTATAAAAGAAAACCGAAGCCCAAGGATGCAAAGACCATCCAATTTCCTTCGCTGGAGGAACTCCATGTCAATCTTCTGCTTAAGCTTAAGTTTGACGACATCACAAAATACTTTTTTTTCAACGAGTGCATGAAGGCTTATATCAAGGAAGATGCCGAGTTCATGCCATTTTTGGAAAAGATGAAAGAGAAGAGCATGCTAGCGCGAAAGTTCCGCTCCAAGAAAGCGCGCGAACTGCGCAAAAAAGAGCAAGAAATTAAAAATAAATTTGCGTTAGATGTGCGAGATATAGAAGATATATTTGATATGATAGAACACGAGGAGGAGTTATGAAATTATGTTCGCGAGAGTGTCTGTTGAACAACGAATGTTGCGTAAAAGCCGACTGCCGCCAGTGGATGGATTACAAAGAAGATCTGAATTGTTGTTTGGTTGCGGTAGAAAAGAACGGCAATATGACTTTGAACGAAGTCGGAAAGCGCTTGAAGATATCGTATGTTCGCGTTAAACAGATAGAAACCGAGGCCATCAATAAATTACAAAAAAAGGTAATTTAACTTCAAGGTTAACTAATTATTACAACCCACTATACCAGATGTCTAACATCTAATACTTTAAGGAGAGAAACATGGACAGCAAGAAGAACCTTTTGAACGAAGCGACAGTCCGCCGTTTTATGAAATTGGCCGAACTGGAGCCACTCGTTAACCCCTTTGTCGAGAATATCGAACCCGAAGAGGTGGTTACCGAGGATGAGGAAGACGACCGAGATTATGATCTTGGGCGCGTTGCCGGCGAAGAAGACGCTCTTGGCAGTGAAGAAGAACTCGAAGTAGATCTAGATCTCGGCGCAGAAGAAGATGTGCTCGATATCGAAGATGAACTAGAAGGCGCCGGCGAGGAAGCCAGCATGGAAGAGAAAGTCAAAGACTTCTTGGAAGATGTTGCTATTGCTGCCACGAAGCACCTTGGCGTTGCAACCGAGGTTGAGACGGACACCGGCGAAGTTGAAGATGTCGAAGCTATGGACATTGGCCCCGAAGATGAAGAGGTCATGGACGTTGCCGAGCCCGAAGAAGTTGACGTTGATGTTGACGATGTAGAGATGGAGCTTGAAGAAGAGAAAGAAATAAACCGGGAATCAAAAGCTCACAAAAACACCGACCGCGTCGCCGAAGAGATTACTCGACGAGTGGTTGAACGTCTTCTTGACCCCAAAGCTTAAAAATAACAACTACTCTTGATATAATATTCTTGAGGTATTAGATGTCTGAATTCTTCTGGTTTCTTTTGGGTGCTTTGGTTTATAAAGTCTTATTCTCTCTCCTAGACTTTGGCCACAAGCGTATATTCCTTACTAAAATCAAATACTTAGCGTTTTTGTTGATTGGAAGAGCTTATCAAGAGCTTCTTCTTATCCAAGAGCTAAAGTATAAGGCCATCTCTCACACTCTCGAAGATGAGCAAAAAGCCAAAGTACATAAAAACAGCGATAAAGCTTTCTTGCAGGCATGGAAAAAAAATGCCGTTCACAATTTAAACTCCTCAGTCCCTTTTCCCTACCAAAACGCCATTGAAGTTGAAGATTGGAGTGATTTAATGCGCGTGATGGATACTTACTATAGGGAAAAAATGAGGAGAACTGTGGGTGAAAAACGAAAAAATCAAAAAGATGCTCATCGACCATGAGCTTATCACGTTTGATGAAAAGTTTATTTACGCCGAACGCGCCTTCATGGCTCACTCCGCCGCACAATGGGGTATGGACAAAATAGCGCGCAACGAATTCTCCCAAAAACAAATCGACAACTTCGGTAAAATTTTAATGATGTACCTCAAAGGTCGGATTGATTTAAGCTGGCACAATGGTCTGTTAACTTTGCGGACTTTAGAGGAGAAATCGCCCAATGTCTGATGAACCGGTAATTGAAGAAAACGAGGAAGAAATATCCGAAGAAGAGGCCCTTGAGACGCCGCCGCAGACTGTCTTCATCATCGATACGGGCAGCAAAGCCCCCAAGTTTCGGGCGGTCAGCTTGTTTGGCAACCTTGAAGAAGAGAGCTTGGCTGACGCAGTCCACACTTTGGTGGCTTTAAATGAGTCTGTTCTTGAGGAAAGTGCGCGCGGCGACGATCACGAAACGCCATCATTGCGATTTTATATTTCCACGTGGGGAGGCGATGTGCATGGCATGTTTGCCCTGTATGATTTGATGCGTTCAGTGCGAGAAGAGGTGGATATCGAAACAACGGGTCTCGGAAAAGTTATGTCGGCCGGCGTGCTGCTCCTCGCCGCTGGTACGAAAGGCATGCGCGTTGTGGGACGCAACACACGCATTATGATTCATGGAATTAAAGCTGCCGCGCACGGAGGAATACCCTCCCTCGAAAACGAAATGGAAGAAACGCGGTGGCTGCAGCAGAAGATGGTAGAAGCGCTAGCGTCCGAGACCAAATTAACAAAATCCAAAATACAAAAAATGATAGCGAAGCAGATCGATTGTTATATCAGTGCCGAAGAAGCCGTAGAGATGGGAATTGCTGACATAATCATTTAGAAAGGACTAATTATAATATGAGTTTAGACGATCTGGTAGAATCTTATTTTGCCAAGCGCGGATCCCCCGCGTTGGCCAACCTCACTCACCTATATGAGCAGGTGCTTCAGGAGGTTTTAAAAGAAAAGGCCACTTTGGACCCCGGCGAAGATATCAATATAGATATCAAATTTCCTAAAATTCGCATCACCGAAGACTTCGGATCATTGGGAACGGAAGACCGGTCCATTATTGAAAAGTTTACTCGCAATATTAAAGGGGACACTCTCCAGGCCAAGATCGCTTATCTTAATAATATTTTAACAACAAAACAAGAAAACGCCACCATTGGTGAGATCCTCTCGACGATGGTCATATGTGAAATCTTGTCGGCTATCATCACTAACTTCACGGAATCGGCCGGAGGGTTTATTTTTGAAGGGTTCCTCGCAGGATTGTTTGGAGGCGAGTCCGTCCAGATTACTTCTCCAAAAGATATTGGTTCGGGCGCCACAGGGAAACCAATCACAGATGTGGTTTTGGCTGGTAAACATTATTCTTTGAAGCTGCTTGGCGAAGCGACTGAAGTGAAAGGTTCTTTCAAAAATATGGTTGAACACCTTAAAGATTATAACCACGTAATTTATTTAGACGCAAGACGCATAGGGGGGACCGACGGGCTCCAATTTGGCGAGTTCACAATTACACTGGAGGGTTTCTTGGACATATTTGTTGTTCCGTTCTTGAAGACAGTTTGGCGAAAAGAAGCAGATAAATTTGAAGATGCGGTAGAATTTCAACAAAAAATGTCTGAATTGAGAGATTCAAATGTTGGTGTCAAGAGAATAATTTTTGGCAGGAAAGGGTTTTCAGAGGCAAAACCCGGATGGGCCATTTTTGAGTTTTCACCAAAAAGGGGGACGCTGCAAGAGGGACTAGTTAGTCCACAGGGAATGTCTCAATTAATAGACCAAATAATCAATGCAGACTCCAAAGAATTACAGAATTTTGCTAACTTCGAGGTGATATATGCCGAGAGCAAATTTGAGAAGACTAAGGCGGAAAAACTGTTTGGCTCTTATGCGGTGGTCGAGCAGCTACAAAGGGCAATCGAACGCGAAAATAGAGAAGAGATATTTGCCTCTTTGGAGAAAACACCAGGATATCGCGATGCCCAGCAGTTCGAATTCACGCGCAAGCAAGTTGAAAAGAAGATTAAAAACTTCCAGGAGATTGGAACCTTGATGATCGGCCCTAAATATATGAAGAGCACTTTTGCGATGTATGCTGAATTGCTCAAGGCGACCATCTCTCCTGTTTATGAACAACTCCAGTTTTTTACCAACAACATTAATGATTATTTCTTAGGCGTTTCGGATGAGAGTGCCAAACAAGATCGCAAACAATATGCGCTAAACGCTATTGAGAACGCGAAAGGTCTTGAAGTGGCGACGACAAATGCTGTAGAAAAAATTGAAAAATAACTTGACTTTCCTGTACAATTACATTATAATTTATAAAGAGGTATGAAATGAAGCTTTTTAAAGATTCGATTGACTTGCGCGGCAAGCTAGAAGCGGGCATACGCACTGTAGCCAAAAACGTGTCTTCAACGCTTGGCCCCAAGGGGCGCAACGTCATTCTCCACCAGAAAGAACGCAACCCCATCATCACTAAAGACGGAGTTACGGTCGCAAGATTTATCGATCTGGAAGACCCCATCGAAAATACGGGCGCCCAAATTATAAAGCAAGCGGCCGAGAAAACCAACCAAGAGGCCGGAGACGGCACAACAACCACTACTGTTCTTGCATATGCGATGTACCGCGACGCCCAAAAATATTTAGTTTCCGGAGCACCCCCCACCGATCTTAAACGGGGAATGGAAAAAGCAGTAGCGTGGCTCGTCGCTCAGCTAGAAGAAGAGGCAACCCCAATTCAATCTCTTGATGACATCGAAAACATTGCTACAATTTCGGCCAATGGAGATCGTACGATTGGGAAGATGATCGCGAGGGCTGTCGATCTTGCAGGCAAAGACGGCTCTATTAAGATTGAAGATGGCCGCTCTCTTGAGACAACGTTGGACTTGGTGGAGGGCTTCCGTTTTGATGGAGGCTACCTGGCTACAGCTTTTATTAACGATGAGACACGAGGGCTTGTTGGCTATGAAGAACCTCTCATCCTGGTCACTGACGAAAAAATTGAAACCGTCGAAGAGATGATGCCAGCGCTAGAATTAGCCGCACGCGAAGCTCGACCATTTATTATTGTCGCTGAGAATATCGAGGGCCAAGCTTTGGCGGCTCTCATCATGAATGCAATGCGCGGCACCCTACGCATCGCGGCAATCAAGGCCCCCCGCTATGGAGAGGAGCGACGCAACATCCTTAAAGATTTGGCACTTTCGGTGGGCGCAACCCTCCTCAGTCGCGAAAACGGCCTACGACTTAAAGAAGTTAAATTGAATCATTTGGGAGAGGCTAAAAGCATTGAATCTGGTAAAAGAGGCACCACCGTTATTGGCGGTGCAGGCACCGTTGACGACGTAGAGGCGGAGATTGAGAAGCTCAAAGCCATACTCCAGGACACCGAGAGCCTTCACGAGTGCGAAAAAATTCAAGAACGTATTACTCGCTTGTTGTCGGGAGTGTCGATCATTAGGGTCGGTGCCGCAACGGAAATTGAGATGGTGGAGAAGCGTCATCGTATTGAGGATGCCCTTGAGGCGGTGAAGTCTGCCCAACTAGAGGGCGTTCTTCCTGGCGGTGGCACATTTCTGGTGCAAAAGTCTAAGCATTTATACCAAAAGACAAAAACCACCGCTGACAATGAGTGGGAAGAATTGGGTATTAAAATCGTAGAGAGCGCAATCCGGGAGCCGTTGAGGCAAATGGCCAACAACGCTGGCCAATCAGCCGACCTCATTCTCTCCAAGGTCATGCACCGTCGCAACGCCGAGGGCTATAACTTTAAAACTAGCAAGATGGCGAACATGGTGGAGTCCGGGATCATCGATCCAGCACGGGTTACTCGCTGCGCGCTTCAGAATGCCGTTTCGGTAGCAGGAACATTAATAACTTCCAACTATGCGATTGTGGAGTCTTAGACTATTTACACTGGTATTGGAAGATATACCGAGCAGTACAGGGGAAAAGGGACAATGGCATCAGATGATAACACAGCAACAGCGGTCGCATTAGCTGAGATCGCCGGAAAATTTGATATAATGTTGCAAAACATTGAAGCGCTGAGGGGCAAACAAGATGAAATGGCAGAACACGTAGCACAGATACGCGATGCTGTTTATCATCCTTATAGGGGACTCTACGCGCGCCTTCGCGACGTCGAAAGCTGGAAACGCACTTATTCTCGTGTCACCTGGATTGTTATCACGGCTATTGTTGGGTTAACCGCGACAGCCGCATATACTAGCATTATCAGTTGACGCGCCAAATTATTTAGAGTATAATAGAGAAAGAGGTACCTCATGAAAGTCAATTTAAGTTATTCCGTCGAACTAGACGAAGTTATGGGCTCTGTTGAAACATTGTACGCGGAGGCTAAGCAGAAGTTCGAACAAAATTATAATGCCCTCACGGTTGTAAGTCCGCCCGATTTCACCCTCTCCAAGCTGGAGGGCACAATTCGTAATTTTACAGCCACCCATGAGGTTATCGCGGAATTCGCTAGCAAGCTTGAAGAGTTGCAGGGAATCATGGTCGGCTACCGTCAGGTATTAAAACAAAAGGCAGATGCAGATGCCTCGCCGCCACATGCGGCCGCGGCGGTGCCCATGGACGAGGATGATGAATAGGGCAAACGTTGGGGATTTGGTGTGGATACCAGACCAAACATGCGGATGGGGGGCCGATAGTGTCATCGCCATCCGGGGCCCTAGTCTAGGGTTGATTAAAGAAATACAACCATTGAGAATTTTAGTCAATGTTGAAGGCGCCCAGACAGAACTTGCAGTATTGCATACGGACATCTACGATATAGGAGATTTATATGATTAGATTAGTAGAGGTTATAAAGCAGTTTGAGCGCTTCGACTTGAGGGAGGTGTTTGTGAACCCGCGACACGTAGTGTCACTCAGAGAAGATGGGCAAATCTCTAAAGCCCTTAACGAGGGAAAGCTACCCGAAGGGCTGGACCCACGCCAAAGCTTCACAAAGCTGACGCTTGACAAGGGAACGGTAGGTTTGGAACTGACCATTGTAGGCTCACCCGCGCTTGTGGAGTCGAAACTTAAGAGCCAAAGACAGGTGCTCAATGGGTAATTATACGATGTGGGCCAAAAGTGAATGCTGTTATTGCCTCCGCGCCCAAGCGCTGTTGTTGGAAAAGAAACTCCCCCATAGTGTGGTGCTCGTCGACGACAACAAAGGTCTTCTTCAAGAAGTGCAACAGAAATTTAATTGGTCGACAGTCCCTGTAATCGTGGAAGAGAAAGATAATGTTGAAATTTTTATTGGTGGCTTCACGGACCTTGTGGAGTACCTAGAAAGGAAATAATTGTGATCCCATGTACCCTGCGAAGGTATCTTCGCCCTTACCATAAACATGATATAAAAGCCTCTCCGCGCTTTGGCCAATATGTTCAGAGCCTTTTTCATAGCGTGAAGGGCTACGGAAAAAAATGCTGGGCAGTCAGCGTGGAGATTGATCTCGACTATGCGGTGGCTTCTCAAACTCAATCGGATGAAGAGATTATCAAGAACTGCATTGAGTACCTTAACACCCCTCCAAAGAGCAAGTATGGGAAAAGACGCCGCCGCCGCGCTCTCTATGGAACATTCAGAGCCGAGCCCTATCGGTTTTGGGTGAAACGCCCCGAGGGGGAATCCCCCTATATTCAAGCTCTCCTTTTAACGGGGACAAAGGAGAACGATAAGTTCTGGGGCGACGGCCCTCTTCTGTGAAAACTACCCTCATCGCGGTAACAAAAGAGGATATCACTAAATTCACGAGCGCTATCATCCGCCGGCGGTCTCATGCACTCCACCACCTAGAAGATTTCTTATTGAACGAGACGGCCGAGGATTGGCCCGAGAAGTTTGCATGCTTGACCGAATTTTTTAATCTGCTTTTTCGCTTTGAAATCACCTTAGAGTCTGTCGAATTAGGCGGGGAATGGATCCCTGAAAAGAATTATTGGTTGGTGGAAGAAGCGTTGGGGTCAGAACTCCTTCTTTACACACAGGCGCTAGCGTTTAGCACCGACGAGCTTCTGTGCCATGGAATCAGCCTTTCTTTGCATTAGCCCTTCGAATGCCCCCTTTTTTGAGCATAAATAATTGAACTTTTAGTTGACAAAGAAAGCGCGTTGTGTTAGGATAGAATTATAAGATTTTGATAGTGGGTGAATACTTGCGAATTAACTCAAAATCGTTTCTAACCGCCGGAATAGGCGTAAACAAGAGGAGGTCAGAAATGACTAGTAAGTATGTTGGCTACAAGCCAAAAGTTAAGTATAAGTCGAAGAGTGTACGCTTCGAGCAGATCATCGGAACAGAGAAAAAGATTCAGGGCCGGTGCGGAGGTACCTCGACATCTCAGATTGAGGAAATGATGCGTTCGATTAACGCCGTAGGCCTTGAGCACCCAATTAGCGTCGAGGCGCTTGAAGGCGATCCGGCATTTCCAGCGGAAGCGCAGTATCGTTTGCGCGATGGCAATCATCGCCTAGGAGCAATTGAACGCTTAATGACCGAAGGAAAGTGGTGCCACGGGGAATATGTTCCGGTAAAGATCTTTGAGTGCGACCCGGTCGCCACCGAAGACGATTGGCATGCGTGGCAGGTAGAGCAAAATACTCATAGCAAAAAGTTATGCACCCCAAATTCAACTAAAGATCTAGCCCACCTGCTCCATAAATTTCTACTTAGTGGGCGCTTGGGAAAAAAAGCCGCTAGCGCTGCTTCGGCGCCGAGTTGGGATAGCAAACACACGATAATTGACGGCGCGCTAATGCAGTACATGGAGCGCCACACCCGCGTCTTCAAAACTTGCACAAAGAAACAAAAAGAGGCGATTCGCAAAGAAGTGTACAGAATGGCTGGTCAAAACTCTTCCCCGCGGGTAATCCAGTACGATCCCAAGGCGGCCAAATACCGAAAAGCGCTGAATGCGAAGTTTAATCTGCCCGCGACCCTAGGAAAGGGCGAGTATGATGAGGGAACGGGACAGCTTGTTCGCACTGTAAGTGGCGATGATTTCCACGCAGCCTTGAATTCTATGGCGTTTGCCTCCCACCTGGATCCAACGCGCAAGAATGTATTGGTGCTTCATGTCAAAACAACGGAGCCTCATGAGGTGGCAAACGTTCGCACCCGGCTAGCGAAAGCAGTCATTAGACGAAATAATGAGGTTGCAAACCCCTCTTCGGGTCTGGGTCTGTGGAAGGGACAGCCGATGTTTTCTGACTTGTACTTCTTGGGTCAGGTTGATCAAGAGGTAAAGTTAACGTTTATAAAGTGTTCTGAGGTCGAAGTTGCAAATGAAAAGCTGCGGAGCGCCTACCTTGCGCACGATGCCGCCGAGCGCGCCGCGGAGTTCAAACGCATAGAGGCTCTGGTAAACATTGCGGCGAACCAACGACATGTAGACTAAAAAAGAATTAGCCCTTGACATGCCCAAAACTTTTCCTATATTTTACGTGGAGTTATTCATTGCCTTTGGAATGTTTAACTGGTTAACTTGCTTATAAAAGGAGAAATATTATGACTAACACAGCAATTACCTTACACCGCCCAAGTCTTTTGGGCTCTCGCGTCTTTGATGACGTCTTCGATAACTTTTTCAACGACTTCCCCACGCTCTTGCGCCAAACAACGCAAGGCTACCCCGTGGCCGATATTTACGGCAACGAGGACGGGGACACCGTACTTGAATTCGCATTGGCGGGGTTCTCCAAGGAGAATCTTTCTATTGATGTGCAGACGGAGAAGCGGAGCATTACTGTTCGCGCCAACACCAACCTAGAGGAAGGTGATGACGCGAACCGTCGCATTGCGCGGCGGAGCTTTGAGAAGACCTACGTCAATTATGATAACAATCTTGATTTGTCTGCTATCTCAGCCGACTTTGAAAACGGTCTTCTAACTATCGTCGTTCCGCGACGCCCAGAAGCCAAGCCTATCGCAATTAAAATTAAATAATTGTGAGCTGAAAAAGTATTAAATAGAGGGCAAGTTAAAAAAGATAGCTTGCCCTCTTTTTAATAACAACCAAGACTATTTATAATATGCGCGACCTTTTTGAATCATTCCGACACTATACCGG
>Ga0209128_1000132_pt1 | contig 50728 bp, 73 predicted proteins | sample ETNvirnome_6_100_FD_184072 | JGI IMG/M metagenome (GOLD analysis project Ga0209128, IMG submission 184072) | Marine viral communities from the Pacific Ocean - ETNP_6_100 (SPAdes) (version 2) | ecosystem: Environmental > Aquatic > Marine > Oceanic | place: Pacific Ocean | collected 2013-06-19
GTTAAGTGTTTCTTGCCCACTACTACTCATTCTATCAAATTCCCAACCTAAGTCATCTACTAATCTCATAAGGTCATTTAACTCTACATCATTCATGCGTTCTCCTTTCTCATACTTTGTGCATTCATGCATAAAACAATAATTTCTTCTAGTATTGATTCGTATATACTTTGCATATAATCACTACCTAAATCTTTTAAGTCTGCAATTAGTTCTTCTAAGTTCTTTGTAGTTTCTTCATAAGTCATGCGTTCTCCTCGTCAAAGAACTCGCCACTTGATTCTACTTCGCCATTATCTCCATATACTGTGCCTGAAAACCTAGTGGTAACTTTTAATCCATTAAAATTTTTGTGGTCTATATCGTAACCCTCATCTTTTAGGACAGTGTATACTTCTCCTGTAATGTCGTGTTCTATGTCCACATCAACATGGCATAAGCCACACTCTGAGTAATAAACTCTGTCTACAACATCTTGTGGTAGTTTCTTGTTTGACTCAAGCGTAAACATTCTTGTGTCTTGTGAATATTCTTCTACTTCGTATTCGTATTCACTCATGCGTTCTCCTTTTATTGTTTATTGTTTATTGTTTATTTATGGTTTAAAGATAGTCTGTATCTTGTAATTTGTCAATTCCATTCCCCTTTATCCAAGTGAAAGGATTTTTTAATATTCAGGACTACAGCCACAACAATCATATTCATGAAAACATCTTCCATCAGGATTTGTTACATATCCATCTTCATCAGGTAAATGGTCATAAGTATTGTGTGCTTCTCTAAAACCTTCAGAAGCTGATGGATAATCCTTTAAAGCTTGTTTCAAGCCTTTTTCTGTTGGTTCATACATAGCTTTAAAAGTCTTGCAATCTTGACCCTCTAAAACTGAACCTTTTTTCCATACTCCCCATTCGTAAACCACATAATTAGTAGGTTCTGGATTGTTACCAAAAACTCCATATTGTAATTCAACAGTATAATCTTTCATTATTTCTCCTTGTCTAAGTCATCATAAGTTATACAATCATCACACATAGGAAAACTATCCCCATAGTATGTGAATGGAACATCATCAGGTATTTGTTCGTTGCAAAAATTACATTCACTCATGCGTTCTCCTTGAAGTAACTACTAGTTGTAACTTCTGTTATTACTCCACATTCTTTTGCTATCATGAAAACAATATGATTAGGCAAAGCCTGAAGCCCCTTGTATACATGCTCCCATTTTTTAGATTCAGAATTCCACTCTTCAAGTTCATATAATGCGTTGGTAATATCTGTAATTAATCCACTCATTCTTGCTCCTTATTATGATTGTTTTCTTTTGTATCAATTTCAATATCAATATCTGATACAGTTTCTAAAATTGTATTTTCTTTAGTTTCTGTATCAGTTGACCATGTGTCATCAGCATTTTTTGTACATCTGTAAATGTTGGCTTGTATGTTATTATCTTCATCAGCATACAAGTTCAAATCATATTGAACACCATCAATTTCAAAGCCATGCCAATCGTCAACGCTTATAGTTGTAAAAATTTCTTGTTTCATTCTTGCTCCTTGCTTGTTGGTCTGTATTAAACAAATTACAACTATCGCATTTTTCAATATGTTTTCTTTGGTAGTCTTTTATAATTGAGTTACTCCAATCAACAGTTAAATAGCCTAACCCATTACACATATTACATTTACTCATATTTATTCTCCTCTACAAAATGTTCCATTATCATTCCCTCTACAGTATCATAGATAGGGTCGAATAAAGTTTGCCCCCACTTTGTATATTGAGTACCATCTCCATTAGGATTATCTTCAATGATGTGGTCATCTTCAATACAAGCATATACAAGTTGTGGGTGTATATATTCTGTTAATATATAATGTGCTATATCACAAGCTAATCCAATTCTTGTATCATCACTTATAATTTCTTTACCCATTTTTCTCCTGTTATAAAATTCATTACTTTTATTTTAACATAAAAAAAGAGAGTGTCAACCCTTTCGATTGACACCCCCCCATTAGAGAGTATATATAGCATGGTCATTATCTACCACCTATAAATCTTTTAATATCTTTATTTATCATATTTGATTTCTGTAATTCTTTTCTTGTTGCTCTTGCTTGATTATAAATATCTAGTGTTACCCTCAAAATTTTGTAATTAACATAAGTTAATAAGAATGTTGTGAATGTAACAATGATAGATGTCCAAGCAATAACTATAAGATTGATGTTATTTGTATCCATCTTCTTAATTCTTCTCCTCTGTTAGAAAATCATTTTTCTCTAAAGTATATGTCCATTGATGTTGGTCATAATGTTCTGTTGGAGAAAGTTGGTTCAAAGTTCTTAACCAATATCTAATATCTTTTTGCTTCTTAAGTTCTTGAGAATAACTATTCTCTAAGAGTAAAGAAAGAACTTTTCTTTTAAGTGATACTCCTATTAGTTCCCCATCTATTTTGATATAGCTTTGTGCTACTTCCCTTAAAGCAAGTAAATCACTTTCATCTACTTCCACTAATGCTTCTTTTCCACCATTTCTATTGTCGGTAGTAAATAAAACTGCTCTACCAACTTTTTGTATTAAATCAACTGAAACAGGAATTGTCGCTGAACCTGACATATTCCTTAATGTTGTTAACCCTTGCATTTCTCTACCATCAATAATGACTGTAAAACAATCATCTAAAAATAAACATTCTTTTCTTGTCAAAGAGATTATTTTAGTTGCCCCATTTGTAAGAAAACTATCTCTATATTTATTTTGTGGGAGATTATCATCTTCAGGGTGGTTTCGTCTAGTATTTTCTTCCATAGTTTATACCCCCTATCATATACTATTATACTCTATTTCTTAATCTTTTCATCTAATTCATGTAGTTTAACTTGAATTAATGCTATTTCTTTTAAAATTACTTCCATTTTATCATCTGCATCTTCTTGCAGTTCTCTAATTTGGTCTGCAATCTGAATCATATATTCCATTAAATTACTCATCTTTATCCTCTTGTTGTTCATTCCATAACCACATACCAAAGTCATATCCTCTTTTATAAAAATGGCTAAACAGAAACTCATCTAGTTTCTTCTCATCTCTACGACCATGAATCAAAGCATCAGTTATACCATCACGATAGAACTGATACTGCTTTGTTGATGTAGGTTCTAACCATTGTCCAAATATCTTCTTAATCATTAAAACCACCAATCATCTAAACTTTCTGTACATACTTTCCACCAATCTCCTGTTCTACTTAAGATTGTTAATATAGAAATTTCTGCTTGAATAGGTGTAGTGTGAAATCCAATTTGTCCATCTACTCCTTGTACCATATCAAACTCTATATTAATATAATTCTCATTTTTGTTTTCAAGTACTTCATTAAAAAGTTCTTCATCATCTGTTTCAATTTCTTCTCCAAAGTATTCAACTTCATTTATTCTATCTAGTTTGTGCCAATTTTTAGGGTGTCCATTAAACTTTTCTCTATTGTCATAGTCATTTACCCACATTTTAAAGTATTCAACAAAAGTATTTATATCTCCCTTTGCTCTATCTGATAATTCAAATCTTGAATAACCATCATCTGAACCTACAACTTGTATAAAATATTCAGGTCTATGTAATAGAAACTGTTTTACTGTTGTAGTTTCATTTACATTATATTTATAAACACCTACATTATCCCATGTTCTATATTTATTAGTCATCTTTCTCCTCTTTTATATTGTCTTTAAACAATGAATACATTGTATATGCTACATCATTTTTCTCATCTTTACTCAACTCATTTACCTTTCATCATACTAACACCACACACCCATCTGCTACACTAACTATAAAACCTAAAAACATTATCCAAAGTAATGCTGATACAGGACTTTCAAAACTCATATATTATTTCTCCTCTTTCACTCAATTTCTTATTCTTTAATTTTATCACACTACAATCCAAAGTCAAGCCCAATGATATTGAATGTCTGCATAAATCTCCTATACTGTAATTTGTTTCTTATTAAATTTTAGCATATATTTTAGCATTGTCAAGTCAATAAAAATTTCCCCTACCCAAGTTTATTTGAGTAGGGGAAGTGAAATGGTGTTTACTTATATGGATTTTTACCCATTAATATTTTAAGTGAACGCTTTAGTTTCCAAGTAATTTCTTTTAACATATTTGTTGAGATTTCCCAAAGAATTACTAATATGTTCTTGGTTTCCAAATTTCCTCCTTGATTAGTTTATAAAAAATCTAATCTATACAACCACACTCACCTCCACAACATTTGTTTCCTTGTTATTTTTCTTCATCACATTCGTATTTACATAGTCCTTCTTCTTCACAGATACATTCATCTAAATCACATTCTTCATCTTGGCAACAATTTTCTAGATTACAACATTCAGTCTGAGTCATTTTTATTCTCCTTTCCTAGTGGTTTCCCATCTAGAATATCAAGGTTGGTTTCCTTGTTCTCCCTTTCCTTGATATTTTTTTGAATATCATATTTAGTTATCTGATGAGGGTGAGTTCCCCATTTCCTTGATTTTTTAATAAGTGCCATATTTTGTGTCCTTTGTTTCCTTGCTACGTCTTCCATAGCTTCCTTGTCCTATACCTATGTTTTGTTTCCCAGTAGTTCTTGGTTTCTTTTTGTTTCCTTGAATTTCATAGATAATAGCTTCATCATTTTTTTCAAGAGCTTGAGCTTTTTTCTGTTGATGTTCGGCTATCTTCTTACCCGCATAAGCCCCAGCAACTTCCCCAGCAATTTTTTTAGTAGCTGGTTTTGCTATTATTCTTCCTAGTAAAGGTAAGATTTTCTCTATGTCTGGGTTTCTCAAACTATCTACTTCTTCTTCCTTATGAAGAAAAAGTCTTTTTAAAATTTGATAATACGAGTTGTTCATTTCCTCGTTTCCCTTACTTTTTATCTTTAAGCTTTAATTTTTCAGTGTCTTCTCTAGTTTTGTTAGATGATAGAAGTGCTCCCACTCCTGCTCCAGCAAGTGCTGGAAGTATCCATTTTTCTAAATCCTTATCACTCATTCCTTTAATATCTTCAGCGATCTTGTTCCGCTTTTCCCTTCCTTCGCTTCCTTCTGAAAAATCGTCATAACCTTCTTTTTTAGCTTGAGCAGTAGCAATAGCAAACGCATCGGTTTCCTTGCCCTCCTTTTCCATCCAATTTAAGAAACTCTTTGTTACTGGAAGGACTGCTTTAGGAGGTGTTAGAGCTTCCTCATAATGATTTGCTCCAGCTTCCTCACCTGCTTCATTAACAACCCAAGGAACGTACTTTGGGTTTTCCATTATTGGAGTGTACCTTGCAAATTCCGCTTCCAATTCCTTTGGAAATCCTTGTTCGTCTAACAGATTATGGTGGACTCTTTCTCTACCATGATAGTTTTCTAGGGTAGCAAACATCTTATTTCCTACTAATGGATCACTACTCTCTTTTGAAACCCAATTAAAGAAAGTCTGAGTAAAGTCTATGTTTCCATTTGATTTTAATATCATAGTAATATCCTCTCTTGATTTTGAAGTTGATTTATTTAAACAACTACCATCTGCACAAGAACCTTGTGCTGGGTTGTCTGACTTGAGTAGATCAAAAGAAGCTCCTTGATTCACTCCTTTCTCACATACAGTTACTTCTGCAAGTTCCAAGTCATCTACTTGCATATAAGATTCTAAGCCTTTGTTCATATTCTGCATTTTAGTTGCTGAACCAGCAATAGAATATGACTTTAGCTTTCCTTCATTTATTTGTTCTTTAACTCTATCTGAGATTTTTGTATCATTTCTCATTTCAGTTATAAAGAACAAACCTTTATCGTTAACACCACTTTTAAATATTTGTCCAGCTTTGTTAATATAAGCTGGTAAAGCCCAACCTACTTGTACATCTGAATGTAAAACCATAGCATTCCTAGTTCTAAAGCTTTTCATATAATTATCGAAAGCTTTTTCTAAGGCAACTGTAGTGATAAGATGTCCTTCTCTATCTACTAATTCAACAGACGCTGGACCTCCTAATACTACTGGTTCGGTGTTTTCCTTTTCAAATTTTATTGCTTCCTTTTTAAATGTTTCATCATTAGGATAAGCTCTATACAGAGTCATAATCTCAGCTGGGGATGCAATTCCTGCTTTATATAATCTTTTAAATTCATCTAAAGCTTTAGAAATTTGCTTGAGTGTTACCTTTCCTCCTTCAGTTTTTTCTAATAAAGCTAATGAAGCATTGTCAGATACACTTTGATACATATCCCTATTAGTTGTAGCAATTTGTTCTGCAGTCATTGTCATGACAGTTTTCTCCTTATCCTACTGGAAATGATGTTCCCCAAATTACACCTTCATAGCCTGTGCTTGAACTACTGCCATAAACAGAGACATTCTTTCTGAAGTCTAATGGGTGATTACTTGAGAACCAATTATGTTCTGTAGTATCGTTACCACTTAATTTAATTGCTGCTGTACTTGCTTCTGCAGTACAATCAAATGCTACATATAATACATTAGAAGCATGAGTGTTTCTAATACTAATTCCTCTAATTACTCCTATAGGTGAAATATGTCTTGATCTTGATAGGTTTGCAGTGCCTTCCCATTCATATCCATTTCCACCTGCTAGGCTTCCATCTATATAATCAACAACAGTTGAATCTTTTCTAACATCCCACATCAAAGAATCCCAGTACATATTAATATCATGGTCAGTATTTGCACAGTATTTTACTCTATAGGTTGCTGGGGTTTGGCTTGACGGAATATTGTATGCTACACTTACTCTTTGGTAAGATGTACTTAAACTAACTGCAGTTCCAGTAACTAGAGCAATTCCATCAGAATCTGTGATTTGCACTACTGCATCACCTTCAGCAGTTGCTCCTCTTACCATTCCTGAAGCTACTATCCATCTATCTGTATTTTGATTTAAATCGGCTCCTCCACCAGCAATAGAAGTTGTAGTAACATAAAATCCTTCTTTGGCTGCAGAGCCAGTAGGGTTAACTGTAAGTTCTGCTGAACCTAAGTGAGGGTTTGAAGTAGTTCTTGATATAGCTGAACCATCTGCTGTAAATTCGGAGATGGTTGTGTGTTCAATTGAGGGGTTTAAAATTTGGTTTATTCCGGGACTACCTGTAGTAGCCTTTTCCCAACTTGCGGTAGTTCCTGCAGCACCACCTTGATCTAATTCATAGTATGGACCTGCATATATATTGATTAAATCAACAGCACTTGTTCCTACAGTACCACTAAAAGGTACATATCTATCATAGGGAGCTACGGAAGTTCTAGTACTAGGATCAGTATTCCATTCTTTCCATTCCCATGATTTATCATAACTATTTGTAAAGCCTGCCATTTAAGTCTCCTTTAAATCTATCCTAATTTATCAGTATATCTACGAAGCTGCTCAGAAAGTTGCTCTAAGACAGCTTTAATATCGTAGATTTATTTATTTTCTTCTAAGTAGCCACCTCGATTAAAAGATGGCTACTTAATTAATTATTTATTACGCTGGGTAACCGTAAAGTACTATTTTGAATTTACCTGCTGTATAAGTATCGTTAACATTATCAGTATTACCAGTTGACAAGTACAAGTACTGGTCAGCAGCTGGCATAGCTGTTAATCCCGCTGTCTGGTATTGGTTGGCATGTAAACCACCCACCCAATCTTGTCCAGCATCGAACAACTTTGTACTGTTAGTAAGTCCTGTATATACTGCATCTTCAGTTCCTGTGGCTTCATCCCCAGATACTAGGTCAATGTCAGGCTCACCACCAGCCGGGGTTTCTAAGCAAGTTATTTCCCCTGCAAAGATTGTTCCATTAAGGGCAGCAGTAACCTGTCCAATGTGACTGTTAGCAGTAGAGTCTACTCCAATAATATCTGTATTAGCACTTGAGTCTAGACCCGTTATATCCATAACGATAGTTGTAGTAATCAAGTCTCCTGCAACTGTAACATTAGCTTTATAGAGAGTGCCTGTACCAGTAGTAATACCAGTACCAGCGGTGATGTTTTGCATTCTGAAAGCAGTTTCATCTGTGCTTCCAAATAATAAAGTCTCGGCATCAGCCAAGTAGTTCCAATCGTATCCTAACGCTAGTCGGGCTAACCCTCTAGTATCGCCAGTCACGCTTGATTGTTTAAATGTATGTTTAGACATTTTTTATTTCTCCATGTTCACATTTATATCTGTGAAAGACATACCGTTCACATCATCTTGAATATTACGATTTGTACGCCACATGGCTTGCTTTATAGATTTCTTAAAAGCTTTTGTTGCTGAAGTATCGGGTAATGAAGCTTCGATTAGATTCATTACTTCTCCGACCATTCTTTTTGTCTGGACATCCAGACTCTGCAACACACCATTTTTATATACAACTCTCATTATTCACCATTACATTACATCACATTCATTTTATAATAATGGGTGGGGAGAACTAGCTCCCCATCCCATAAAAGTTTCTTGTTAACTAACTAAAGATTATGTATTTAAATCAATAATCTTAGCTTGTACAAAGAAGTTGTGACATCGCATTTCTGCCATAGTGTATAGTAAACCTCTGACTACTAACGCATTAGCTGCGAAGTAATCTCTGTTTTCTATATACTGTGTTGGTTGTGCCACAGCTATTTCAAGGTAGTCTGTGTCCAAAACATATACGTTTGAACCCAAAACTGCGTCAGCTGTACTAACACTCTTTGGAGTGTCAGCATCTGGAAGTATTGGAATACCTTGGTAAGTAGCAAGAACTAGACCAGTACGAGTTCCGGGGAAGGTTCTTTCAGAACCAACACCAACTTGGTACTCTTCCTGTCCTAAATATCTTTGCTGTGATTGTAATAATCTTTCAAGTTTGAAATATTGGTCGTGACCCATAACGATTAGTTTAGGTTCTCCACCATTAGTTCTTACTGATTGAATACAATCATCAAGTAGGTTTAGAGATAAATCTCTTCCTGTACCGTTGTTATCCTTAACTGTAGCAGCAGCGTTCCAGTTACCTGCAGCTCTGTCACCAAATGTTAAGTCATACGCTTGTACTCCACCGCCTGAAGCGAAGGTTGCATTTGAGTCATATGACCCACCAACAACAGCACCATCTGCCTGAACGATATCATCAATAGATGTCAATCCTGCTCTTGACACAACAATCATACCATCACCGTCAGCAATAGTTATTGAATCAGTTGAAGCATGTGTGATAGTACCATCAGTTGTATTCACACCACTCACTGCCATCCCAGCAGTATCAATGTAACCATTTGCAGATGTATCCCAATAGGCAACACTGTCACCTATCTTAATATTTTTTGCGACAGCCGCTGGGACCACACCAGTGGTTGTAGAACCAGCTGATACAACGTATCCAGAGCCTGCCATTAATTCTTCGTTAATTTCTTTAACGTGGTCAAGTTGTGCATTTTCGTTTTCTAATGCAAGAACATCACCAACACCACCTTCTAGCTGTGCAGTAAAGACTGACTTCACTGAAGCACCGAAAGTAGTTGAAACGATTCTAGGCAAGCTAGATACGTTTGCAATGTTAGAAATGTCAACTGTAGGGAGTGAACCAGTTTCAGTTACAGGTCTTGATCGACTTGAACCTCGGTCAGTTCTTATTCTCCAACCAGCTGTGTTGCCCCAAACAGTTCTTGGGACAGCATTGAAAAAACGAGTTTGGTTGTTTAACGCATGCCAAACTTTCCTACCATAGGTAGTATTAAAAATACCTGTAGCAGTGTCCACTGTAAAGTAAGTCTGTTTCTGTAAGTATTCAGGTCCGAATACAGACGAGTACAAACCTCTTTGAGACTGAGCAATATACTCAGATAATGATGGATTTGCCATAATTAATTTTCTCCTCGTTTACTAAAATTTAATTTATCCAAGTAGTTCTCTAGGAACACCAGTAGTGTCACCAGTATCTATTTTGTGTTGTAGGTCTCTTAATTGCTTGTAAGACAAGCCAGAAAGTTCGTCTGCAACATCAGTACCACTTGCAGCACGTTTTACAAGTGGAGTAGTTCCATCTGTACCCAGTGCTTCGTTATTTATAAGAGCTGGTCTCTGAAGACCATTCTCTTCTCTAAAGCCCATCTTGCGTAGTCTTGATTCAGACTGCTCTTCGATAGCTTTTTCCATGTTTGCTTCGTAGGCTGCGACAGTCTTTCTTAAAGCATCGAGTTCTTTCCTCATTGCTTTCATTCCGTCATCATCCTCTTCGTCATCGTTATCGTCTGCTTTTTCGACATCCTCTTCGTCTTCATCTTCAGCTTTGTCAACAGGCTCTTCATCAGAACCGTTATCGTCATCTTCAGCTTTGTATGAAGCTTTTTCTTCTTCGTCTTCATCTTCCATGTCTGCAGCTTGGATTACTGACTGCTGATCTTCGATTTTAGTAGTCGGGTTAGCGGCTGCTTGAGCATCATCATATCGAGGTGCTGCTGCCTTTGCTTTCCTTTCTTTACTACCATCAACATCCATTCCAAGAGGGTTTTCCTCTTTAATCATAGAGACAACTTCTGAAGCTACAGCCTTTACTAAGTCTGATTTTTCAGCTTCTATCGCTTTCTCTTCCTCGTCTATTCTATCCTCTTCCTCTTCTTTCGTAAGTCTTTCGTCCATCTTGGCAAGCACTTCTGCTACAGCAGATAATGCAAGGTTAGTACCTTCCATATGCTTCTCCAAATTTTGTTCCTGTGACATATTTACGACCTCCTATGTCCTTTCCAGTCCATTCCAGACTAAAAATAATTTATTTTTTTAATTCTCAAGGTTGGTCTTAGCCACCCCCGACCTTCTGAATTATATTATAAAAGGGTATATTTACCCTATCTGTTATATTATACTACATTTTAATGCATTTTTACCATAAATATTACGAATTTTATATATAAATTATATATTATTCAGTAATTTCTGCACCAGCTTCGCCTGAAACCAACTTAATCATTTCATTTCTATAGTCATATAGTGGGACTTGAATGAGCTTCTTGAGTTTTTCGAGTTGATTTCCTTCTGGCATAGATGCTTCAACCAAATCTAATATTTTACCAACCATGCGTGAATGTCTGGCTATTATATACTCTTGTTCAGCTGTAACTTTACTAACGTCTACCATGTTATTCCTCCTTTATATTGATAAGAATCGTCTTAGAATTTCTTGTCTTCCTTTCCCCAATTTCGCTGGAAAAGAAATTCCCAATACTTTACTAACGTCTCTATACTTTTTTCTTTTAATTACTTTTCTATAAGCATCATCAATAAAAGGTCTAGGACTTTGAGCAATTGTACTTACTACTTTCCATTCACCTGTTTCTGGATTTAACATTGGTCTACGACCAAAGAATTTTTTTGTATGTGCTTTTACTGGAACAGTATTAGACATTCTTTTTAAATTAAGTAATGATCTTAAATCATCATAGTTACCCTTTGGAGGTCTATTAGGATTACCTGTTCCTATTCCTTTAGCATCAATTTTTAAAGCTAAAGGACTTTTCATTCCTCTTCTCCTTCTTCTATGTCTTTTCACTTTTTGTTCATAGTATTGTTCATCTGATTCTTTTCCATCATGTATTAATCTAGCATGTGGAGCTTCATATATAATTTCAAACCCTCCCATAGTTGGGATAAGTTGCCCACTGGTTTTTAACCACCCTGAATTTTCTGGGCATAATCTCTGAGATTCAATAAATACTTCTTCTCCAAGTTCTTGAACAGCACCTAAAATATCAGCTTCGTTATCATCCATAACTTATTATACCCTTTTTTTCAATAAAATTGTCTATTACACTAAGTAATTTTACTGCAAAGGAATAGACTCTTTTATAATCTGTCTTGCAGTTAATTTATCAAATATTCTATTTTCAAGTTTGCTTCTATTAAGTACTGCTAATGTTGCTCCTACACCAATTGCTAAAGCTCCTGCAACAGGTAAACTTTTAATAATAGAATTTCCTATTTTCTTTGATAACATTTTTCATCTCCTTTTCTTTTTTCTATATTTTTAATTAATTTATAATAACAATCTTAATTTCCGTAAATATTTCCAATTACTATAATTGATACTATGCAACCAATAATTAATGCTATTTGTAGAGTAAAGACTATAAATTGTCTTTTAGTCACACTAACTTTTTTAATTTTACTCACTCTCTAAAACCTTCATACCGAGTGCTATAATTCCACCTGTACATCCTGTAGCAATTTCAATGTGTCCATAAATCACTCCAATTGCACTTAAACCACCAAGTACAATAATAGCTAGAAAAATTTGTGGTCTTACTTTTCCCCACATATTAATGTCCTCCATTTATCGTTTTATCTTTTAATGTTATCCAATTTCTTTTCTAATAGTCTCCGTAACTTCTTTTTTCTCCACTTGGCAATAAACCAGCTGCATTAAGTTGTTTTAAAACCTCAGCAAAACCCCCGTGGTCAGACATGATAGTTCGCATTTCATTTTCTATAAGTGCATCTTTAGTTGAAAGCTCTGCAATTATTTTTTCTATATCATCTATTGCTTCTTCTAATTCTGATGGGTCAAACTTCATACTGTGCATTTCATCCATCACTAGAATTTTTTCCTTAATATTTTCTAAATCCTTTTGAAGAACTGCAACATCAACTGTAGTAGCTTGTTCTTGTAAAGCTCCAACAGACTCATTCAAAGAAGTAACATTTGAATCAAGTTGTGCAACATACCAAATAAGTCCAAACGCTTGAACTATAATGGCTATTACTAATCCTATTGATACTTTCATATTCTTTAAATTATCCATAATTTTATTGTGTTGCAGGCTCAGTTAACAAAACTTCTCTGTTATCATTAACTTCCCAAATACTAGCTTTAGTACTAGATTGAACTGCAAATTCCTTAGTAGCAAAGTTTTGGTCGTGTCCAGTTTGATTGTATTGAATTGTAAGTAACCCTATGTCAGCCTGTCTAATTACACAAGTTCCACCTTTGCTTACAATATTTGACAAATTTAATTTATTAATCTTAGCATTTGTAGAAGTTAACGAACCACTATCAAGCCAGATTCGGTCATATAATCCACCTTCAGTTGAAAGCTTCTTAGCCATAAAGTTACCACCACTAATTCGCAAATCTCTAGACGTTCCAATAGTCTGTGCAATAGACTGACCATCAGATATGTTGTGTTGAACTACTACTTTATAGGCATTTATATCACTCAACGTAAGAGTCTTACAAGTGTTTCTTTCAAAAACCAACTCCCCTATTTCTAATCTGGTATTCATCCCAGACTTTCCTTCAATTAAAATAGCTTCTGTCTTTCCACTAGGTAATGCTGAACCAGAAAATGCAGTACCAACAGATACATTAGATATAGTTATTTCTTCTACAGGAGTAGTACCAAGAACAATCCTAAGCGTATTATCGTTAGGGTTATCTTTTCTCCACGCCATAAGTTTTTCTAATTCTTCATCTGGATATTCACCGGGAGCAGAGTAAATTCCCGGAGAACGGTTTTCAAAACTTCTTTCAATTACAATTTCATTTACTGCTACTGCTGTACCTGCTGTACCACCAACTGCCAATAAACCTATTGCCATCTGGGGGTTAAGCCCAAAGGCTCTAAGCATGCTATATGGAGATTTCATGACTGTGAAGAATCTTCTCCATTTAGTTGATTCTGAATTGAGGTATTCTATTTTATTAAATATCCAATCTCTCAATCGTTTAAGGTCTTTATATAATATTAGTGGAGATTTTAAAATATTCATAGGAATTGCTTTTAATATTTTAATTAATTGTGATAAACTTCTAAGATGTATTGCAAGTCCTAAGAGAATTGTAAATGCTGATGCTCCTAATGCAAAATAATAATATGCTTGAATAAATTCAAAATATTGCATAACTTTAGAATAAGTAATAATTCCAAGTGGTGTTTGTATAGGGGCAATATTCCACCATAAGTTCACAGGATTAACTGTAGTAATTGCAACACCTATTGTTCCTATAATTACAGTTAAAAATGTAAATATATTTAATGCTATATTTCCAATTTTTTTAAAATTCGGCAGTCTTAATTTCATGTTTTGGTCCTCTTAGCTAGTATATTCTCCTACAATTAGCATTATGGTTACGCTTCCTCCAATGAAGAAGGCAATTTTTATTATATCTATAGTTGACATATCCTCATTTATAACCTTTGATTTGAATATTGATACTAATTGTCTATATTATTATACTAACTTTTGGCTTTAAACTTCCGAAAAATACAATAAAATTAGCTTATTATTTGGGGATTTCAGTTAAATCTTGTCCAAATATATATGCATCAACTTTAGACGATATTACATCTTGACTCACTGCACCAACCATTTGATCTACTTGAGAACCATCTTTGAAAATTAATAGTGTAGGGAGAGACTTTATTTCATAAATTGATGCCATAACTGGATTCGCATCTACATCTAACTTACATACCTTTAATGTTCCTTCATAATCCTTACTAATCTTTTCTACGTATGGAGCAATCATTTTACAAGGACCACACCACGCTGCCCAGAAATCTATTAATACTGGTTTAGAAGATTCTATAACTTCGTCTCCAAAATTTTCATCATTTAATTCAATTACATTACTCATATTTAGTCCTCGTTTATGGTAGATTTGTATGCCATACTTCTGGTATAACATCATTAAATTCGCTTTCTGTAGAATCGTATCTATTTAAATATATGATTTCCTTACCAATCTCTCCATATTTTGGATGGTAATATAATACAAGTTGTCTTGGTTTATTGATTGCTTGAACTCTTTGCATAGCAAATTCATCTCCACCCTTCATGCAGCCACACAAATGTATTGCTCCTGTACCTATATCTATTTCATCTATTCGGTGAAAATGTCCCATCAATACTGTATCAAAGTATGTTGACATTCCTGATTGTTCAAGATTTTTAATCTCAAGATTTCTAATCTCATCTTCTAATCCTCTCCTGAATTGAAGTACATTTCTCATGTTTAACACACCTTTAGTAATAGCAGTACCACTACCAGCTCCATTTATAAAGTCTCCATGTGTTAAAAATATTTGTCTGTTAGCTACTTCTATTGTAGTTGAGAATGTTTTTGGAATATGGAATTCAATGTTATCTTGATTTCTGCAGAAAGCTGCAATCCATTGATATAACATATAATCCCAATCTTGATGCTTATCTTTCATAGGAGGTTTCCTAGTCATACGACCATGATTACCTACTACACAAGGAACTCTCATTTTATTGAAATGAGGAGCTAGAAACATTAGAGCTTGAGCAATAAGATTTGCTCCCCTAATCATTTGTCCCATACAATTGTCAACATTAGTTCTAGCAAGTTCTTCATGAATATCACCACTAATCATATCTCCAAGCATTGGAACCACAAGTTCGTCAACTTCTGCATAAGTTCTTCGCATTTCAGCAAGAGTTAATACTTGATTTGCCCATCCATAAAGCCTTCGGTTGAAGATGTCAATGTTGTAATGATTCAAACCTGCCATTTGATCACTTTCAACTCTATCTCCAACATGAGTATCAGTTAAAGGAGCAATCATACTTTGAGCACTGTTACCCTTAGTTTTTCCTGAAGGCTTTCGAATCTTCACTTTTTTAGCTTTATTAAATGCAGGTGCTAATTTAATAATTGATTCTTCAAAGATTTCTTGTTTAGCTTGATCTTTGATTGTAGTCTCATATAATTTTTTGAAATACCTAGATTCCGCTTTATAGGTTTCTGCTTTTTTACTCATCTTAATATGATAAGTAGGGTCTACTTCAGGATCTAATAGTTCATCTTCTTGATCTAAATAAACCTCTTTGTCGTACCATCTTTGAATGTTGGTTCGGTGTATTTCTATCCCGAATGCTGATTTTAGCCATTCCGATAGACTTGTCCACGTTGTTCCCGCTTGTCTTCTTCTTACCAGTTCTGATTGTGCCTTTACCGGTATCTTTGTCTCTCCTTTGTTCCACATGTTTGCTCCTTGCTAATTTTAGTATTATTTGTCTTCCACACTGCACACATTTTAAATCATTGTCTTCATCAAAGATTATAAAACCACCACATCTATCACATTTATTTTTAGTGCTTCTATTATATTTTATCACATATTTTGGATTTGTCAAGCTATTTGATACCTTTCAACACCTGTGGAGTGTACCACATGTTGTCCCCCTTTTCTAAATATTGTTCTATATTATTATACTAGATTTTGAGGAGTATTTCCTCTATTCATCTGTAGAATATGTTTCTTTTTGTCCTTTAGGATGCACTACTTCTTTTACATGCTTTTCTTCTTCAATCATGTCTTCTTCTTTTTCATCCTCATCTTCATCAAGTACTTCTCTTTCTTGAAAAGTTGTTTGAGTAGCTGCCCCACCTACTTCTTTATCTATAGTTAGATATTTGTCTATAAATTTATCTAATTCATCCTTTTTTATTTCAGGATTATCATCAATATTATCCATCTTGCCTCCTCTTTTATAAGGATTAGAATCATCAGCTGATGGAGATAAACCTTTTAAAGTAACTAATTCAGGTGTATCTGCTGACATAGTTTCATCTTCAGTTGAATGATCTCTACCTTCTTTTCTAGATTTATCATCTAAATTTCTAATCTTTTGTTCCATATCTTTTTGTTCAATCACTGCTGATTCATCTTCTTCATGATTAATTTCACCTTTAAATTCAGAAACTTTTGGAGGTTCTTCATTACTATTAGGTTTCTTCCAATCTAATTGTTTCCTACCTAAATTGCCCCCATAACCTCTAGTTGGATATTCTGCTTTTCTAACAGAATCAACTAATTGAATTAATGCGTCAGATGTTAATTTACTTTTTTCTACTGATTTAGGCACAGGACTAAATTCTCTAAGAAATGCATCTAATCTTTCAATACCACTCTTCTTTGTTTTTGGTTTTCTGATGTGAGGTCTACGTCTTTTAGAACCTCCACCACCATAAGTAGGAGTAAATATACCTGAATCGGTAGATGTGAATACAGTTCCACCACCATCTCCAAAGCTTCCAGAAGTGGCAGCTCCTCCTCCTTCTTTTAATAATTTTAATAATTTATTAAGTGTTCTATTCTTCTTCTTCATCAATATCTTCCTCCCGTCTCTTATTTGAGGCTGATGGGGCGTAACTTATTGTATTAGTAGCATTTGAGGGTAATGGAGCAAAGGTAGCCTTTTCAACATGACTTACTCCTGTTGAGTCTAAATGTGCTACGAAATCTGTATTTCCTTGAATGAACCACATTTTAGAACTATCTGGACTAAAAGATTTAATCATAGGAGATATATATCCTTTATCCGCTAATCCTTCAATCCATGTTTTAGTATAATATTTTGGTCTAGGTCTCATATGAGGTGGAATTTTATCTAACCCATAGTTCCTATCTTCCTCTTTCTCTTTCCTATTTTCAAAATAAGTGTCTATATCTTTCTCTTTTTTCCTAGTTGGATCAAATTCTTTGCCATCATAGGCTTTATCTAATTGTACAGTTTTAAGTGGAACTTTCTCATATTTTTTTGTGCCTGTTAATTCTCCCATTCTATTTTGATAGTCATTTGAAAGTTTTTTGTTTTCGTTATCTACTTGATCTTTTATTAAAACTTGATCGTTATTTTCATCAACATAAGAAAATGAACTTGGCATAATATAAGACTTTAAAGTCATATCAGTGTTCCAAAATTCACCTTTAGTATCTGGGTGATTTAATTGTCTTGCTGCATCAGTAGCCATTCGTTTTTGAAAGTCTTGAAAATCTCCCTTTGTCTTTATAAAAGATAAATTTTTTGCTTTCTCAATAAATTCAGTAACATTTTTAATTGTCATAGTAGTTGCTTTTCTATGTCTAAAATTATGATTTTTTATTACATGACCCTTAGCAACTTTCATAATCTTATTGTGATATTTCTGAACTTCACCTTCGTTATAAAACTTATCGTTCTGTTTAAACACAAAATCATCTTCTTCTTTATTTTTTAAAATAGTTTCTAAACCTTTTGCTAATCCTTTATGTTTAAAAGAACCAGATTGAATAGTTTTATTTTTTCCCGGAAAATTATATCTAATTGTATCACCTTTTATTGATATGTGTTTCTTTTTAAATGTAGAAGTTGCATATGACTCTGCTACTTTAGGATCTTTTATTTTTTTAATTGCATCAGCAGGATTCCCTATCCTAAGCCCTGTTTCCATCATAATACCTGTCATTAAAGCTCTTACATCAGGTGTTTCACTATTATATTGTTTATCAAGTTCTGTAGTTAATAAAGGTAATTGTTTTCGTAGAGCTTTTAGTTGATATTCTTTTTGAATATCTTTTATTGCTATAATTTCTGGGTCGGTCATTCCCGGACCGTGAGATCTACTTAGATTTCCTGTAGCTTTATTTCTACCTTTATGTAGAAATTCATCATATGGATCATGGCTTATATGCATATCATGTATACCCCATGGAACCTTTTTACCCTTTTTACCTTCACCTGTGAAGTGTTTATGTGTATCATGATTGTCATCTTCGTGAGCTAATCTAACACCAGTAATAAATTTGTCACCCTTTTTGGTTTCTGTCATTGAGTTAGGATCGAAAGGATCATGTCCATGAGTTTTTATAGGGAATTTTCCAAAATACATAGAGTTAGGATCTGTGACCATACCACCTTCAGATTGAGGTACATTTTCCCAACCCGGTCTACACCATCGTGTAACTTCCTTACCATTTTTATCTGTAAGTTTTCTTGGAACTAACTTTAAGTTACGTCTTTTATTATCAAATAATTCACTTTGTTTATTTTCTATTGATTCTCTATGGGCTACTTTATCTACTTTCCAAGAAACCTCACCAGTTTCTGGATGTATATCTACCCCATTATCATCAGCTTTTAATATATTTAACCAATTTTTTAAAACATTATTGGATTTTTTTGTGAAAGTTGAATTGTATGCCTTTGCTCTTTTTAAAGCTGTCTCTTTATCAGATTGTTTTAATTCACCTTCAATAACTAAAGTATTGAGATAGTCTTTGATTTGTCCTATCTGTTGCCCACCACCTTTTCTATTAGGTTTAATATCAAATTCATCCATTATTTCTTTACCACTTAATGGAGAAAGATTAGAAGAACCTTCACCTTCAGCTTCTACAGGCTCTAAATTATCAATTCTATCTTGAAAGTTTACAATGTGAGAAGTGTCTGCATCTGTATTTCCTTGTTTTCCAACTTCATGAGCAGTAGCTAAGTAATTTAATTTCGCTACGTCATCTCTTAATTTAAGTTGTATTCTTCTATGATCTCCTTCTGTTTTAGCAGTTTTAGGAGAAGTGTGGTGTTGAACTAATTTTCTAACTGTATCTACAATATCAGCAGGAAAACGTAACATATTAAGTCCTTCTTCAGTTAATTGAGCCCCTACTCCTTCATAGTTATTAAACGAACTATTATTTTTATCGGCAGTTGCAGGTTTTCCAACATTGTGATATAATATTGCAAGTCTGGTAGTTAAATCAGGATATTTTTCATCTTGTTTAATATGATGTTCTAAAGCTTTCATTGTATGATTCCAGACATCATTATCATGTCCATCCATATTTTGAACAAATCCAACTGTTCTTTGCAAAGCTGGGTCAATATATTTTAAAATATCATTTTCTTTTAGAAAGTTTAATCCTTTAGTTGGATCTTTTGAAAATAATATAAGTCCAAGTTCTTTTCCAATTCTTTCTTTTGGTAAATCTTCAAGTAAACTTCTATGTTTTTTAATAGCATCAGTAACTGAACTATGGGGTTTTAAATTTAACTGCCCAATAAATCTTGCTGCTCTAAACATTCTTAAAGGATCATCTTTAAAAACTTTATCACTATCATCTTTAGGTGATCTTAAAATTCCTTCTTTTAAATCTTTACGTCCTCCAAAAGGATCAATAACTTCTCCATTAGGTTTTTGAGCCATTGCATTTATAGTGAAATCTCTTCTGACTAATTCAGTTTCGATATCTGTGTCCGTACTTAAAATATCAATCAATTGGTTTTTACCTAAATTGGCAGTAACTAAATTAGGTAAATTTTTACCACCTTGATAGAATTTTGTTTTAACGGTTTTAAGAGCTGCTTCTACATCTTTTTTAGGACTAAAAGTAATTACATCTACATCTTTTGGAGCTTTTCCTAATATAGAATCTCTAACTGAACCTCCAACTAAATAAATTGGAACTTTAGAATCAAAATTATTTAACCATTCATTTACAAACTCAGGAACTTCTGGCTTCACATACACAGTAGTTCTACGTTCAAATGGAAGCCCTTGTTTAGGGTGAACAGTTTCAGAAATTTTTTTGGGGATTAAGCCCTCTCTACCTTGTTTCTGTATCCAAACCATATTATCTCCTAATAATCATCTTCTTCATCTTCAACTTCTTCCACATGTGAATATTCATCTTCTTCATCTTCTTCATCTTCTGCTTTTTCCTTTGGTTTATAGTCAAGAAGTTCATCTAAATCTTTAAATCCACGGATACTTTTTTCCATTTCTTCGCCTTCTTCACCACCTTCTTCACCAGCTCCCTCTTCAATAGCTGATTGCATTTGAGCCATTTCAGCCTGCTGTTTAGCCTGTTCAATTTGCTGCTGTTGTTGTTCTAATTGCATTGCTTGTTGTTCTCCTTGCATCTTAGCTGCTGGAACTGCTTCTCCACTAACTAGAAATTCAGCCTCTTTTATATCTACTTCAGGGTCTTTCAACTCAATAGTAAAGCCTAATTGTGCTAATTGATTTGCAATTGCAACTTTTTGTTGAGCATGGGAAATAATAGTTGCTTCAGCTTTTTCTTCAGGTTGTGGTAATTCAATTTCCCAATCTGTAATTCCAAAAGCTCTAAACAATTCAGGAAAAATTTTGTCGTGGAATAGTCTTTGATCTGATTCTACCACTCTACTCATTACTGTTAAGTTTTGTGTAGTGTTTGATAAACCACCAAATGCTTCAGGTGTTCCTTGCCATGTAGGAGATACTCCCCACATAGATGCAATTCTTTCTCTAATTTCTTGTTTAATTGGCATATAGTCCATCTCTTGAAGAGTGTGGAACAATCTTACCATATCAACTCTACCTCTATTGTTTCTAGATGATACTGCTACCATAGGAATAAAGTTTGGATCAAGTCTAGTTTGAGCTGCAATATGAGCTCTTTCTCTTCTCAAACTCTCAGGATCATCAGTAGTTACCATAATCATAGAGGCTGGCATTTTTCTTTCAAAGAAATATCTATATAAATTTTTATCCATACCTATTAGAGTCAATGCTTTTTCAAACACTGTTAAAATAGGAGACCATCCATAAGTTTCAGATGGTGAGAATTTAGATAAATGTATTACTTCTGAATCTGCCAAATACATATGTTGATTCCTGTGATAGTATTTATACATTGCAGGAATTCTTTTATATCCTTTTTTAGATTTGCCCGGTTCTTCAGCTATATCAGTTCTGTCTAATGGACAAATAAAATGAGCATTTTTTGGAAGTCCGGCAGCATCTAAATCAAACTCTACTAAAGCTGGGTTTAAACGTCTTATTTCTTTAACTTTAGCACCGATTTTACCATCACCCAACTCTTCATATTCTTTAGCTAAATATAAAAATCCATCATCAATTGAATTAACATCAAAATGGAATTGTCTTAATACTTCTTCTAAACTTTGGTCAAATACATTCGCATCAGTTAAAAATTTACTAAATCTAGTTAGTTGAGCTTTATCTGGGTTTTTAACTATTGGGACAATTTTCATACCCCTTCTAAATACTTCACCTGTAATATGTGTTAATGGACCTCTAATTTCTTGTACAGAAAAAGTAATAGTCTGTAAATCCATTACAAGTTGTTGGCGATACGCCATTTGATGTCGAACCCATGTATTGACTACATGATCCAACCCAATAGTAGGAGCTTGTCCAGTATCCCCAGCAGATTTCATAAGCTGTAACATATTAATCTGTTCGTTCAAATTTGAAATAGTCTTAGCTACTTGAGGCACATCTGGAAGAAATTCTGATATTTTAGCCATATTTTTTACTTATCCTCGCTAATTTTTTCAACATCAGCCATACCTGCTAAATTAATAATTGCCTGAATAGCTCTGTCTTTTATTGCATAATTCTCTGAGTACTGAGGTTTTTTTGGTTCCTCTTTATATTTTACTACATTTCCTTCGATTTTCGACAGTTTTTCGTGTAATTCTTGATTTTCACGCTCTAAGGCGAGTAAATCATCCTCATTTACATTATTTCCACCTAATGAAGCGTTTTCTAACACACCAAGCCTAGTTGCCTCTTTAATTAAAGCAATAAATGCTGCCTCTGTAATAATTTGTACTGCATCGTTATCATCTGGAATGTCATCTTCTGCATCTAAATCTTTTAATGCATCACTCCACGAATCTAATATTCTCCAAGTCTTAGTTGCTTCATCTTTTAAAGCAACATATTGGATATCTCTATCTCTTAATAAACTTCCTATAGCCATAATTGACCTCCTATTTTCTATACTTTACTGTTTATTTTTATTTTATGCCACATGACACATGCTCCACCCACATGTTTTACAGGTCTCACAACCTGACTCCATAATAATTTGAGGAGACTCACAACAATCAGATGAAATAGGTTTAAAGGGGATTTGTATAGAATTGAAAAAATTTAATTGATCATTCACAATTTCTTCTTTTTCTTCTGTTCCTTTAACCAAAACTTCTTTTTCTCTACTTCCTGCTCTATAGACTGTAATACCTTTACAACCAAGTTTCCAAGCTGATAAGTAAGCTGACTCAACATTATTGATGGATGCTTCATTAGGAAAATTAATTGTTTTTGAGATTCCAGAATCACAATCTTCCTGAAAAACTGCTTGCATTTCAACGTGATCTTCTGCAGATATTTCTGGAGCTGTGACATATATTTCTTTAGCCCATGTTGGTACATCATCTCTAGTCTGTAATGACCCTCCTTGAGATAGGTGCTCCATTAAATCTTCTGAATAGAAGTCATGTGCTTTAGCATCTGTCTCAAAATATTTATTTATATAATATAAAGTTTGTCCTTCTAATATATTAGATTTTTTCCAAGCCAATGCAAAAGTTGGCTCAATTCCACTAGAAGTATCTGCTAACATAGAGATAGTTCCTGTAGGTGCAACTGTTAGACGACAAGCATTTCTATATTTCTCATCTTCACCATAGTTACTTTTATCCCATGCAGGAAAAGTACCTCGTTCTTTAGCTAACTTAATTGATTGTTTATTAGCTTTGTCTCTGATAAAAGACATAATATCTTTACCTAATTTATGTCCTTCTATACTATTATACTTAATTTTCAGCTGAATTAACAAATCTGCAAATCCCATAACACCTAAACCTATTTTTCTAGTAGCTTTAGTCATTTTTTCTATTTCTGGCGTTGCATATTCATTAGCATCAATTACGTTATCTAAAAAATGTACAGAAGTTTTTACAGATCTTTCTAATTCTGACCAATCAACATTATTTTCATCTTCATTATAAAATTTTGCTAAATTAATAGAACCTAAATTACATGATTCATTTCCTAATAATGGTTGTTCACCACATGGATTAGTCGCAATCATTTCACCATATTCTTCTTTAACATGATTATCTTTATTTATATTATCTAAAAATACCATGCCCGGTTCTCCGTTTCTCCAAGCCCCATAAATAATTTTATTGAATACTGTTTTAGCATTTAGTTGTTCAACAACCTCATTATTTTTTGGATTTATTAAATTATAATCCGAATTAGATTCTACTGCCTTCATAAAATTAGCATCTACTCCAACTGAAATATTAAAATTGTGTATTTCACCCTCTACTTTTTTACAATCTATAAATTCTAAGATATCAGGATGATATATTGACATTACTGCCATATTTGCACCATCTCTTTTTCCACCTTGAGTAATCATAGATGATACTCTAGAAAGTGTTTTTAAAACTTGTATTGGTCCACAAGCAATTCCATGAGTTGTCTTTATCCGATCACCTCTTGGTCGTAATTTAGAAAGAGAAAACCCAGTTCCTCCCCCAAATTTTTGAACCATAGCAATGTCATGTGCTGTTTTCATGATACCTTCCATACTATCTTCTAAAGGTAAGACAAAACATGCAGATAAAGTTCCTTGATTAGTTCCTGCATTCATTAGAGTTGGTGAGTTGGGGATAAATTTTAAGTCTTTCATTATATCTATAAAATCTATCGCAGTCATAGATGCTTCTGGAGCCATTCGTCCATACAACATATCAAGTTTAGCAATCGCTATTCCTACCCTTTTAAACATTTCTTCTGCGTTTTCAATAATTTTGTTGTCTTCATCTTTTAAATAGTATCGGCTTGTTGCTACTGTTTCCGCCTGTTGTGTTAATTGCGTAACCAATTTAATTCTCCTTCTATCCTCTGTAACCACAGTACAGACATAAATTTTTTTCTTCAACCCAGAAATTGGGCATACATACCAACTCATCGCAGTTGGGATTTGGGGCTTTTTGTTTTTCTTGCTTATCTTTATTATACTCATTTCCTGTCCATTTTGACAGGTCTGGTAATTTTGCTTCTTCTTGTACTGTATTCTTTTCTTCAGGCGACACTGCTTCCAACCAATCAGTCAAACTTCCTAAGCTTTCATATTTATAAACAGTTGTTTCATAACATGCTTGTAATGCCATAGCAATCGAAAAGAATGCATCTCCATGACCCATTGGAGTCTCAGGAGCTTTTAAGTCATTACTCACAGAAAGAATCTGTTGTTTTTGTCTTTCATCTTTTATTAAATGTAAATTATCTGAATGAGTATATTCTTCAAATATTTGTGCCATAGTTCTTTTACTTTTTTGTGAAAAGGTCATAGAATGCCACACAGGATCTAATCCTCTATCTTCAAGTTCTCCTCTTGTATTATCTATATATCCTTTATGTAAACTAAAGTTTTCTGCTACCTCATTTAAATATTGTATTTGTTTTGAATAGTCCCAACCATCTAACCATGATTGATGGACTTGTTCAATCTTTTTATCTCTTCTTCTAAAAATTACTAAGTGTGATGGGTGTCTTTTCTTACCCACATCAAATCCAGCAAAAAGTTGATCACCAGCTTCCATTTTAAAAGGTTGATGGACTGATACACTTCGTAAAGTTTCATCTTCACATTTAACTATATCTTCTTCATGAAAATATGCCTCAGTTGAAAAATGAGGTACTAGTAAAAACTCTGAAGCAAATGATTTAGGTCTTGCTTTTTGTTGTTCTAATAACCATTTTTCATTATACAATTCTGGCATCAACACTTTTCTATCGGGTGTTGGATCGAGAGCTGGTAATACTCTTGATTTAAATCTTTCATCTTTTTGTAAATTACTTAATAAGTCTCCGGGCATCATAGGAGTACCTAATACAATTACTGGTACACCCTTTAAAGGAATGAACATACTTTCCGTCATAAAATGATCTTCTACTTTTGTTATCTGTCCAGTATTTAAAGGATTCTCAGGATCACGCAATACATCATCGGCAATTAAAGCTCCATTAACATGCATACCACGTTTGAAAGAGAATAAACCACCATGCATTATCTCCATAGGTTTTTTATTAACATAATATCTAAATGAATAATCTGCCTTTGGAGAACGATTATCCATAAGTTCTGTCAAAATAGGATTTCTACTTACAGCTTTATTTATTTCAGACAAATGATATCTCGCCATACCATCACTGTATGACAAATATAAAACAGAACAATCTCTTTTAGCCTTTAAAAGTCTCCATACACTAAAAGCATGCCCTAATACAGTCGATTTAAAATGAAATCGTGGTAATACTGCAACATAATTCAGACCTGTTTCTAAACATTCCTCTATATCTTCAGCTAAAACACCTACATGCCAAGCTCCAAAATACTCAGGGTTGTCAAAACTCTGTGACCAAACATCTCTAAGAAACTCATAAAAGCTTCCAACTTGATAACTAACATTTCCAGTAGTTAATCCATCAGCTAATCTACTAAATGCATCTTGAAATGTAACTGCCTCTTGCTGTTTTTTACTGAATGTCATCTCTTTCCTGTACTAATGTTTTTAATTTAGTTGCAATTTTAGTTAATACTTGTTGATCTGATATCTCATCAACTAATACATTAAGAACATCTTGAACAAATTGTAGATTTACCATTCCTTCAATTGTTTTACGTTCTCCTTGTATTCCTATATCCAAAGCTTTAACTGCATCAAAAGCTCTATCAAACTCTAAAGTATCTAATTCAGAACTTGCTTTTTCTCTTACATTTTGATATGTATCCAAATGTTCTGTTTGAAGTCTTGCAAGTCTTTGACTATGTTTTTCTTTTACTATCTCTTTTGATTTAGTAGTCATAGCCGCATTTTCACCTTTCCAATTATATTGTCTTGCCCAAGCATAAATAGTTGGGGCTTTAACATCTGTTTGAAATTGTTTATTTACGGATTCCGCAATCTGAGCTCCAGTTTTATTATCTAAATACAATTCTAAAGCTGCTAATTTTATTTCTTCGGGATAATTCTTAGGCATTATTTACCCTTCCATTCAGTGCCAAAGGCAGCCGAATCAGTAAAATTTTGATCAGCACTTTGAGATTCAATGCTTCCACCATAAGGGGTTCCATCACTTTGTAAAAGCCTACTCATATCTACAGTACCTGTTTTATTAGTTGCTGCGTTAAAACATTCAGGAACTTTCTGTTTTGCTCCAGTTGTACCAATAATAGTTTTAAATCTTATGGCTATTTCATTTTTATCAGTTCCACATACACCTTTAAAGGATTCATCTTTTGTACCAATAGATTGATATTGAGGATTATTTAATATAGTTCCTATTTTTCTACTAGCTCCTTTTGGAGTCTCATTGTGTAGACAATCATAATAATCACACCATACGACCTTAGCATACTTCTCTTTAAACTTTTTAACAGTCATACCTTTTGGTAAACTATCTTTAGGTTTCTCTACCTTCTTTTCAACTTTCTCATGATAATAAAAAGTTGGTTTATCATTTACTTTTTTATAATTACTGGGTATTGCCATTTTCTTTTCCCTCCTTTAAACCATATAAAGCAATGCAAGCTGCATCTGCAAAATCTTGTTCCTCAAAATTATCACCCCATTTTTCAATTGCAAAAGACATAATATCGGATTTGGAACAATTTCCTTTACCTACTACCTCTTTCTTCCATTTAGTGTTATCCACCAATTGACAAGGTGTTCTATATTTATTGCAAGTAAGTTGAACCCCACCGACAACTCTAGCTATTTCAATTGTAGATTTTGGATTTTGTATGTAAATTGCAGCTTCAACAAAAGCTTTCTCTACTTTTATTTTACTTAATATCCCATCAAAATTATCAGTTATTTTAACAAATCTTATATCAAAATCTTCCTTATATTTACCTGTTTTAAATCGTGTTACAATTTCTTCTTTATCATTTAATACTACGCCATGTACAGTTCTAGATGAACAATCCAATCCTAATATCATTTCTCACCTCCATATGTTCTTAGAGCTACAATTCTGCTTATAGTATTATATGCAGTTGTATATGTATTTAATAAACCTGCAAGTTCTCTCACAGCTATTTCTTTTTCAATTATTTCTTTTCTCCTATTTTCAAGTCCGGGATATTTGCTAAATATTTCACCCCTAATTTCTTCTTTTACAGGTTTCTTTTTACCTTCATTTTCTCTTTCTTGATATAGGGTAAACATAGCTTTTGAATAACCTTCTTCAAAGGCTGCTTCTAAAGCGTTTCTTTCTGATTCTCTTCTAGAAATTTCAGTTTCCAAATATGCTTTGTAACTACTATACATAACTAGATATTCTTCTAGCTTTGCATTACCAGCATTATATACATCAGAAAATATTAAATCTGTTCTTTCTGATTTATCTACTGTTAATTCGGGAATCATTAATTCATTGATTGATTTCCTAGCTCTCCCTAAAGCTTTTATGGGAGTCCATTTTTCATCTTCCATTATACCTCCTTGCATTTACACCACTTATCACCTGTACATTTTTCAGGTAATTTAGTCATGTTCATAATGTTTAATAATCTTTCTATTATTCCATTCCATACATTTAGATCTAGTTCTTCTACAAATGCTTTTAATTTTTGATCATTCTTATTCTCATATAATACAATACCATGTGTTACAGGAAATTTTGCTGTAGCGTTGTAAAGATTCATATAAGTCTGTAGTTGTAAAGCATGGTCTGGTTTAGCTTGTTTTAAATTTTCAAAACCTCTTGTATTTATAGATTTTAATTCAAGAGCTACAGATCCACCATATTTCTCATGTCTAATAAGAAAATCCATACGTCCTGAAATTGGAGGCATTTCATTTTTTAAAGAAATCTCTCTACCTTCTAAAATACCCATTCGTAAAAAATATTCATTCATTCTATCTTCTAATGAACCCCCATTATCAAATATCCTAGTCAAATTAGCATCTATAGTAGATGGTGGTAACATTCCTGTATATGCCATATATACATATCTATCACAAGTATTTGAAATTAATGAAGGAAAAAATACTCCATGTCTTGGAGGAGATTGTTTTTTTGTAAGTTGTGTTTCAAAAAATTTCAATAACCATCTATCTTGTTTACCATTAGGTTTTACGTTTGCTTTTTTCCCAAGCTGTTTAATGCCTGCCATAATTCCTCCTTAATATCCTCTTTAGTTTGAGACCTAATATGAATAACATGTTCTATTCCCATATCTTTTAATTCTATATCTCTTTGCCTATCTTTTTTTCGTAAATGTCCCATTACTCCATCAGCTTCTATAACTGTACTAATTTCATCAATATAAAAATCAACAGTATATTTGTCAAATGGAGCTTGAGTTTCGTATCTAAGTCCAGTTGAATCTAAAGCTTCTGCCACTTTTAATTCTTGTTCAGTATAATCTCTAGGAAACATCATTTATTAATTGCTCCTGTAATTCTGGTTTATCAATAAAGACTTGTTTAAGACCATTCATACCTTGAGCTCTTACATCATTATATGTATACCATGATCCTGCCTTTAGGACTAAACCTCGTTCAATACCTTCTCTAATAAAACTTTCTAAAATATCTATTCCACCTTCTACTCTAAATGGAACAGAAGCGGCTTTCCAATTCTGACCACCAACTTTAGTTTTTCGTAGTCTTACTTGCATATCAAATCCAACTTTCTCACCAGATTCTTCAATCCATCCATTTCTTCTAACTTCTAATAAGAAATGAGCAAAGAAAGATTGAGCTTTACCACCCGGCATGTTTGCTAATGCAGTAGGTCCCATACTAGCTCTAACCTGATTAATGCAAATTAAAGCAGTTCCACTATGTAGACTTGGTAATAGTCTTGGTAAAGACGAATTAACAAATCTTGCTTGCCAAGCCATAGGACTAAATGAAAAATCTTCATCCATATTTTGAGCAGGGACTAAACCTGCGATACTATCTAAAATAATCACATCTACTAATCCTGTTGTTGCTAATGCTTTAATAGTGTCCATAGCTTGCTCACCACTTGTTGGTTGACTAACTAATACTTTTCCTGCGTCTATTCCACATTTTGCCATCCAATCTGCATCCCAAGATAGTTCTGTATCAATCCATGCTGCTCTACCACCTTGTTTTTGTACTTGAGCAACTATTTGTGATGATAAATAAGACTTACCAACATTAGTTGGACCGTAAATTAAAGTCATTCGTTTCTTTGGTATACCACCACCAGTCAATGTATCAAGAGCAGGTATTCCAAAAGGAATTCTACCATAGTCAAAAACATTACTATCTCCCAGCGTTAAATTAAGATTTTTATCTTTTAATAAATCTTGGATTGCTTTTTCTGCATTGTCTTTCATTCTTGTCCCCTTGTTCTAATTGCTTCTGCCCAAGCAAAATATACAGCACAGGCTTGAATAATTTCTTCATACATATGTCCATCATCTTCTTCGTAAATAGCTCTGGCTACTTCACCATTCTCTTCAGTTGCAATTACATTCCAATACTGATCAGAATGGTTAGTTTGATCTCCATACATTTTATCTTGTCTTTCTCTTTCTTTAAGAACATCTTCTAGTACTACAGCTCTAATTACTTCACTCATTTGATTCCTCCAATATTTCATCCAAACTATTATCTAATTTATCCTTTACTGTTTTAAATATTTTATCAGCATACTCTTTAGATTTATTTAATTGTTCATCTAAGGGAAGTTCAGTATCAATATCATGTATATCTACATCCATTCTTCCATATTGATTTGTACTTAGATCACCTATCCTATAAGTAAACCCTAATTTTATTCCTACTTTAGCCATTTTTATAGCCCTCCTTTTTTTTCCTGTTCTTTGTACTTTTATTACCAGTAATATCAGACCATTTAAATCCTTCTTTTTTATATGCTTCATCTGGTCGTCTAGGTATGCGTTTTAAATCTTCATATAAAGCAGGATCAGTATTCTTAGCCTTCTCTATAGCCTCATTTAATGCTCCTATGCCATATTTATCTACACAGTTTCTCCATTTTCCGGGATTGAAATGATCTTCACTTTTTGGTTTTATATAATTTTTTATTAAATTTACAGCTTCTAAATATGGAAGTTTCGTTTTTCCACCATATGCTCTTGATTCTCTTTCAGTTTTTGCTCTATGATGTTTAAGACATAATAGTTGACATACTTTCATCTCTTTTACAATTCTTGATATGCTTCCCTTTTGAATTATCTGACTCATTTCAGATTTTTTATTTTTAGCATCTATATGATCAAATTCCAACCATGAAATTTCCGGACCTGTATAATTTTTCCTCCTAGGATTTCCATTAGTTTTTATTACTTCACCTGTATTATAAATTAAATAATATCCCCCTTCATCATCTTTTTGTCTATCTCTATTAAATGCATAATATGAAATGGGTCCTACTACGTCACATCCGGCAGCTTCACAACCTCTTGGACTTGTGTTACCATAGTGCTCTTCCCATGCAGTTATTTTTTTTGCGAAACGATGTACTCTCATGTGCCCATTTGTTTTTTCTAAGGTACCATTTTTATTAACTTTATAGTCCATGTTCCACAAATCATATGGTAACTTGTCTTTATACTTGTCATAAACTTCATCTTTATATTTAAGTTTATAAGTTTTTTGAGATGTACCATGATGATTAATATATGTACTTTCAACATTAAATTTATTATTATTTTTCATTTTTTATAACCCCTTTCTTTTCTTAACTTTTGGATTAATCTTAAAACTTCTGGATTTGAGATTAATCTAATATTTTCATGCTTCATATCAAAATCACCATTAGGTAGTTTTGGATAATCATCACTTTTAATTTTTTCCAATAAATATTCTTTATGGGTAATATTACATTTACTACATTCACCAGTTATAAATCCTTGAGGGGAATCAGGGGCACGTCTTTCTTTAAAAATAAAATAATGAGGATTACAAGTAAATTCCTCTAAAGTTTTCATACCATCATCAGTATCGATATAACTATTACTTTTAGACTTCTCCATTTTTTATTAGCTCCTTAGCTATTAGCATATCTATGTATTGTTTTGCTTTCTTTAAATCTTCAATTCCATTTTTTTGTTTCCATCTAGTTATATATTTTATTACATTACCTTCTGCAAAACCTAAATTGTTATCATGAATGTAATCAAAAGGTTGAATAGCAAGATTATAATGCTCAGGATCTATATCACTGTCAAGATCTGTTAATCCAACTTCAATATCTGCCATCTTATATTTATTATTATATAAATTTGCTGCCTCTTTCTCTTGTTTAATATGTTCTGCATCAGCCATTTCTTTTCTCTTTTTTTCAACTAAATAGTCTAATGAATCATGATTCATTTTGTCTACTCTTCCTTAATTTATTTAATTTCTTTTGTTGACGTTCTACACTTTTAGGTTCAAATTCTAAATGTTTTCTATAAGTTTCTAGAATACCTTCTTTTTGAACTTGTTTTGTAAAACGTCTTAATAATTTTTCAAAACTTTCGTCTTTTTTTAATTTGACTTCCATATCAGCTCCAATCTATACTATGTACTAATTCTTTTTCTTTTGCTGGTTCTTCAATAATAAAACCAATCTTATCGTTTTCAGGTTCAACCCAATTTAATTTATCATAATCTTCTTTAACTGCCCATGATGGATTACATAATTCTATATCCACTTCTAAAGGTATGCCTAAAGAATTCTCAATTAATAAATCTCTTATTAAGGAAGGTAATTCATCTATTTCATCTTTATGAATCTCACAAATTATCTCATCATGTACTTGCAACAATAGATTACTTTTATAATTTTGTAAAAGCTTATGTACTTCTATCATTCTTTCATTAAGAATATCAGCACTTGTGCCTTGTACAAGATAATTTATTCCTTTATAACCTAAATTTCTAGGTATTTGGTAAACCCTACCATATTTATTTCTTATCTGCCCCACTCGTTCTACTTTTTTGACGACTGCATTAAAGAATTCTCTTGAACCCTTAATCCCATCAAAGTATCTTTTCTTATAATTAGATGCTTCTTGAGCAGGGACACCTAATTGTATACCTAATTTTTGATTTCCTATACCATAAATAGTTCCAAAAGTAATACTTTTTGCAGTTTGTCTAAACATTTTAAATGTATCATCATTTTCTGTAACATTAAATGCTAATTTTGCAGCCTCTCCATGAAAATCTACATTAGATTTAGTTAACATTTGATTAACTTCCTCATTTCGTAGATAACTTAAGAATACTCTTACTTCCATTTGTGAATAATCAAAAGAAACTAACCAATAATCATCTCTTGGAACAAATAAATTTCTAATTGATATCTGTCCTTCATTAGATTTATCGAAAGATTCATCTCCAACAAACGTCCAAGTGTTTAAAACCTCATCACTTAATCCTTCAACCCTACTTGTTTGACCTTTTGCGGCTAATGTTGCATTAATTCTACCTTTTAATTCTTCTTTATCAGTTTCAGTTAATTCTTTATCTATTAAATTAAAGTGGTTTCTAGGAATATTCTGTAAATTAGGATTCCTAGAAGATAATCTACCTGTTAAAGTACCCCAATTACAAAAAGTTGTATGTAGTTCATTCTTTACTAAAAAAGGTTCTAAATACGTAGATCTCAATTTCTCTAAAGCTCTATATTGTCGTACATATCCAGCAATAGGGTCATTTATTTGTACTAATGCGGCTTCATTCCACGATTGCTGCCCTTTTGCAGTCTTTTCAGGAGATAATATACCTCTATCATTTAATACTTCCCCTAATTGTTGTGTACTATTAAGATTAAATTCCTTTCCTGCAAGTTCTAAAACTCTATTTTGAATCTCATTTTTTCTTTCCTCTAATTTAATCATGGTTTCATGAACATATTTATTATCTATCCCAATTCCACACCCTTCCATAGCATATAAAACCTTAGTTAATTCAATCTGCATCTTCCAAACTTCTTTTTGATTAGACTTCTTTATCATATTTTGCCTATCATTGAAAAGTTTAGCAGTATAGAAAACATCTTTCTCACAATATGGTCCTAGTAAATCTACAGGAGCCATGGAGAAGTCCTTGTGCCATTTATTAGAACGTAAAACTTTTTTAGTTTCTAAATCATATGCACAATGAATCTCACCATATGCTCTTTTTATTGTGCTAGTAAGGTCTAAATCCTTAACTGTAGACGATTCTGTGAGTCTTACCATGGTAAGCACGTCTATAAGGTCTTTATCTCCTACTAGTAAACCTTCTTTTTCAAGGAATCGGAGATCGAACTTGATGTTATAACCAACAAGGTGTTTAGCTTTGTTAAGCCACGCAATTAAGGCTATTAAACACTCATTAGGAAGGTTGACTCCCACTTGTTGATGGCGGAAAGGGAAGTAGAACGAATCTACTTTGTTATCAAATCCAATCCCGATTCCACATATTTGATGATTACCATAGGAATCAAAACCATTTGTCTCCACATCCACTACTACTGTATGAGTACCTAGTGTTGGAAGTATTTTATTAAATGTATCTTGATCTCTAATTATCATTTAAAATAAATCATCCTCTGTATCATCAGTACTAAATGTACTAGTTTCACTTTCGCCTTCAGGTGATTTACCATATCTGTCCATGTAATAGTCCTTGATTGATGGTAATTCACTAATTTCAGACGTTTTGTCTTCAGGTATCTCTGATGCTCTAGTAGTTGCTGCAACAGTGTATGAAGTGTCATACATACCTGCACCTGTTCTTTTTATTCTAATTACACCTTTGTTTAATTCTCCCCAATCATTGTAAACATCTACAAGTTGGTTCCAGATGTAATCACTTCTTCCGAAGCCTAAAGGTACAACCTTAAAGTCATTTACGACTTGTTTGTACATTTTCTTACCACTTGGACCTTCAATTTCTTCCCAATCATCTACCTTTTTCTCAGCATGTATGATTTCATGAACGTAAGCCCAAAAAGCGAATTTGTGTGATGGTCTAGAATCAGATGGCACAGAACTTGTGTCTACTGAATCATCTGATAATAGATTAATCCATCTATTACCTGACCTGTATGTATACAGATAGATTTCATCTAATAAAGCGTCCCCTTCTTCTCCTGAAGCTACTGGAGTAAGAAACGCTTGGTCTCCGTCTTTAAACCAAATCTCTTTTCCAAAAGATTGATTATCTGATGGATTTAATACAGCTTCTCTTTTTTGCAAAATTTTTGCTATTCCTGACATATATCCTCCTATATTACCAATAATGTCTATTTGCTATTACTTCATTGAGTAATGCCTTGGAACGTACATCTTGTACGTCCTTATATTTTTTCGGTATCTTTATATATGATACCATAAAACTAGTCGATATGTCAAGCATTGCTCTCGATATCGCCCTTTGTCCTGCCTCGTCATTATCAAAACATAAGATAAATTCCTCTGTTCGTAATGACTTCAAAATGTCCAACTGTTTTCTAGAAGTAGTTGCTCCTAAAATAGCAACACTTGGATGCCCATTTTGAGTTAACCACATTGTATCAAGAGAACCTTCAGTTATACAGATGTATTTTTTAGGTTCTGTTAATTTATATGCTCCAAATATAACTTCAGATTTTCTCAATCCTTTAGAATACATATACTTTGGGATAGCATTTATCCTTCTAGTAACTGATCCTACAAGAGTTGACTCTAAATTATGTATTGGAATCACTAAATCTTGATATTCAGTAGTTCCACATCCCCATTCTCGTAAGATTTGTTCAGAAAAACCTCTTTCAAATATCCAACTTGGAAAAGTTGAAGTATCAGCTTCCATAAAATACTCTTCTCTTTGTTCAATAGTAGCTTGTAAATCATCAAAAATGTCAATGTTAAAATCCATTTGATTATCAAACAACATTTTTTCAAGCTCTACACCATTGCAATCTAAATATTTTTTTAAGAAACTTTTTAAGGTTCCCTGTCCACATCCTGCGAAGCAGATCCACACACCTTTATCAATGTTAATTGAACACGAAGCTACACCATCTTCATGAAATGGACACCTGATAGAGAATTCATCAAATTCTTCAGGTACGTCTATTCCTGTATCTAGTAATATTTGTGCCCAGTTTACCATTATGCTGCCTCTTTTATTTTTCTAATTACGTCCCAATACTCTTTCATTAATGCACTCTGTTCTGCCTTACTGATCTTCTTATCTTCAACTGCTTTTGCAGCAGTATCTATAAGCTGAACAACTTCAGGTATTACATCTGAGTACCTATTAAAGAGAGAGTAATATTTCATAATCATGCTTAAAACTTTCATATATCCTCCTTAAAAGTCTTCATTGTTATTCCAGACATCCTCATCTGTTTCTTCTATATATCCCTTATCAACATCCCAATCCATTATAGAACTATCAACTGAAAGGACCCCATCTCTATATTTTTGGTATTGGACTAATCTCTGATTCTCCTCATTCTCAACTCTACACATTGCCATTGCTACATCTGAAGATCTAATTAAAGCATCTCCAAATGCAACTTGATCCGCTCTAGGTGGCTCAAACATATTTGCAGCCTCTCTAGTAGCTTGTGTAGAAACGAATACAGGAGTATTAGTACTAAGAGCAAGAGTCTTCATACCATAAAACAATGAGTGGGATTGTTCCCACATTGCTTTTTTACCATCTCCCGATGATACTAAATAAATTCCATCTAAAACAACCAACTCAGGATTGTGTTTTCGTATTAATGCTGCAATACTTTCTAAAGAAATGCTACTTTCTCCTTGAATATGATCACAGATTAACAGTGGTCTTCCATTTAACTTCTGTAAAAATTCTTTATACTTATCTTCATCTATTGGTTGACCTGTTCTAAGAGCCGAGTGTGAGAAATTGTATCCCATCATCTTAGCTAAAACTACATCTGCTCTTAAACTAATAGCACTTACAGGCATTTCTGTTGAAATTAAAAGGGTTTTATGTCCATTCATCATAGCAGTAGCTGCGACTTGAATACACATCCATGTTTTACCAACTGTAGGTCTAGCAAACAGAGCAATTAACTCTCCCGGCATCCAACCAACACCTGTATTATTCAATGATTTAAATGGTGTAGGTATACCCATTATACCTTCGCCCATTTTTCGTTTTTTACTTCTACCTTCCCACTCTGAAAATCTATTCTCTGCATCTGTTTCATAGGAAATAACATCTTCATCATAAGTAACTTCGATATCATTTAAACTAGATTGAATGTGAGATAAAGCTTTTTTAGGGGTTTCTTTTAATAATTCTTTATTAGACTGAAATGCAGCAACAATGTTTCTAAATAAAACTTGATCTTTAAATGAATCAATTGCATAATCTAAATTGAGGCTATTAGCAGTTGGATCAATGGTAGGAAAATTTTCAACTAAAGTATCAGATGAAGGAAATGTTCCATAATCATCAAAATGTTTATTAATGAATTTAAAAGCATCTCCGTGTTTAGCAAAATCTTTTACTGGATGTTTGAATTTTTTTAATGCTTCTTTATTATCTAGATTTAAAATTATGCCAGATTCAATGTATTCATAACTTTGCATTCTACTCCTCTGCTATATATAGTACTCGGTTAGAATCAGTATGGACATAACATTTTACATCATTGTTATCAGCTACTTTGTCTGCTATTAATTTTGCACTTTCTAAGTTATTCGTTGTATCTATTGTCATTACTTTCTTAGTCTTATTATGTATACTTATAATTCTATAATTATTAATATTATTCTCTATATTAATTTTATCATAAGAATTGGATTTGTCAACCCCCTTGAACAACCCACCTTGTCTTTTACGCTTCATTAAAAATTTTCTGTAATTCTTTTTCAAGAGAAGCAAGACGCTTTTGATCAGTTGCAGTAGGCAACCATTTTGAATTTAAAATAGTAAAAGCTCTCCATTTCTTTTTAACTGAGGGGTTAGGAGAAGACATAATTGACCAATATAATTTAGGATCATGATCAGTAAGATAATACTTAATCCCATTAGTAAAATAATTAACAGAAATACCACTACCATTCCTAACTATGAAATTATACATAGCTGATAGAATCTCATATGTAGAATATTTATCTAAAAGAAGTTTTAGGGATCTTAATTCATTCCCAATAAAATTCTTAGGTTCATATTCTTGTTTATGTTTTCTAGAATATAGTGCTTTAAATTCTTCAAATAAATCTTTTGAATTATATAGACTTTTCTTCTTCGGTTTCTTCACCATAAAATATTGTCTCCACTTTAACTCTTAACTTTTGGCGAATTCTATATGAAGATTTAGTTAAATCTTCAGAAATTTCGTCCATTGTCCAACCTTCTAATCTTAATTCTATAAATCTTTTCTCTTGATCAGTTAAATTAAATTTGTTTAATTGATCTTTTAATTCTAATGTCTCCCATTCTTCTACATCAGAATGAGATATTGCTTTGCTTATTATTTCAGGTAATGAATTCGATTCATTATCATAAAAATTTTCATTATAACTAACAGTAATTGGTTTTCTTTGTGCTTTAGTAATTAGTGTTCTAATTGCATTCACCATAGTGGTATGTAAGTAGGTATGAAAGATAGTTCCTCTATTAGGATTAAATGCCTTAGCGGCTTTCATAATAGCCATTCTAAGTTCTTGTGCTAAATCCTCTCTATCATACCCACGTACATATGTTGTTTGAAGCATTTTATGAATTTTAGGTTCCCATTGCCTAATTAATTCATCATTTATCTCCATTATCCATCCATAGCCACGGTAATAACCTGTGGTTTTGCCTCCTTCGTCTTAGGCATGTTAATTGTTAAAATGCCATTCTTGTAGACTGAAGTAACTTTTTTACTATCTACACCATAATCTTTTACAGAGATTTCTCTCTTGTAAGATCCTGTTCTAATACCTTTATAAATATATGTACCTTTCTCTTCTTCGTTTTCAGCTGCTACATCCTTAGCTTCTATAACTAGAATGTCTTTATCTATAGTAACTGAAAGATTACCTTTTTCCACACCGGGTAAAGAAATCTTAACTTTATATGCATCTTTAGATTCCACAATATCTAGCGGATATTTTACGGTAGCCCTTGAAGCTGACCATTCTCTGTTCAAAAAATCTCCAAAAATATTAAATGGATCTGTACGGTTTGTTGTATATGCCAATGCCATATTTCCTCCTATATTTAGTTTAATAGGGTATAGTTTTACCCTTTTACTTAATTATATCATATAACTTGAATTTGTCAAGCTATTTTATTATTCTGACCTCGCTCTATTCCAACATTTTAAATCACAATAAGCATGTTTAGAACCTTTTTTTCCTGATTGGAATATTTCATGTCGTGATCTTCTGAACAAATTTTGACAATAATCACATTTTAATAACGGATATTGATAATTATATTTACATTTTCCACTACAAAATTTACGTCTTTTAACGAAAACCGTATTGCATTGTGGACAACTCTTCTGACTCTTTAATTTTCTTGGTGGGTTTGTCTGTAAATCTGCATTTTTTAAAACTTCATGAACCCAACCTACAGAAGCATTAATTTCTTTTGCAAGTTGATTGGTTGTCATAAAAGGATTTTGAAGTCTTTTCTTTATTATTTTAGCGGCAAGCTTCATTTAAAAGTCATCAATTGATGCTTCTCTTCTTTCATGATCTGTAACCTGATCAGTTATTAACTTTTTAAATTTTTCAGATAAATAATCTGCATCTACATCTCCATTTTCATCAACTCTTTTTATAGATGATGATGCTGCTACTATTCTTGTCCATTGTGCGTCTGTAAAAGACACTGTTACATCTGGCATTTTATCCTCCTTCTAAGCTAGCTATTCTAGCATCTAGTTCTTTTATTGCCGCAACTAAATGCGGTACTAATGAGTCAGTATTTATAAATTTAATATTGTCATAGATAATTGTTTCATCTTCTTCTACTTCATTTGATTGTCTATAACTATCATCTGTTCTTTTAATTAGTTTCATATCTGTAGTGTCTACGAAATCAGAAAAAGTATCTTCGTATTCACTAGCTAAAAATCCATGTACTTTATGATTGGGTATAGATGCTTCTGCATCTTTCCACTCATCTTTCCAGTTATATTCAACAGGATTTAATGTTTTTAAGACATCAGTTGCATTAGTAATTGAGGCTATATCTTGTTTTAATCTATCATCTGAAGTTGATGTCCATACTGTACCTGCAGTTGTTTTAGCAACACTTCCGGCAACTATGAAATTATATGAACCATTATAAGCTTGATTTATACCTGTGAAAAAGGCACCTCCAGCTTCTCTAAATTCTGCAAGTGTAGAACTCCCAACAACAATTCTCATAAGGTCAGCTGATGGATTGGTTATATATGTATCGGCATCATTTGCCCAAGTATATCCCCCACCAAAACTAGCAGCATCTCCCATATATAGATATTTACTTCCTAAAAATCCTGTAAGTGCTCCTCCAGTTGCTATACCAATAAAATTTGCACTATAAGTATAAAATCCTGTATCAACATCACCATAAAAAGTCTGTGAGGGATACGTATAGCTTCCAGCACCAGCTGAATGATAATAAGCAAGTACTCCTTGCAATGGATTATAATATCCAATATAAGCATAATTACTACTAGCCGCTCCTCCAACATCTATAATCGGATCAAAAATTAATGCATTATTTCCCGTATCAACCCACATACACCAAAAACTTGAATTTGCATTTGCTGCTGCTGGAGTTTCATGTTGTTGATTACTTGAAAAAGCTAATACGTCATAATCGCCTGCAGCTGAATCATATTTATATCTAAATATTCCATATTTACTTGTTTCATTTGCATCTAGAACTGCAGCTGCTTGAAATCTAAACATTCCATCCCATCCATTTGCAGCTCTATATGAAGTGTCTCCGCTAAAATAGATATTTCCAGTTCCTCCAGCACCTGACGCTAAAGTTAAATTATCATAAGCAGAAATTGATAAATCCTCTGCATTACCAGCATTAGTTCTGAGAGCTGCTGCAGTTCCAGTGCCTGATCCTCCTGATGTAACAGCATTATCTAATGTAAGTTCAGCAGCAACAGCACCACCTGTATCAATTAGAGATAGGTTTGGAGTACTATCAGTTTCATTATCATAAATTTTTATACTATCATCTTCAATAACAACTCGATAATTTCCTGAATTAGCAGTTTGAATTTTACTTCCGGTAATTATCTGAGTTGTACCCATTATATTTCCATCAGCATTTGCATTACCAGCAATATTAACTTCTGCAAGACCAGTAGTTTTAGCAGTTCCAGCACTTGCATCACTAGTAGCAGCTCTAGCCCATCCTATATATACGGTATCATCACTTTCAACAGCTTCCCAACCTGATTGTGCGACTTTTCTAATCGCATCAGGATCATCCGGAGCCCAATATAAATAAAAAGTAGTATCCGCTTCATTCACAAGGGTGTCATTCCTAAAGTCAGTCATAGTACCAGTATCTCCTGCAGCAATTTGATGTCTTTCACCATTACCTAATAATATAGGTCCTGCAGTCCATGCAATAGTATTATAAGCGGTAGCTGAAAATTTAACTTTTGTATTAGCATTAGGAGCAACTCCAATTGGGAATGAGAATGCCATTTTTCCTTTACCAACAATATCACCATCTGCTCCTCTAGCATCACTAGATACGTTTGAGAATGTAATTTTAGGCATTTTACCTGCTGCTGCAACATCTTTTCCTACTACTTCTAATCTAGTATTCTGTACTCCCGGTGATTCTGCATAACTAACTTTAGTAACTAAGAAATCACCATCTATATTTTCTATATTATTTTTAACATATATGAAGTCTCCAGCTCTTATAGGAACATAAAATCTAATATTACTACTACTAGTAAAAGGTACAGAAGCTCCTGCTAAATTTTGTGGGGCTGCTGCTACCGTTGCTGTAGTTGATGATACAGCAGTTACATAATTATAATGAGTAAAATGTGTCTTAGCTGCATTTGTGATACCTATAGGCATAGATGGTTTAAGTCCATATTTTCTACAATCATATCCCGTATCTTTAAAAGCAGTCCATGTTACAGTTGTAGTTGAATCTGAACCAGACATTGTATTATCTACATGATAAGATGGAAATTGAGCTATATTAAAAGAACCTCTAACAATCTCGTTACCAGTTACTCCAGCTCTTGATAAAATTGTAGCTATTTTTCTTCTTGAAGCATCATTTGTTCCTTCACCACCCCATTGAGTTTTAAAAGTTCTTTTAACCCCCGGAAATTTATTTCTATATCTTCCTGTAGTCGGAGTAAATAAACAATAAGTTCCAGTTGTAGCACCTACTAATCGTTTTTGAGTGCCTCCATCAGGAAATTTACTAGCATCTATATCACTGATCAATAAATATCCAGTTCCAGATTCAGTGCTTTGATATTGGACTCTACAAACGCTAGTGACAGGTGTACCTGAACCATCTGAGTTTACCATATTTAAAAATTCTGCTGCTCCTGTACCAGCTACAGCTGTTGTATCTGTATCACTATCAAATTCTGTTCCAGACCATTTAAAATTTGCACTACTATTTTGTGTAATAGAAGTTACACTAAGTATCTCAAAGTTTTTTGTTACTCTTGTTTCTTTTCCTCTAACACTAGTCATTGTTGCATCAGTAAAAATTTCATTTTTAGGACGTTCAAAATCAAAGTTAGGTAACATTGCAATTTTTGCAACTGTATCACCAGAACCTGTTGCAGTATGCCCTGTTTTAGTGAACGATCCAGTAGGAAGTTCTATACTAAGTCCATAATCATCAGGATCTTCTCCATTATTAGGTCTTGTACCACGTTTAAAATAATTAAAATGTGGATCTGGGGGTGTTCTAGCATCAGCTCCATTATTATCTACTATTGCAAAATTTGAATCTAAATAATAATCATATCCATACGTAGCCGCTATTTTATCACTATCTGCAGTAGATTGTGGATCCTCGGCAGCGATGTTTGCTATTTCTTGTAAAACATTTGAACCTGTTCTAGAATATCTAAGTGTATCAGCTGCAGGATATGTACCTGCAGATGTTTGAAGTCTATCTTCAGGATCAGTTCCTGTATCATTTATAGCTATTCCAATATCAACTGCAGAAGGTTTTGCCCAAGCTGCTGCATTTATAAGACTATCTTTAATTACATCAGATCGTTTAGTTGAATTAGTTACTGGAACATCACCAATTTCATCTACATAAAGCCCTCTTAATATTTCTAATTCATCTTTTATTTGTAAAGTTGTTGTATATCCTTGAAAGTCATTATATTCTTGTTGTATATCATAAAGTCTTCCATATAACAAAACAAGTTTACTATGAGCATCTACTAACATTACTCTCATAAAATCTGTAAATAAAGGACTTTGAGTTCCAGAATCACTACCAGATGGTAATGAAGTAAGTGTTCCTGTATAACTATCAGCATCACCCGCTTTGTAGTTAGGAATAGCATTAATTAATACAACTTTTGCTTTAGCTGGACTATTTAATTTATGTTCAAAGTCAACAGATATAATTGCACTTTTACCGGCTACATTTACAGCTTTAGTCCACTGATCAGTACCACTAAAATTAGGGTTATCACCTTGCCAATAATATAATTCAACTTGTCTATTTGATTGCATATTTACTCCTTATGTAAGTATATGAGTCGCTGTTTTTGCCACAAATTGTAAAGCAAATTGCCATCTATCTTCTAATCCCGGTACTTGTGTAAAGTTAGCACTTTGAATAGCTACTTGATAAATTGCTCCTCCTGTTGTTGAACCAAGTGTGTTTGATGCAATAGGAACTGTAGGATCTCCAATTTGAAGTTCTAAAGGAGTATCATCAGAAAACAACACTTCAGCACAAAACTCTTCTAAAAAATTTTTATATGGAATATAATATCTAAGTGTATCATCACCATCATAGTTAAACTGATAATCAAAATGTGCCATATCAGCTAAATCAATTTCGTTGTCTCCTTCAGTATAAGCTACTCCAGTACTATCACCACCAGAGTCATTATCAGTAGTATTAGTTGGATCACCACCAACATTATCTACCAAACCACTAATTGAAATAGATGGTCTTACTATACCTAAATCAATTAATTCAGGTGAATTTGTAGGAATAGGTACTTGAATAGGGGTACGTCCCATATTTATAGCAATGTTTTCACATTTTAATGCTAATCTAATGGTAGCTTTATCTGGTGCACTGTTAGAGTGTCTTCCATTTCTTAATAATACTGCTAATGTATCTGACATAATATTTTAGTCCTCACTATTCATTAGTTGCTAAAAACCCACCCATTGGAGGTATTTTTTCATTGTCTCTATCTATTTTTAAATAACCACCACCACCATTTTGTGAATTATACATCCACATTGCCATTGGATCGTCTAAAATTGAAATACTTCCACCACCCTTTTGTCTCTCTCTATTACCTCTATCCAATCCTAAAATTCCTGTCTTTAAATTTCCAGTATTTTTTCCAGCTCCTCCTAAAAAAGTACCTCCTATGTCATAACCAGCACCAGCTCCACCACCTATTGATTGGTTATAAAAAGATTCAAATCCATAATTTTGAGTCATTGTTTCAGTCATTTTTTCAGGAGTCATATCAGGTTTGTCTTCAATTACTCCAAAAAATCTTAACATTTCCATTAATTGTCCCATTGATTCTCTAAAAGCTCCAACAACTGTCCATACATCTTGATCCATATACCAATCATATAATCCAGTAGCTTTAAATGCTCCTACTACCATTCCTTTTATAGTTTCCCATATTTTGGTCCAAAAACCTTCATCTCCACTCCAGATATCTGAAAAGAATCTTGATATTCTAGGGACCCATTTTTCTGCTAATGCTTGTGCATATTCTCTAACCGGACCTATAAAACTAGCCATTTTTTTAATTAGGGGAACAATTATTGGCACTAAAAATGGTGCAATAAATACATCCACCAATGCTCCAATAATTTGTAAGATTGAGCTTATGGAACTTGTAAATACCTGTGACTGTTTTAACAAAGAACCTATGCTTAAATTAATTCCCATTACGGATTTATTTTTAGTAAAAATACCCCAAAAAGTTCCTTTTGGTTTCAGTAAATCTTTAGCTGATTCAGCTAATAAAGCCATTGGAGCTCCAGCAACACCACTACCAGCAGCACTCATTTTAGCTCTAGCTCCCTGTGCTTGTTTCATTTCTTTCTTTACACCACCAGCATATCGCATCATGGCTCTTCCTATTCCGGGTTTCTCTGTTGTCATCTGGTAAGAATCCTATATAAGTTATGTGTTGGGTTAAACCTATCAAACAGTCCTTTATCTAAAGACGAAGCACTTGGTAATGTTTCTTCAGATAAGAATTTAACTTCATCTAGTGCAGTTAATTTACCTAGTATCCAGTCTAATACGTCTTGGGGCATATTAACAATTTCTTTTGGATTTTCTACTGCAAATTTACCAGCTTTAAATAAAGCTTCTAAAGGAGTAGTTTTAACCGCAAATTTACCAGCTTTTAATAAATATTTTGATTGTAAAAAAAGATCATAAGCTAGCTTAATTAACTTTCCTATTCCTGTTAAAGCATCTAGAAATGCCCCAAGAAATCCTGTTTGATTATCCCACCATTCACCTACTCCACTATCGTCCCATAATATTTTTGTTGTTTCAATTATTATCTCTGCAACTTTCCCTAACCAATTACCATCGCCGCTCCATACAGCTTGTGCCATAGCTTTTATTTTAGGTACAGCATCAGCTGCAACTGATTTAGCATATTCAGAAACTTTTGGAACCCAACTACCCATTTTTTTAGCTAGTGGTACGATAAGTGGAATTATAAAAGGAGCTATCGCTACGTCAATTAAAGCACCAATAATTTGTAATATACTTGTAATGGATGTGTTAAATGTCTGAGATTGTTTTAAAAATGCACCTACTCCAACATTAATACCTAATATACTTTTATTTCCGGTAAGTCCTTTCCAGAATAGACTAGAAGGTTTCTTTACAGCTTCAGCTAATAAAGCTAAAGGAGAACTAGCTAAATTACCAGCAGCTGCAGATATACCACCTCTAACACCTCCTCCTGCTGCAGCACCCTGACGGTAATCAGCAAAGATTTTTCTATTCGCTTTTAATATTCTTTTTATTTTACCCGGAGCCATTTATTATCCTCCAAAATATTTAGCCATATTCTCATAATTTGTATCTACATTTCCTTGTCCTTTATTTTGAGAGGCTTCGAGCAATGAAGCTGAAGTAGTTGTTGCCAATCTTAACTCATCTATTGTTAAGTTTTCTGCTACTTCCCAAGGAATACCCATTTGTCCTAATCTAAACATTGTTATCCAATAACCAATATGTAGACTTAATCTTTGATCTACTTTAGACCGTTGCCCCTTCAAATAGGCATCTACACTTTTTTTAACTCATCTATTCCTACATCTCCATCATCTTCATCTATTTTAGGTACTAGATTTTCTAATGCTTTCCCTAATCTAGAATCTATTGATATTAAAAATGCTTCTGTAGTTTTACCCCAAGGGGCTTCAATTATATATTCTTTTAAAAAAGATTTTACATAAGCATCTCCATTAAAAACTGTATCTCCTTTCTTACTTATCTGTACTGAATCAGATAATAACTTATTTTGTTTACTCCAGCTAATATCTTTCACTGTAACTTCAAATGAATCTCCAGTTTCTGGAATTTCTACTGTAACTTGTCTAGGTTCACTAATAGTTTGATATTTTGTTAAATCAAAACTCATAATTCTCTCCTTCTTTTACTTTTTCTATTTATTTTTATGGGTATACTCCTATACCATCCACAACTGTAATTTGTAAATCTCTAAAAATCATATCTACATCTACTTGTAATGCAGACCCATCTCCTGTAATATTATGTGGAGCACTTGTTATAAAAGCTCCTTGGCTATTTATACCTGTTCCTTCAGTACCATCTCCCGGAATATCGATAGTTATTGTATCATTTGTTCCTCTAGTAAATACTACTTGTATAGCAAATCCTTTTGCTCCAGCTGCATCTCCATAATTTCCTTCTAATATTAATTGTTTAAATATCTCTAATGCTCCAGTTGCTCCTGTATAAGTAGTTGCACTAGCTGCAACTGAATCTGGTAATGCTAAAGTACAAGACATAGTATAAGATTTTCTACCTTCTCTTATTTCACTTGGTCCTCTATTTCTACCATATCTAGTACTTATGTAATATCTAGATTCTGTTGCATTTGATATACTTATACTAAAACTTCTAACTCTTGCAACTTCAGATCCAAATAATTTTACTGATCCTTGAGAAAAATAATATGGATTATTTGCAGGAAAATCAACATCTCCTGATTCAATATCACTCATTATGCCAAATTTAGGCATACCTGCAATACCACCAGTTGGATAAATAGAATTAGCATCAGCACCTGCTGCACCAGCTCCTGTTTGTTCTTCTTGATTATGTACCATACCCATAAAGTTTACAGTATCCCAACCAAATGTTAATAATCCACCTTCTTCTCCAGTTATACTAGCTGAATCAACCATACCACCATAATATCTTCTATTAAAGTCATTAGCAGCTGTTTCACCACTATCTCTCATATGTACATGCCATGAAATTGTATCTAAATCATTTTCAGGTGTTATTGTATGTGTATATTTAAAATTAGCTGCTGTTTCATCTACTCGTAACACTGAAGCCCCATTATCATGTTGAAATCTTAAAGGTTGGTCTAATCTGAAATAACCAGTTGAAGGTTCATCCAAAACTTTTCTTACTTCTGACTTTGTTACATCAGTGTCATCTATTTGAAGCCATTTAGTACCATCAGTAACTATATCTCCTCTACCTGCTCCTGAAAGGTAAAGAATAGTATCACCTTTTTTAGCTTCTGCATTCAAAACAATTGCTGTGTCTGTGATATCACTAGGTACAGTTGTCATTTTACCTATTGGAAATCTTAATGGGCTTGCATTAAGTAGAACCATTCCACCAAGTGATCCTGAATAAGTCTGTTGACCAGCATAGAATTCAGCAGCTTGTCTTTTAGCAGCCGTACCTAAATAATATCTAGGTTCAATTGAAGGAACCATATCAGGCACTGATACTGATTCATATACTCCCGGTACATTAGTTATATACAGATGTTCATCAGTTGTGTTTGTAGCATTTACTTCGGCAACTTGAGCACCAGCTGCGTGATAAAAAGCAAGGGGTCTATCTAAATAAAGAATAGTACTAGTTCCTGAACCAGATGTAAATTCTACTCTTCTAATTTCATATTCAAGTATTGCAGTACTACCTACATCAGCTCCAGTTGTACCAGTTATTCCACCAATACGAACATGTTTACCCTCTTTTCCAACTATATTAGTATTAGCACCAACATTAATAGAAGTATCTCCAGCATTTGCTGCTACTTCTAAATCATTTACAAAGGGGCTAGATGTTTCCCTAGTACCTTGATTTAACTCTGGATCACCACCTTGAGCACCTTCAGCTGCAAATGTTAATTGTGATTGATCGCTTCGTAATATAGCCATATTTTTTTCTCCTTATGTTATTATACTGAATTTAGTTAAGTTTCCAACAAAACAGCATTATTTACTAATTCAATTCCAATAGTACCACTCCAAACATTTACATTCTCGTCAGTATCTTCAAAAAAACTTTCAAATTGTATTCTTTGAAAATTAGTCATACTATGTCTTCGAGCATGGCAAATACGTCTTACTTCTTGCATTAAATTATATAGTCTTTGACGACTATTATTTGTATATAATTCTAGATCAACAGCATAAATCCTATCTCCATATTTATGATTTCCGATAGGAATTTCCTCTATTTCTGGACTTCCGGGACTTAAAATAATATAATCACCTCTATTTAAGTCATATCTTATTTGCTCATTAGCCCCAGTAACTACTAAATAATTAGGTTCAGTTACATTACTTGAATTCCATTGAGAATCTAATTCAGTAGCAACTTCTTTTGCTGGCATTGGTTCATTAGCCATTAAAATACCTCAAATGCTCGGAGAGAATCCATAACTTCTAGTGTTTCAGCAGTCCAACCATCAATTTTTTGTGCTAATTGAACTCTATCCATACCACTTACTGATACTCCACCAAAATCTGAATTTCTAAGTACATCAATTGCTGCTAATTTCTTAGCTATATCTATTACTAGAGGTCCATCTCTTCCGTCTGTTGTTAAATCTCGACCATACAAATAGGTTACTTTTATAGGCATTGTAAATTCTCCACCTCCCCATCTCCAAACTGGAGCATTGTAAGATGTAAATCTTGCAGGAAGTAGGAAATATCTAGAAAATTGTACCATTCCTGTATTTGGAATTAAGAAGAAATCACTTTTCCTTCCTTGATTTTTACTATCCCAACCTGAACCATCCCATATTTGAACTTTTACTACTCTATATGGATCTGGTCTATCCAATTTAAACCCATTAAGATTAAATTCATGGTATTCATTATATGCTATATTAGGTCTCCATGACTTTCTAGTATAGTAATCTATTCTTGCTTGAGCTTCATGAATAAAATTTTCTACTGCAGCTAGACTAGGTGTTGTAGATGCGGTGAAGTTATCTCCCCCTAATACATTTCCTAGTTGTAATAATTGAAATACATCTGCTGCTGTACAATATGCTTGTACTCCACGTTTTCTAATACTCTTTATAGTGGGTGCAGTTGATACAGAAGTTGGACTACTAATCCTAACCCAAAAAGCTGATTCACCATCAATAGCTACTTCAGCCCAATTACCTAACCTATTTATTGGGAATGTTTCAGCTCCATCTTCACCAAATCCATAAGCAGCATATTCATTATCATCAGGATCGTGTTGATATGTTCCAGATAAAGGTATAAATTCCTTCCATGCAGAACCATTATAGTATTCATATTTTAGTGTACCTAAACCACCAGCTGTGTTTATATCAAACAAAGCCATATCAAATTTAGACGCATCTCCTAGATATAAAAAGTCATCAGTACCTTCTAATACTGAAAATGCAGTACCAGCTGGTGACTGTGCTTCTAATGTCCTATCTGTAAATGAACTACCATCATAAACTTCTACGATATCAAAATATTGTTCTACAGTAGATGGCATTTAGCCCTCCTATATATTGGTTAATTCTTCTTCCGACTTTTCTTCTTCTGCTTTATTAATTTCTGGGTTTTGTTTACCTCTAAGATAAGCAGCTGCTCCCTGTACTTGCTGTAATTTTGTAAGTAATTGAAGTCTTTCCTCATCTAATTTTCTTAATGAATCACTCATTATCTTCATCTCATTTCCTAAAAGATTTAGATCAGTGTCTATATTAATTTCTTTAATATTGTTTTCGTCTGTCATAAGATTTCCTCCTATTTTCTTTTCTTTATCACCCAAACATTTGGGATCATATTTCTTATATGAACAGTTTTACCATTAGAATAATTTAAAAATTTACCATTTTGTATTACCCACCCATTACTATTTATAAAAAGTTCTTCATTATCACTAAAAATTCTTTCATCCATATCTTCGTAATTAAAATTACTTCCTTTAGCAATCCATTTTATTTTCATATTTTCTAAAGCATTTGTAGTTAAGTAATATGATGTACTATTTTTATCATATCTTTTTATTTTAGCTTCAACTGTTTTTGTTCTTTTGAAGTGAACTTTATAAGTTACTTCAGGGACTTGATAATTTTGTTTTGTCCATTTATTATACAAGGTTTTCATTATACCTCCTATAGTAATTTTATCACATAACTGTTAATTGTCAAGCTCCTCCTTATATTATACTAATTTTTAACGTTTTTTGGAACATTATTTTTACTCTTCTCTAAATATTTTTTTTCATATATCCTATCAGCAGTTTTTAATGGACCAAGCACATTAAGCTGTTCTCCTACTGCCGTTTCTTCTTTTATAAATTTTTTACGTTGCAAAAGTTGTTCTCTTAAAGAATGTGGCTGATGCGTGTCAACATTTTTAGTATCAAAAGAGCCAT